>Ga0208179_1000411_pt1 | contig 28681 bp, 23 predicted proteins | sample Malvired_Geostar_FD_184238 | JGI IMG/M metagenome (GOLD analysis project Ga0208179, IMG submission 184238) | Marine viral communities from the Global Malaspina Expedition - Malaspina viral metaG DeepMed_Geostar (SPAdes) (version 2) | ecosystem: Environmental > Aquatic > Marine > Oceanic | place... | reverse complement strand
CCGCGTTTGCGCCGCCGGCGCTTCTCGGTGGCGCAGACCTGATCATAGAGCAGGACGGTGACGCCGGGCGTATCGCGCAGTTGCCGCTGCACGGCCATCAGCTCGGCCCGCGGCCTGACCTCGACGTCCGGCGCCAGGTCCTTGACGCCCTCATAGCGGTCGGGGTCGTCGGCGACGATGACGGTGCGGGCCACCCCCTCGGCGGCCAACTGCCGGGTGATCTGGGCGGGCGTGAAGCCGCTCTCGGCCGCCTGGCCGCCGGTCATGGCCACGGCGTCGTTGAACAAGAGCTTGTAGGTGACGTTCGCCTCGGCGGCGACGGCGGCGCGGATGGCGAGCGAACCGGAGTGGTTGTAGGTCCCGTCCCCCAGATTGACGAAGACGTGCTTTTCCGTGGTGAAGGGCGCGGCCCCCACCCAGCTCAGGCCCTCGCCGCCCATATGGCTGTTCAGGTCGGTGTTGGGGTCGGTGAAGCTGGCCATGTAGTGGCAGCCGATGCCGGCCAACGCCCGGGAGCCCTCCGGCAGGCGGGTCGAGGTGTTGTGCGGGCAGCCCGAGCAGAAGAAGGGCTTGCGCTGCTGGTCCGACGATAGGCTGACGGCGGCGACGCCGGCGGCCGAGACCCGGTTCAGATAGTCATAGACGCCGTCCATGTGCGGGCCTGGCGGCAGGCGGTCGGCGATGGCCAGCGCCACCTCGGCCACCGAAAGCGCGCCCAGGTCCGACAGCAGGGGGTGGCCCTGCTCATCGGTCTTGCCGATGATCCTCGGACGCGCCTGGGCCGGCAGATCATAGAGGGCCGCGCGGGCCTGGCCCTCGATCAGCGGCCGCTTGTGCTCGATGACCATCAGCGTCTCAAGGCCGGCGGCGAAGGCGCGCAGGCCCGTGGGCTCAAGCGGCCAGGGCATGCCAACCTTGTAGATCGAGACGCCGAGATCGGCGGCCTGGGCCGGGCTGATCCCCATAGCCGCGAAGGCCTCGATCACGTCCTTATAGGCCTGACCCTGGCAGACGACGCCCAGACGCGGCCGCGGCGAGGCCAGGGTCACCCGGTCGATGCGGTTGGCGCGGGCGAAGGCGAGCGCCGCGGGGAGCTTGTAGGTCCGCAGCCGCCGCTCCTTGTCCATCGGCTGGTCCTTCAGCCGGATGCCGAGGCCCTCGGCAGGGAGCTTGAAGCCGGCCGGCGTCACGAAGCGGTGGCGATCCAGTGAGACGTCGATGGTCATCCCGGAGTCCATGGTGTCGGCGAGCGCGATCAGCCCGACCCAGAGACCGGAGAAGCGCGACAGGGCGTAGGCCATCAGGCCGTAGTCCAGCACCTCCTGCACGTCGGCCGGCGACAGCACCGGCATCTCGAAATCCTGGAAGGCGAATTCCGACTGGGACGGCAGGGTGGAGGACTTGCAGTTGTGGTCGTCGCCGGCCACCGCGACGACCCCGCCCTTAGGCGATGTCCCGGCGAAGTTGGCGTGCTTGAAGACGTCGCCAGTGCGATCAACGCCGGGCGCCTTGCCGTACCACATGCCAAAGACGCCATCGTACAGGGCGCCCGGGAAGAGATTGGCCTGCTGGCTGCCCCAGACGGCGGTGGCGGCCAGGTCCTCGTTCAGCCCCTCCTTGAACACCACCTGGGCGGCGTCCAGGTGTTTACCCGCGCGGTGAGCCTGCTGATCGAGGCCGCCCAGCGGCGAGCCGCGATAGCCCGACAGGAACCCCGCCGTATTGAGACCCGCCGCCTCGTCCAGGCGTCGCTGGTCCATCAGGACCCGCAGCAAGGCCTGGACCCCGGTGATGAAAACCCGACCCTCGTTGAGCAGAAACTTGTCGTCGAGCGTCACATCCGAGTGCCGCATCGCAATATCTTTCCCTTTTGGGCTCCCTATAGGCTTGCAAGATCATATAAGAACGCTGCAATTGCTTACCTAAGGCGTGCCCCTGACATCCGGTTCCAGGGCACGAACCGGGCGCATATACGGAAAATTGGGGAGAAAACCGTGTCCGAGACCCTCGACGCCGTCGATGCCAAGATCCTCGACCTGATCCAGCACGACGCCGGCCTGTCCGTGGCCGAAATCGCCGAGCGCGTCGGCCTGTCCTCGAGCCCCTGCTGGCGGCGGATCAAGCGGCTGGAGGACGCCGGCGTCATCCAGCGCCGGGTGACCATCCTGGACCGCGAGCGCCTGGGTCTGAACTTCGAGGTCTATTGCACCGTCAAACTCTCCCTGCCGACGAGGGATAATCTCGACGCCTTCGAGCAGGCCATCACCAAGCTGCATGAGGTGGTCCAGTGCGCCACCGTCACCGGCTCGGCCGACTACGAGCTGCGCATCGTCACCCGCGACATGCACGCCTTCGACAACTTCCTGCGCGACCAGATCCTGTCGCTCGGCCTCGTCTCCAACATCGAGAGCCGCATCGTCATCCGCGCGGTGAAGAACACGACGGCCGCCCCGCTCGGCCTGATCAGCCCCTATGTGAGCGCGCGGGGCTAGGCGCGGGCCTCGGGCGACTGCGCCCCGGTTCTCATGATGACCGCCGCGCGGCCCCGCCCGATTCCCGCTAGGCTTCGGCGGCGATCGGCGCCGAGGAAGGATCTGCGATGTTGATGGGAAGCTGTCTGTGTGGCCGCGTGGCCTATGAGGCCGAGGCCACGGTCGAGACCATCGCCCACTGTCATTGCGAAACCTGCCGCAAGGCGCATGGCGCGGCCTTTTCCAGCATCGCCTCGGTTCCGCGGGACCGGCTACGCTGGGTGCAGGGTGAAGACCTGCTCAGCGACTATGAATCCTCGCCCGGCAAGGTGAGACGGTTCTGCTCGGCCTGCGGGTCGCAACTGGTAGCGGAACGGGACGGAAGTCCCAATGTTATGCTCAGGCTCGGTTGCCTGGACACCCCTGCGACGGCCGAGCGCCAGTGGCATATCTGGCGTTCGGACGGTGCGAGTTGGTACGATCCCGGTGTGGCGCATCCCGAACTGGCCGAGGGTTTCCCGCCCGCCTGACATGGCCAAAGGGGCGGGCGGGCTAGCGAAGCTCCGCCAAGAAGGCCGCATGGCTAGGGATGGCGTCGTCTGTGAGGCCGACGGCCAGGGACTCGGCCTCGACGATCAGGTCGGCCACCTCGTCGCTGAAGCCAGCGCCCAGGCGCCGCAGCGCCAGGGCCCGGGCCCGGACCAGCAGCAGGGCCGCCTGAGGGTGACGGGCCGAGAGCCGCTCGGCCCAGGCCGGCAGATCGTTCCATGACCCGCGCAGCTCAGAGCGCCGCCTGAGGATCAGGGCCGCGGCCTCCCGGTGGGCGGGCCAGTCCATCAGAAAGGCCAGGGCCCGCATCAGGTCCCCGTGAGCAGCGGCGATCTCGAAGGCGCGGTCGAGCGCCACCACATCCTCGAAGTCCGCCAGCTTGGCCAGCAGGGCGCGCAGCGCTTCAGGCGACAGGGTGCGTTCGAAAAGGCGCCATCGCGCGGCATCGGCAGCATCGGTCGCGCCCTCGGCCTCCAGCACGGCGATCTCGGCCGCATACCAGGCCTCGCCCTGCGGCTCGGGGCCGGCGGTCTTGCCCTTGGCCGGACGCGCCTGCGGGTGCGAGGCCCTCGCCGCCTCCAAGGCCTCGCGCGCCGGTCCCGCGCGGCCAGCCTGCGCGAGCCGCCGGGCGACTTCGGCGGCGGTGTCCGGCTTCTTTCGATCCGCCTCGGAGAGGGAGAGAATCCAGGCGTCCAGATCACCGGCCCGATCAGCGAGCCTTCGCACCACCAGGGCCAGGCGACCCGTGGGCTGAGGCTTGCCGGCCGTCAGATCGACCAGCAGCCGTTGGGCCAGCTCCGGGCTGAGCGCGCCGGCGCCGCGGCCGATCCACACCGCCCATTCCGAAAGCCGGGTGGCCAGGGCGCCGCCGAGAACGGGTCCCGCGAGCTCCGGCCCCAGCTTCGAGGCCAGGGCCGCCAGGTCGCTTGAGGCGGAGTCAAAGATGAGCGCCAGCTCGCCCTTGGGGTCCTGCACCCGGCGGGTGAGGCCCGGATAGAGATCAAACCAGGCCACAAGCCGATCCAGCGCCAGGCCGGGGTCCAGGCCCACCAGCCGTTCGACGATCATGCCGTGCAGTGTCTTCAATTCGGTGAGCAGCTCCGGCCGCTTGCGCCAGGAGACCCGCGTCCGGCTGACCTCCAGGGCCGTGAGGCGCTTGTCCAGCTCAAAGGCTAGGTCGGCGGCCCCCACCTCGGCGGCCAGCTCCATGCGCAGACGGCGCTTCAGGGCCGGCCCCGCCGTCTCCATCAGCAACTCGGCCAGCCGGTCAGCCCCCAGGGACGCCAGATTGGCCTGCGAGAGCACCTTCTTCCCGCTCGCGGGGCGACGCACCATCAGCCCTCACCGCACCCGGCGAAAGCGGACCCGGTCCTCGTGTCGGACCGGGGATATGGTCTGTCGGCTCGTCAGATGGTCCTGCAGCGGATCGTATTTTCCCATGCGCCTAGAACGCGCGAAAGCTGCGCGGTTGCAAGGTGGCGCGACCTGACGCCCGCCGATCCAAGCCTCGCACACGCCAGATCGTGAATTCAGCGTCGGGCGGGGATGCCCTCCAGAAACCGCGCGATCTGGCGATCACCCCGCAGGCGGACCAGCGGCGTGGTCGGCGCCAGGCGGGCGATAGCCGCCTCCAGCCGCGGGCGGTTCTTGCGGTCGAAGTTCCAGATGTATTTCAGGAATTCGAGATCGACCTTTTCCGGGCAGTCGGGGGCCATGTCGGGGCGGGTCTGGCCGCGGTGGCGCAGCGCCCGCCAGATCACCCGCCACAGGCGCAGGGCCAGCGGCTGGTCGATCCACACGATCAGGTCGGCCTGGGGCAGGCGCAGGTCGAAGGTCTTGGAATTGTAGATCCCGTCGGTGATCCAGCGGCCGCCGGCCAGGGCTTCGGTCACGCGCTGGCGGAAGACCGCCGGATCGGATTCCTGCCAGCCCGGCTCCCAGAACAGCGCGTCCAGATGCACCACCGGAAGGCCGGTCTTCGCGCCCAGCCGCCGGGCCAGGGTCGACTTGCCCGTGCCCGCGCAGCCCAGGATCACCACCCGCTCCATGACCGCCTCCAGCGATGTGCAAAGGATATCGCTTAGCCGTGTGACCAGACGATTCCATGACGCGCCGGCGCGTGTCGGCTCCACAGCGTTGCCGAGTTGTCGTCAGGCTTTCACACGCCGCCCTTAGCGACACGTCGGGGGGATGAGATGAACACAGAGGGCGGCCCGACACGCGAAAGGCTGGAAGCGCTCATCGGCGACCGCATCGTGGCGTGGGCGCGGCTTGAACCCTGGTCGGTGATGCGCTGCCAACTGGAGCAGGCGCGCACCTCGGTGATCGTGAAATGGCGGCGCAGCGGCGCGGTGCGGAGCGACCCTCGCCAGGTCCTTGTGGAGCATGCGGCTCTCACCTTCCTGCAGGACATCGGCGTGGCCAGCGGACCACGGCTGCTGGCCAGCGACCTGGCCGCCGGCGTGCTGATCCTGGAGGACCTGGCGCCCCGCCGCCCCCTGGATCGGCAGATCCGCGAGGCCGGCATGGGCGGCGCCTGGCCAGGGCTTGCCGCCTTCGCCCATGCGACCGGCGAGCTGGCCGCCCTGACCACCGGGCGGGGCGCAGCCTTCGAAGCCTGTCTGATCCGCAGCGGCGTATCCCCGACCGACCACCGGCTCGCGGAAGCGCAGGCCACCCTGGCGATGATGCGCGAGCTGGAAGACCTCGGCTTGCCTCTCGGGGGGCTCGTCGAGACGGATCTGGAGACGGCGTTCGCCACCCTGCGGGCGCCTGGCCCCTTCCAGGCCTTTTCCAACGGCGATTGTGAAGCCAACAATTTCCTGAGCGAAGGCGGCGAGGGTCGGCTGATCGACTTCGAGGCGGCCGACTTTCGGCACGCCCTGGTCGATGCGGCCGCCATTCACGTACCGGGGCCGGCCTGGCTGACGGTGGCTGGGCCGTCTCAACGGGCGGAGCTGGAACAGATCTACCGGAGGGCGCTGGTGGCCGGCGTGACTGCGGCGGACGACGACGACGTCTTTGGCCTCGGCATGGCCGCGGCTTGCCTGACCCGCGCCTGCGAACGGCTCAGCCGGTTCCCGCGTCTGGATGACCGGCCAAGCGGTGACGCCAGCCGGCTGCAGATGGTCTCGGCGCTGGAGGCCGCAGCCGAGGCCGCATCGTATCATCGGCGCCTGCCGCAGCTGGTCGGATGGGCGCGGCAGGCGGCCTCGTGGCTTCGTCGGCGCTGGCCTGACGCAGATCAGGACCTCGATCAGCTTGCTCCCTACACCCCGCGCGCCACTTGGGCCTAAAGCGGCCGCATAGGCGAACAGCGCTGGGCGCTCGCAGATGGTTCGCGCGCCGCGAGGCGGGCGCAGTGGTCCTTGAAGCCACGGGTTCCGCGAGAGTCCGCCCACGAGCATGGCCAGGGCGGCCGGCAGGTCTCGCGTTGAGGCTCCGACGCATCCGCCAACTGCCCTTGGCGCCGAGACGTTCTATAGTCGGAGGCGACCATGGCCAAACGGGAGACGACCGTGACGATCGAACGGGTGATTCAGCAGCGCCGCAAGGATCTCGGCGGCTTCGAGGTGGGCCGGGTCCTGCCCTATGGACCACGCCGGATGGTCGGACCTTTCATCTTCTTCGACCATATGGGGCCAGCCCGGTTCGATCCCGGCTTTCCGGCCAATGTGGATGTTCGCCCTCATCCGCATATCGGGCTTTCGACGCTCTCCTACCTGTTCGACGGCCAGATCACCCACCGCGACAGCGTCGGCGCGATCCAGGAGATCAAGCCCGGCGAGGTCAACTGGATGACGGCCGGCAAGGGGATCACCCATTCCGAACGGTTCGAGCACCTGCGCCATGAGGGCGGGCGGATGGATGGCATCCAGGCTTGGATCGCCCTGCCCCAGGCCGACGAGGAGACCGATCCCGGCTTCGTCCATTTCGGCGCTGATGAACTGGTCCGCCACGATGAGGCGGGCCTGAGCGCGGTGCTGATCGCCGGCGAGGCGTTCGGCGCCAAGTCCAAGGTGCCGGTCCACTCCCCGCTCTTCTATGTGCACTGGACCCTGCAGCCGGGCGCGCGGGCGCAGCTTCCGGCCGAGTATCCGGAGCGGGCGGCCTATGTGGCCCGCGGCCAGGTGGAGGTGGAGGGTGAGACCTATAGCGAAGGCCAGATGCTGGTGTTCGCGCCGGGTCAGCCGGTGCTGTTCACAGGCGTGACCGAGGCCATCGTCATGCTGCTGGGCGGCCAGCCGGTGGGGCCGCGGTTCATCGAGTGGAACTTCGTCTCATCCTCAAAGGACCGGATCGAGCAGGCCAAGGCCGACTGGCGGGCTGGCCGCATGAAGCTGCCCGACGCCGACGACCAGGAATTCATTCCCCTGCCCGGCGATCCCCCGCCGGAAGCCAACCCCATGTCCTGAACGACACAGGGCCTGGGCGTTACGCGCCCAGGCCCTGGTATTCGTCCGTCGCCTGCGTGATCAGGCGGCGCTGAGGCTCCAACCGCCGCCGGCCGCCGGGCAGGCGGTGTAGCGCTCGGTCGTGCTCTGGCCCATGCGGGGCTGGATGGTCTGTTGGACCAGCTTGCAATTGGCGTTGGCGTAGCCGCCGCCACTGGCTGCAGGCTGCACCACCCATTCGGCCACATAGCCGGTGATGTAGCCGTTCTGCTCGACCATCAGCCAACGATCGCCCGCCACACGGCCGGCCACGTTGAAGGTCTGGCCGCCGCGCAGCTGACCCACGACCGCGCCATTGGTGGTCGGGCTGCCGCGCAGGTTCACGGTGTTGGCGGTGGTGAACTGGGCGTTTGTCGGCTCGAACGAGGTCCGCAGGGGCTGCACGCGACCGCTGAAGCGGAGGTTGGCCGCCGAGGTCGGCTGGCCGAAGGACACGCCCCCGCCGCCGCCGACATTGGCGTTGATGATGTCCACCCGGCCGGTGGTTCCGGTGGTGGGATCGTTCCAGGTCTGGCTGCGGCCGGTGTTCAGCGCAGTCTCGACGGCGTTGACGACGCGCTGTTGCTCGCTGACCTGCATACGGCAGCCGACCCAGGAACCGGCCGCGGCGCCGAGGCCGGCGCCAAGCACAGCGCCCAAGGCGCGCTCGTTCTTGCTAACCTGGCTGCCCAGCAGGGCGCCGGCCACGCCGCCGAGCAGAGCGCCGGTTTCCTGACGCTGGCCGCTGGCCTCACAGGCGAAGAAGTTGCCGAGCGGCGTGCCCGAGGCGGTCTGGGCCGCGGCCAGGGACGGCGCGCCGGTTAGGGCCACCACGGCGGCCATGGAAAGAAGGATAGGGCGCATGAGAATCTCCTCAGCTGTTCGAAGGTGTCCTAACGCGCCACGGTGACGTTTGCTCCCGATATCGTCCCGTTCTTGACCAGATGTGAGATTCATTCTCATTATCGACTTCCCCTGCGAGACGACTCGCATAGAGAGAGGGAGAGGCTCGATGATGCTGCGCATGGCTGGCGAAGCGATGCTGGTTCGCATGATGCAACTGGACAGAACGGGCGCGGGACGCTCCGCACCCCAGAGGACGCCGCGGACGCCGGGCCCTAGCCGACCGCCAAGGCCTTGCGGGTCTGCTCCCAGTACTGAGCCCCGGTGATCAGGGTCACCACGGCGGCCAGCCAGAAGAGCGCGTGGGCGGTCACGGTGACTGGCCCCAAAAGCCCAGGCGTCTGAGACAGGCCGAACGCCCCCCAGGAGGCGACGAACAGCTCGGCCCCCAGCGCCGTGAGCTGCAGGGCTGTCTTCCACTTGGCCAACAGCGTGACGGGCAGCTTAACCCCCTTGCCGGCGCCTACCTCGCGCAGGGCGCTGACCGTGAATTCACGGAACAGGATCAGGCCGGCCGGCAACAGCACCAGCGGCTGCGGTCCCAGAGCCATCAAGCCGAGCACCGCCCCGCAGACCAGCACCTTGTCGCCGATCGGATCGAGGATCGCCCCCCAGACGCTGACCGCGTCCATCTTGCGCGCCAGCCAGCCGTCGAACCAGTCGGTGGTGGCGGCGATGACGAAGGCGATAAAGGCCCAGCGCTGCAGGGTGAACTGATCCTCCATGGTCAGCCGTTCGCTGAGCCACGGCGTACCGCCCGCCGCCGTGGCCAGGGCCACGAACATGAACAGGGCCAGGACCAGCCGCAGGGAGGTCAGGATATTGGGCAGGGCTTTCATCGGGACCTTCGAGCTTGCGATCAGGTGAGTTCGACGGCCTTGGTGCGCTTGTCGAATATGCAGATGCGCTTGTCGTCGCCTTCGCGCAGCACGGCGATTCCGTAGGACTCCGACCCGAAGGGATGGACGACCACCTCGGGATCGCCCATGCCCTGGGCCTGCCCCTGAGCCAGACATTTGGCGCGGACCTCGGCCCGGAATTCAGCCCAGGCGTCGGGGGAGCTCGCACCCGCCGCAACCGGGGCGGCGAGCATGGCGGTGGCGAGGATCAGGCGAAGCAGCATGCGACATCTCCATATTGCTGCCGACCATAACGCACGGATCGGATTTTCGGGGCCTATTTGCGGAACCGGTCGTGGATCCGCTGCGCCAGGGCCAGGCTGACCCCGTCCACCTTGGCCAGGTCGTCCACCGAGGCCCGAGAGACACCCTTGGCCGAGCCGAAGGCGTGCAGCAGGGCGCGCTTGCGCCCCGGACCGACGCCGTCGATCTCGTCCAGCGGGTTCCTCTTCATGTCGATGGCCCGGCGGACCCGATGGCTGCCGATGGCGAAGCGGTGGGCCTCGTCCCGTAGACGCTGCAGGTAGTAGAGCACCGGCGACTTGGGCTCGAGCATGAAGGGGGTTCGCCCGGCCATGAAGAACCGCTCCAGGCCTGCGTCCCGGTCGGGCCCCTTGGCCACGCCCACCACGGCGATGTCGTCCACCCCGAGGTCGGCCATGATCTCCTGGGCCGCCGCCAGTTGCCCTGCGCCGCCGTCGATCAGCACCAGGTCCGGGCGCGGCGCGGCCTCGCCGGCCTCCTCGTCCTTGACCATCCGGGCGAAGCGTCGGCGCAGCACCTCGCGCATCATGCCGTAGTCGTCGCCGGGCGTGAGGTCGGTCCCCTTGATGTTGAACTTGCGATACTGGTTCTTGAGGAAGCCCTCGGGCCCGGCCACGATCATGCCGCCGACGGCGTTGGTCCCCATGATGTGGCTGTTGTCATAGACCTCGATCCGCTCAGGCGGCGCCTCCAGGCCGAAGGCTTCGCATACCCCGATCAGCAGCTTGGACTGGGCCGAGCTTTCGGCCATCCGCCGCCCCAGGGCCTCGCGGGCGTTGGTCAGGGCGTGCTCGACCAGCTGGCGCTTTTCCCCGCGCAGGGGTTTGAGGATCTCCACCTTGCGGCCGGCCTTCAGGGCGAAGGCCTCGCAGAGCAGGTCCCGGTCGGCGGGCTCCACATTGGTGAGGATCAGCTTGGGAATCGGCTTGTCCTCATAGAACTGGCCGAGGAAGGCGGCCATGACGTCGGCCGCCTCGTCGCTCTTGTCGACCCGCGGGAAGTAGGCCCGGTTGCCCCAGTTCTGACCGCCGCGGAAGAAGAAGACCTGCACGCAGGCCTGGCCGCCCTCACCGTGCAGGGCGATGATGTCGCCCTCCTCCAGGCTTTCGGGATTGATCTGCTGTTCCTGGGCGACGGAGGCCAGGGCCCGGATTCGGTCGCGCAGGCGCGCGGCGCGCTCGAACTCCATCTCGTCGGAGGCGGCCTGCATCTCGCCTGACAGCTTGGCCATCACCGCCCGGCTCTTGCCCCTCAGGAAGGCCTCGGCCTCGTTCACCAGGGCGCCATAATCCTCCAGGGAGACCAGGCCCGTGCAGGGCGCGGCGCAGCGCTTGATCTGGTGCAGCATGCAGGGCCGGGTGCGACTGTCATAGACGCTGTCGGAACAGGAGCGGAGCAGGAAGGCCTTCTGCAGGGTGTTGAGCGTCCGGTTCACCGCCCAGGCGCTGGCGAACGGGCCGAAATAGTCCCCTTGGATGGTGTGAGCGCCGCGGTGCTTACGCAGTTGCGGGGCGTCATGGTCCCGTCGGATGACAATCTCGGGAAAACTCTTGTCGTCCCGCAGCAGGACGTTGAACCGGGGCTTGAGCTGCTTGATCAGATTGATTTCGAGCAGCAGGGCGTCGGTCTCGGTGCGGGTGGTGACGAACTCCATCGACCGGGTCAGATCGACCATCAGGGCGATGCGCTGGGTGTGGAAACGGCCCTGGGCGTACTGGGTCACCCGCTTCTTCAGCGACCGAGCCTTGCCCACATAGAGCACCTCGCCGTCGTCGCCGATCATGCGATAGACGCCAGGCGCGTCGGGCAGGCGCTTGACCTGATCCTTGATAAGGGCGGCGCCGATGAGGGGCGCGGCGTCGGGTTCAACCATCAGGCCGATATAGGCGACTCCCGGCGCCATACCCAGAGGCGCGGCGTTTGCACGCGCAGGAGATTGTTGATGTCCCGGGACCGGCCCGCTATGGGCCGATATGCGCCTGTGGATCGCTTCCCCGGTGAGAGCGTTACCGGAAAACAGGGGGTAGCTTTGCCGCAGATTGATTTCAGGGCGCTGTTCGAAACCTTGCCGAGCCCACACATGGTGCTCGATCGCGACCTCCGTTTCGTCGAAGCCAATCTCGCCTACCAGCGGGTCACCGAACGCTCCCGCGACGAACTGATCGGCCAGAACATCTTCGATCTGTTCCCCAATCCCGGCGAGGGCGGTCGCCAGCTGCGCGAGTCGCTGCAGAAGGTTCTCGACACCGGACAGCCCGACACCCTGGCGCTCATTCCCTACGCGATCCCCCTGCCCCTTTCCCTGGGCGGCGGTTTCGAAATGCGCTTCTGGTCGGCGGTTCATACGCCGCTGTTCGATTCGGCGGGGAACACCGCCTACGTGCTCCAGAACACGGTAGACGTCACCGAGATCGAACGCCTGAAGGACATCGCCTTCGGCCCATCCGGCGCTCCGCTGGAAACCCCGATCGAAAGCGCCACCCAACTCTATCAGCGGGCCCGGGAGCTGCAGCAGACCAATCTGATCCTGGTGGAGGAGACCAATCAGATCCGCAACCTGTTCATGCAGGCGCCGGGTTTCATGGCGGTGCTGATCGGGCCGGACTTCGTCTTCCGGCTGGTGAACAACGCCTATCAGAGCTTGATCGGCCGGCGCGCCGTAATCGGCCGGCCGCTGCTGGAGGCCCTGCCGGAGCTGGAAGGCCAGGTCTTCCAGGATATTCTCTCCGAGGTGATGCGCACGGGCCAGCCCTATGTAGGGCAGGCCGACAGCGTCCTCCTGCAAAGGCAGGCCGACGGACCGCCGGAAGAGCGCTTCCTCGACTTCATATACCAGCCCATCCTAGACGGCCGCGGGGTTCCCTGGGGCGTGTTCGTCGAGGGCAGCGACGTCACCGCCAGGGTGCGGGCCGAGCGACAGCAGAAGCTGCTGCTGGACGAGTTGAATCACCGAGTGAAGAATACGCTGGCCACGGTCCAGGCCATCGCCGCCCAGACCCTGCGGACCACGGCGAGCCCCGCCGATTTCCGCGAAGCCTTCGAGGCGCGCCTGCTCGCCCTGTCGGCGACCCATGATCTGCTGACCCAGTCCGTCTGGCGCGGCGCCTCGCTGGACGAGGTGATCCTGATGGAGCTCCGTCCGCATGGGGCGGAACGCTACCGGCTGGACGGCCCGGCAGTGGCCCTGTCGGCGGCCGAGACCCTCACCTTGGGCCTGGTGTTCCACGAACTGGTCACCAACGCCGCCAAGTACGGGGCGCTATCCACCACCGAAGGCTGTGTGCGGGTGGAGTGGACGGTGCGCGATGAGGCTGATCGCTCGCGCCTCGACCTGGTATGGAGCGAACAGGGCGGACCGCCCGTTTCAGCCCCGCTCCACCAGGGCTTTGGCTCTCGCCTGATCGAACGCAGCCTGCAGGGGGACACAGGCGGCGACGCGCGTCTGGAATTCGCAGAAAGCGGCCTTCGCTGCCATCTTCGGCTGACCCTGACCGCCGCGGCGGCAGGCGCAGAGGCCGCCGCCTGAAGCCACGCCAAATCTAGAGCCGGTAGCCGCCGGCCATGAGCTTGGTGAACACCGTCTTGGTGATCTTCACATAGCCCTTATCGGGGTCCTTGAAATACAGCGGCGTCTTGATCTTGCCCGGATCGAAGCCCTGCTCGACGAGATCCACCTTGCGCTGCTTGAAGGTGCCGGTGGTCTCCATGGCCGGCATCATTCGCAGGAACAGGGGCTGGGCGTAGCTGGGGAGTTCGCGGGCCACGTGCTCTCCGAAGGCGGCAAGGTCGAACTCGGAATCCGTGACCAGGGCCGCCATGCCCGCGCGCCCATCGGCGCCCGGCGCCTCGACCCCATAGACATTCGCCTCCAGAACCCCGGGCGCCTCCTGCAGGCGTGCGGCGATCTCGTTGGTGGAGACGTTTTCGCCCTTCCAGCGGAAGGTGTCGCCGATCCGGTCGATGAAGTAGAAATAGCCCTCGGCGTCCTGGCGCATCAGGTCGCCGGTGCGGAACCAGGCGTCGCCTTTGGCGAACACGTCCTTGAGCACCTTTTTCTCACTGGCCGCCTTGTCCACATAGCCGGTGTATTCGGCCCTGGCGTCGCCGCCGATACGGCCGACGCACTCGCCGATCTGGCCTGGCCCACACTCGATGCAGAAGCCGTCGGGGCCGCGGATGGGGGCCTCGTTCTCGACATCGAACTGGACGAGGCGGAAATTGAAGCGCTTGCGCAGATAGCGCGGCACGCGCCCGATGGCCCCCTCCTTGCCGTCGAAGTTGAACATCGACACGTTCCCCTCCGTGGAGCCATAGAACTCCAGAATGTCGGGGATGCGGAAGCGGCTCTTCATCACCGACCAGACGTCGGGGCGCAATCCGTTGCCGAAGGCCAGGCGCAGCTTGTGGCGGGTCTCTTCCTCGGTTTCCGGGTGGTTGACCAGATAGCGGCAGAGCTCGCCGATATAGACGAACATGGTGCAGCCTTCGGCCACGATGTCGGGCCAGAACTGGGTGGCCGAGAAGCGCTTCTTGAGCACCACCGACCCGCCGTTCAGCAGGGCCGCCCCCAGGGCGCAGAGACCGCCCGTGGCGTGATAGAGCGGCAGGGCCACATAGACCCGATCCTTCGCCTCGGCCCCCGTCGAGCCGGCGAAACCCCGCATATAGAGCTGGGCGCGAACGTGGGTGATGCGGGCGGCCTTGGGCAGGCCCGTGGTGCCGCTGGTGTAGATGTAGAGACAGGTGTCGCGGCCCACCATGCCCTCGCGGACGCTGCGGTCCGGCGGCAACTGGCTGCAGCTCTTCAGGGCCTGGATCAGGTCACGCTGTTCGCCGCGGGCCTCACCGAGGATCCATTGCTGGACGTGGGTCTCCAGGCCGTCCTTGACGTCCTCAAAGGCTCCCGAGGTCTCGGGGTCCACGATGCAGTGGCTGGCCCCGGAAATGTTCAGGCAGTGGGCCAGCGCAGCGCCGGTCAGCTGATTATTGATCAGCGCAGTGATCACGCCGACCTTGGACAGGCCGTACCAGACGCAGAAATACTCCAGCCGGTTGGGCATGAAGAGGGCGACGGTCTGGCCGCGGCGCAGGTTGAGCCCCTTGGCCCAGTGGGCGTAGCGGTTAGCGATGCCGTCCAGCTCGGCATAGGTGACGGTCCGCCCCTCAAAGGTCATGGCCGGGCGGTCACGCCACTTGTCCATCGCCTCCTGCAGGTCGTCGCAGATCAGGTTCGGGGAGTCCGGAGCAATGGACTTCACCCGCCCAAGGGTTCGCCGGAGCTTGCGCAAAAACCGCCACTCGCGTCTCAGCCGGTCTTTCAAGCGCATAAACACCCTCCCACTACGCATACCTTGGCGTGGCGTTCCCCGGCGGGTCAAGCTGAAGCGGTCCATCGACCCTTGAGCAGGCTGCTGGCCGCTCGTCCCCCTGGGCGCCGGCGCCGTGATTCCGCCCAATCCCGTCCCGTTCAGCCCGGCGGATGCGCCGTGGCGCGGGCTCCTGCGGTCCGATGACGCAGGCTCGCCTCTGTAAGGATTGACTAAGAGCCGTGGGCGCAGGATCGCATGACCGCAGAAGGTGGAGTGAGCAATGCTCAAGGGGCTGTTTTCGCAAGGCATGGCCGAGTGGGGCACCGCGTGCCTCGTCTTCATTTCGGGCGCCATGGCCGGTCGGCTGATGGCCCTCGGCATGAACGAGATTCAGGCCGCCGGCGCCCTGATCGCCATCTTCGGTTCGGTGACGGCCGCGGTGGCGGTGCGCATCTGGCCGGCGCCCGAGCGAGTGAAGGTGCGTTCCGACCAGGACCGCCGGGACAGCTAAGATCGACCACAAGTTTCACCAGACTTGGTCGAACAGAGATATGTGATCTATATCGATGACCCGCTCCAGCACGCCGCAGGATCTTGGAGAGTCGTCGATGCGTCGCCTGAGCGACCTTGGCCTGCTGCTTCCCACCGCCTTGCTGGCGCTGGCGGCCATGGCGGTCTTCGTCCTGAGCCTGGTCTTCTGGAGCTGGGGCGTCGATGAGAGCACCCGGCTACGCGAGCAGGAGTTGGTGCGCCAGGGCCTGGCCTCGGCGGTGGCCGAGGTGGAGGCCTCCATCGTCCCGGAAACCGTATGGGACGAGGCGGTGCTGCATCTGGACCACCGCGCCGATCTGGCCTGGGCCGACGCCAACCTCAATGATTTCTACGCCCTCGGCTTCGATTTCAGCCGCCTCCTGGTCATCGATGGCGGGGATAGACCCATTTACCACCGCCGGAACCTCGATCAGGTCAATCCGAGCGAGGCGCCCGTTAAGGTGTTTTCGGCTCTGATTTCCGAGGTTCGCGCCGCCGAGGCCCGGAGGGGGCCCTGGCGCCCTGTCCCCGACGGCTATCCCGATCCGATCCAGGCCAGCGGCTTCGTCGCCATCGACGGGCGAATACGGCTCGCCACCGCAAGCCTGTTTCAGCCCGACCAGGGAAGCATCCTGCCGCAGGGCGAACGGGCGCCGATCCTGCTGACCCTGTTGCCGATCGAGCAGGTCTCGATCGAGGTGCTGCAGGACCGCTATCTTCTGGGCGATCTCCGCACCGGCCTGGGCGCCGCCTCGGCGGATCCGGACGACGCCCAACTGAGCATCGACGTCCTGGACGCCGACGCGCCCTTGGTCCTGGCCTGGACGCCCCAGAAGCCCGGGACAGCCCTGCTGCGGCGGTCGGTCCTGCCGGTGCTCGCCGTCCTGCTGGCCTTTGGGGCCGTGGCCGCGGTGATGGTCACGCGGGCGCGCCACTCCTGGCGCCAGCAGATGGCCGCCCAGCGCACCCAGGCCGAGTTCCTGGCCAATATGAGCCACGAGATCCGGACGCCGCTGAATGGCGTGGTCGCCGTGGCTTCGGCCCTGGAGCGCACCACCCTGACCCCGATGCAGCGCGAGATGGTGCAGATCATTCGCACATCTGGCCTCAGCCTTGAGCGGCTGCTGTCGGACCTGCTGGATGTTTCGCGCATGGAGGCCGGGATGGTCGAGATCACCTCCGAGCCCTTCCACCTGGGCGACGCGGTGCGCATGCTCAAAACCCTCCTGGGGCCGAGGGCGACAGAGAAGGGCCTGGCCCTGGTTCTGGAGATCGATCCCCGGGCCGAAACTCAGGTGCTGGGGGATCCCCTACGGTTGAAGCAGGTGCTGGCCAACCTCGTAGTCAACGCCCTGAAGTTCACCGAGGCCGGTCAGGTTCGTCTGCGTGTCAGTCCCCTGGACGACATCCGCTGGCGGTTCACCATCGAAGACAGCGGCATGGGCTTCGATCCGTCGCAAAAGGCCGACCTCTTCAGGCGCTTCGCCCAGGCCGATGCGACCATCAGCCGACGCTTCGGCGGCATGGGCCTGGGCCTGGCCATCAGCCGGCAGCTGGTGGGGTTGATGGGCGGCGAGATCGACGCCGCCAGCGCTGGGCCCGGGCGCGGCGCTGTCTTCTGGATCGATCTGCCCCTGCCCCCGACCGAGGTCCAAGCCGAACAGACCGAGGACATTCAGACGACAGAACGGCCGTTGCGGATTCTGGTGGCCGACGACCACCCGATCAACCGGCAGGTGGTCGAGGTGCTGTTATCGGAGTTCGACGTCGAGCTGGTGCTCGCCGAAAACGGGCTGGAGGCCTATGAGGCCTTCGAGGCGGCGCCTTTCGACATGGTGCTGATGGACATGCAGATGCCGGTGATGGACGGCCTGACGGCTATCCGCAAGATTCGCGCGCGGGAGACCGACGCCGCGCAGGGCCGCACCCCCATCGTCATGTTGACCGCCAACACCCTGCCCGAACATCGCGCCGCCAGTCTGGAGGCTGGGGCCGACCTGCACCTGCCCAAACCCATCGAGGCCGAGCGCCTCATCGCCGTGCTGCAGAGCGTGGTTGAGGGCCAAAACACCAACGCCGCCTGAAAAGGCTGCGGGCTAGAAGCTTGAGGACAGGGAGATGAAACCCCTCAGCCCCATGTCGGAGCGGCCATAGGGTTTGTCGTCGATCGGCTTGGCCAGTTCGGCGCGCAGGCTGTGGCGGTTGTTGAAAACCAGACGCAGGCCTCCGCCAGCTGAGGCCAGGGTCGCCGAGCCCCAGCCCGGCGCGGCGTTATAGTTCCACACCTTGGCCCCATCGATGAAGGCATAGGTCTGGAAGAAGGTCAGGGGCCGCAACTGCGGATCCCAACCGACGCGAATCTCCGCGAGACCGGCGAGGCCGCGATCCCCCATGATCTCGGCATAGTCGTAGGCGCGTCCCACCGGCAGACCGCCGGCGGCGAATTCCTCGGACGCCAGCAGGGCGTCGGGGGACCACTGCCCCGAGGCGGACAGGAAGATCCCTGCCTTGGCCCCCAGGTCGCGATAGTGGGAGGCGTAGGCGTTCGCCTTCCAGAACTGGGCGTCGGCGTCCCAGCGGGACCGGCCCATGGGGCTCTCTCCCCCGAGGCCGCCGAACCCATGGGATAGCTGCGCAAAGCCGGTGGTGTAGGCGCCGGGGCTCTGGCGATCGGCCTGCACAGCCAGGCGGGCGATCGCGAGCTCGTCCTTGAGCACGCCATTGGCCCAATTCTGCTCTGAACGGCGCGCCTCCACCGCCCCGATCATCCAGACCGAGCGGTCCTGACGCCGGACCAGGGGCAAGGAGAGCCGAGCGGTCGCCGACCGGCTCTCATTGCCCAAGGCCGCGGCCAAGCCATCTGCGCCATTGTCGGCCTTGGACGCCGCCACCGTGCCGCGCAGGTTCCCGCCCCCGGGCAGGGGGACCACATAGGACGCGTCGGCCTGGGTGAACTTGCGCACATCCGCAGGGGTGGTCAGGACGCTGATCGCCAGCTGGTCGCCGGAGCGCGCCACGGAGTTCAGGCCGACGCGGCTGTAGACCTGCCAGGGCCCCGCCTGTTCGCCACCCCGATTGTCGGCATAGATCTGGCCGTCCACCTTTCGAAGGGTGGTCGTCACCACCAGCCGGTGGGCGGCGGGATCGTCGAAGTCAGGCTCCAATCGGGCGCTCACCTTGACGCCCGGCAGGTCATTGGCCAGGGCCAGCCGGCGATCCAGGTCCGCAAGCTTCAGGGGGCGTTGATCGACGATGTCAGTGAGCAGCGCACCGACGGCGGGCACGGCCTCGCCCTCGAAGGCCACCGCGGCCACATAGCCCTCATAGACGATCAGTCGGGCCTGGCCGTCGCCGTCGGTCTGGCGGGGCGTGGCCGCCCGGCTGAGAAAATAGCCGTCACGCCGGTATTGGGCGGTGATCGCTTCTGAGAGACGCACCAGATCCGACAGGCCGACCTCTCGGGCCAGGTCGTCAGCATAGAGGGGCGCGAGCGCAGACTGAGGATAGGCGCTGACCCCATCAATGGTGAGGCCGGTTAGAACAAAACGATCTTCGGCTGCCGCGTCCTGCCTGGCCTCGTTCTGCGCCTCGGCGATGGCGCGGTCAGCCGGCCCCCCGCCGAATCCGGCGACGGCAAGAGCTGTGGCGCAGGCGAGGAGCGTCGTCGAAAGACGCCAGGGGATACGCGGGGGCAACGCCAACCTCAGCTCAGGAACACGGTCAGCCATGGTCGTCCAACAAGGTGAACACGGCGCTAACGATAGAAAATCGTTGAGCTATTAGCGGTCGGTTAGCCGTGCAGCGCCTATGCAGCAGGTTCGATCTCTAAACCGCCGGCACGCGGGACATAAAAAAGGGGAGGCGTGGAATGCGCTCCGTGAAGGTCGCCTTGGCGGCCCTGCTCTCGACCACAATCCTCTTCGGCGCCGGGGGCGCCCTCGCGGCTGAATGGCGACTGACCGAGGTCACCGGCCGCGTTCGTGTCGCAGCCCCCGGTCAGTCGCCAGCCACGGGCGCGCCGAACCAGGCCGTGCCCGTGGGCGCCGACATCACCACGGCGGCAGGCGGCCGCGCGGTGCTGACCAACGGCGCTCAGCGCATCGTCATCGGCCCCAATAGCCGCATGACGGTCGCCAATGGCGAGGGCGCGGGCATGACCCGCATCATGCAGGACCTGGGCTCGATCCTCTTCCAGGTGGATAAACAGTCGCGCCCCCATTTCCGCGTCGATACGCCGCTACTGGCCGCCGTGGTGAAGGGCACCACCTTCACGGTCGCTATCGGCGCCACGTCAGACACTGTGCATGTGGCTGAAGGCCTCGTGGAAGTTCGCGCTAACGGCGGCGGCGGTCCCCAGGACATCCCGGCCGGCGTCACCGGCCGCGTGATGCGCGATGGCCCCGCCCAGGTGGGCGTCATCACTCCCACAGCCACGCCGGCCCCGGCCGAAGCGGTCCAGGCCCTTCCGCCCCTCGACTATAGCCAGGTGTCCGACGGCGTCGTCGCGGGTCCGGGCGCGCCGGCCGGTCTCGACACGGCGCGCAACGCCGCTGCACCCCAGGGACAATCTGCCCTTTCCGCAGCTTCGGGCGTCGGAAACCTCAGCGGCGGCAACGGCGACAGCAGCGCATCGAACATGGCCGCGGCCCGCGCTACGGCGGCGGCCATAGGTCAACCCCCTGCCCAGATCGCCGCCAACGGCAACGGGCCCCCAAGCTTTGCCGGCCCGTCCCAAGGCGGCGACAACGGCGACGGCAACGGTCCCGGAGGCGCTAACCCCGGCAACGCCAACAGCAATGGCAATGGCCCCGGCGCCAACAACGCCGGCGGTAACGGAAATGGCGATGGTGGCCCAGCCGGCGGTCCCGCCGGACCTGAAGGCGCCAACCCCGGCAACGGGAACGGGAACGGGAACGGCTCGGGCTCCAACAATTCGGGCGGCAACGGTAATGGGAATGGCCCCGGCGCTGACAACGCCGGCGGCAACGGCAATGGCAATGGTGGCCCAGCCGGCGGTCCCGCCGGACCTGAAGGCGCCAACCCCGGCAACGGGAACGGGAACGGGAACGGGAACGGGAACGGCCCGGGCTCCAACAATTCGGGCGGCAACGGCAATGGGAATGGCCCCGGCGCCGACAACGCCGGCGGTAACGGCAATGGCAATGGTGGCCCAGCCGGCGGTCCCGCCGGACCTGAAGGCGCCAACCCCGGCAATGGCAATGGGAACGGCCCCGGCGCCAGCAATGGCGCGGGCAATGGAGCCGCGGCCGGGGCCGATACGCCCGGCGTCGGCAAAGGCGGCAAGGGCAAGGCTGACTAGGCCATGCTCCGGCGCCTCCCCCTGGGCTTTGCTCGCCTGAGACGGCGCGCCCGCCCCTGGCTCACGCCAGCGGCGGTCGTCGTCATGGTGGCCCTCGCCATGGCGAGCGGGCTGTTGCGTCCGATCGAGGAGGCCCTGGCCAGCCAGCGTTTCCAGCTGATCCAACGGGAGGCGTCCCAGCAGATCGCCATCGTCGAGATTGATGCTGTGAGCCTGAAGGCGGCGGGGACCTGGCCCTGGGGACGCGAGCGTTATGCTCAGGCGCTGGACAACCTGGAGGCGGCCGGGGCCGTGCTCATCGGCTTTGACGTGGACTTCAGCGCCCGTTCGACCCTGGAAGGCGACGATGTCCTGGCCCGATCAATAAGCCGGCATCCCGGCCAGGTGATCTTGCCGACCTTCGTACAGCCCACCAACCGAAACGATCCCGGCGCAGGCCTCGTCGAAAACGCGCCGCTGGCCGCTCTCTCGCGCGACGCCCTCCTGGCCAGCGTAAACGTTCCTGTCGACGCCGCTGGCCGGGCGCGAGCCTATTTGCGAGGGTTCGGCGCCGGGGAGACCTACCGGCCCACCATGGCCACGCTCATGGCCGGTCAGCCGCCAGGTCGTACCGACAGCTTCCTGATCGATTACGGGATCGATCCGCGCAGCACGCCCCAGCTCAGTTTCCAGGACGTCTACGACAACAGCTTTGATCCCGCCCTCGTCCGCGGCCGCGCGGTTCTGATCGGGGCGACGGCTCTTGAGCTGGGCGACAATCTGGCCACGCCCCGTCATGGCGTCCTGCCCGGCGTAGTGGTCCACGCCCTCGCCTTCGAGAGCCTCATCCAGGGCCGGGCTCTCTATGGGCTCCATCCCCTGGCCTGCCTGATCCTGGTGCTCGCCCTGGCGCTCGCGCTGCGGCCAAGCGCGGCGGGCGGAGACCTCACCGCCCTGAGTCGACGTCATATAGCCGCCATCGCGCTGATCCTCGGCCTGCCGATCGTTCTGCAGGCCGTGGCGCCGATCTCCATGCGCGTCGCCCCCCTCCTGGTGGCGCAGGCCCTTTGCCTCGCCCTCACGGTGCGCAGCGAGCTTCGCCGGAGGGCCGAGGCCATCGTGCGAGAGCGGGAGGCCGGCCTGCTGCACCTGGCCCTGCATGAATCTGAGACCGAGCTGCCCAACCGCCGCGCCCTGCTCAAGGAGGTGGCGCGAATCCGTAGCGGACACGACGGCGCGGCGGCCGTAGTGGTCGTCGGCCTCGATCGCCACGCCGAGATGCGCGCCGCCATCGGCTATAGCCTTGCCAATCATGTCTTGAGGGCGGTCGCCGAACGGCTTCTGCGCACCTGCCACGCCAGCCGTCTGGGCTATCTCTCGACCGGCGTCCTCGGCCTCGTCGTGCGCCGGGCCGATCTCGCCACCCTGGAATCGGAACTTGCGGCTCTGGAGGCCCTCGACCCCGCCTATGACGTTCAGGGCCACCTGGTGGACGCCTTCACCCGCCTCGGCGTGGCCTATGACACCGATCCCGGCGAAAGCGACGAGGTCCTTCTGGAGCAGGCGACCCGAGCCCTGGACGAGGCGCGGCGCCTGGACCGTCGGCGCCTGACCTATGCTCCTGAGGCTTTCCAGGACCCGAGCCTCAACCTCGCCCTGATGAGCGAGCTGCGCCAGGGTCTCGCCGAGGGCCAGATCTCCCTGTATTACCAGCCCAAGACCGACGCCGTGACCGGCGTGGTCACTGGCCTCGAAGCCCTCATGCGCTGGCGCCATCCTGTGCGAGGCGCCATTCGTCCAGACCTGTTCATCCCGGCGGCCGAAGAAACAGGAAGCATCCGCGAACTCACCGAATGGACCCTGGCCCAGGCCCTTGCCGATAGCGAAACGCTTCGGGCGTCGGGTCACAACCTGCGGATCTCCATCAATGTGTCGGGCCGGGTGCTGAGCGACCACGCCTTCTGCGAGCATGTCCTCAGCGCCGTACGCGGGCGGGCCGCCGAACTTTGCGTCGAGATCACCGAGACCGCCGTCATCGAGAGTCCCCAGGCGGCGATCGAAGCGGTCAGCGCCTTCCGCAAGGCGGGCCTGGCCATCTCCATCGACGACTACGGCGTGGGTCTCTCGTCGCTGTCCTATCTCAAGATGCTCGAGGCCGACGAGCTCAAGCTTGACCGCAGCATCGCCACGGCCGTCGATACCGAGCGTGATCGCCTCATCCTGAAATCCACCATCAAGCTGGCCCATAGCCTGGGTATGAAGGTGGTGGCCGAGGGCGTGGAGACCGAGGCGACCCGGCAGGCCCTGGCGGGTCTGGGATGCGATCTGATCCAGGGCTACCTGGTGGCCGCGCCGATGCCGCTGGATGCGCTCGCTGCTTTTCTGGCCCCAGAACCTCGGCTGGCCGCGAGCGTCGGCTGAGATGCGACGATTTGCGTAATGGTTTCAACGTGCTTAACGGGCGCCTATGGCCTAGGCGATCTCTAAACAAGAGACTGGATCGGCAGTCGAGGGACTATCGCCCGCATCAGCGACCCTCTCGCACAGATCGAGCCCGGCGCCCTGGGCCCGTTCCACCTGAAATAGCGCTTCCGACCGGCGCCCCCGTAGCGGAGTCGCCACGGGCTCGTCGTTCTGCTTTTGTTCGCTCGGAGGTGAGTTATGGCAGACGGAACACACAGGCTTTGGGCGGTTGATCGCGACCCGCTTCTTTCAGAGCTGAAACAGTTGGGCGGTGCCCTGTGGGCTACTTGCGAGGCGGCCAATTGCGGCGGCGTGGCGCGGATTGACCCTGGGCCGTGGCTTGATCAGCGCCTTGGGGGCCGCCGCCTGAGCCAGCTGGAAACGCGTCTGAGATGCAACTGTGGCGCGCGCAGAGCCCATCTTGGGACGGCCGCGCCGCCCCCTGGGGTTCCTAGGGTCAACATCTACCCATTTTCGTAGAACAGCATTCTTGCAACTCATGCGTTAGCCACGCTAGGCGAGTGGTGAGACGATTGGACAACTTCTCAGGTTTGAAACAATCGGCTCAACTGGCTGCCATCACGTTTGATGGCGTGTCTGACAAAGGAGAACGGCTTGACTGAATCCTCGACCAAGACCCCCGACCCGATGGATATCGCCCTCGGGGCGGCCGTGCGCATCCGCCGGCGGACCATCAGCATGTCCCAGGAGGCCCTGGCCGAGCAATGTGGCGTCAGCTTCCAGCAGATCCAGAAGTATGAGAACGGCGCCAACCGCATCTCCTTCTCCCGCCTGGTCCAGATCGCGCGCGCCCTGCGTTGCCGGGTCACCGACCTGCTCGACGTGCTGGACACCCCCGACGAAGAACCCAGCGTCGATCTCGACCTGCTGTCGCGGATGCGGACACCGGGCGCCCTCGAACTCCTGACAGCCTATGAGCAGCTGCCCGCCGAAGCGCGAACCTCGCTGGTCAGTTTCCTGCGCATCCTGACGCCGGCAGGCGCCCAGGCCCAGGGACAGGTGACGAAGAACCGCGAACCCGCTTAAGTCGGTCCCGGCTGAAAGGGGCCCATAGATGTCGTCCATTGAGAGCCTGAGCTGGGCCTTCCTGTCGGAAGCGCCGGAGCATCGGGATTTGCGCGTGCTGGAGGCGCATTTTCGCCGGACACTCGAAGTGTTCGGCTTCGACCGCTACTGTTGCACGCGACTGTCCGGCCTTCGTATGGCCGACGTCCCGACCATCGTCTCGCGGCACGGCTTCATCGACTGGGACCAGCGCTACTGGCGCGAGCGCTATATCGAGCAGGACCCTTGCTCGCAGTGGATCTCCGCCAATCGCACAGGCTTCACCTGGACCGACGTGCGCGAGGCTGCGCCGGCCACGGCCGAGACCATGTGGCGAGACGCCCTCGCTGAGGGCCTCGCCAACGCCTTTGTCGTCCAGATGCCCGGGCCGATCGGCGAGAAGATCGTCCTGCGCATGGCCAGCCCGACATCGCGGTTCGACCTGGCCCATCGCCCACTGCTGGAAAGCATCGGGGTGGTGTTCGCCACCCTCGCCGTCCGCTTCCACGAAATGGCCGGCGACCGCCCAGGCCCCGGTCTGCTGACCGCCAGAGAATCCGAATGCCTGGAGTGGGTGGCCCTGGGCAAGAGCGACTGGGAGATCGGGACCATCCTCGACATCTCGCCCAAGACCGTGAACCACCATGTGGAGCGGGCCAAGCGCAAGCTGGACGTCTCCACCCGCATGCAGGCGGTGACCGCGGCCCTGCGCCAGGGGCTGATCCGGCCGGTCATAGGGTGATCACCCCATAGGGTCGCGCGAGACAGGCGCGCAGCATCGGGGCGGACCTTCCTCCCTGGAGCTTCGCCGTGATCCATATCGTGACATCCAAGAACCGCCATCTCTACGCCCGCCAGCTGCAGGAGATGCACCAGCTTCGCCGCCTCCACTTCATCGAGGAGAACGGCTGGACCGATCTCAAGGTGGTCGACGGGGGCGAGGTTGATCAGTTCGACGACGACCTGGCCGTCTACCTGCTGGCGCTTGGTCCCGATGACGAGATCGAGGTCGGCCTGCGGGTGCGCTCGACCCTGGACGGCTGCATCCTCACCGACGCCTTCCCGCACATGATCGCCCAGGGCGGGCCGAGCCTTAAAGGCGCCGAGGCCTGGGAGATGAGCCGCATCTTCTCCACCCACGCCTATCGCAAGAACCGCCGCGGCGGTCGGCGCGTGGCCGAGGCCTTCCTGGCCGCCATGGAGGTGGCCCATGCCCATGGGGCGAGCCGTCTGGTCGGCATGGTGGACATGCGGCTCTATCCCCTCGCCTCCAATATCGCCTGGGACCTGAAGCTGACCGGTCTGCCGGCGCCCTACGCCTTCGGCGTCATGGCCGGGGTCTATGCGCCGATCGGCGCCTCGGAAATCGCCCGCCTGCGGGAAAGCCTCGGCGGCCTCAGCGCTGCCGGCTACGAGATCGAGGACGAGGACATCGCCCTGTGCGGCGACTTCCAGGCCATCGAGAGCCAGTTCCGCAGGGCACGCGCCGCTGTCCGGCCGATGATGGAGATGGACGAGGGGCCGCACGCCATCGCCGCGGCCGCGGCGCTCTACGCCTATTTCGACGGCCGCCGGGTCGTGCAGCCGGAGCGGGAGCCGACCGGCGCCTGATCCTCCGGCGGCTCTACGCTCGCCGTCTATTCGGCGGCGAGCACGTGATCGATCAGGGCCTTGGCGTCCGCGCCGCTCCAGTCCGCGCCGCCTGACAGCCGGGCCCGTTCGACGCCGTCTGCGCCGTAGATCACCGTGGTCGGCATGCCCGGCGCCGGCGGGACCAGGTCGAAGGCGAGCTTCATGTTCGGGTCGCTGTAGAAGTCCAGCGGCGCGTGCTGGCCGATGAAGGTCCGCGCCCTGTCCACATCGTCGGGGCGGTCGATGCTGACGGCCAGCACCCGGACGGGCTGGCCTTCGTAGTGGGCGGCCAGGGCCGCCAGCGTCGGCATTTCGGCCACGCAGGGCGGGCACCAGGTGGCCCAGAGGTTCAACACCACCACCTCGCCGCGGAAGTCGCCGAGGCGGACTGGCTCGCCTTGCGGGTCATAGATGGTGGTCACCGGGGCAGGCCGAGGTTCGGATGGGGTCTGCAGAGCCGCCATCTCCCCCTTGGCGAAGGCGCGGAGGCCGCGGTTCGCATCGGGATTGGTGGAAGCCTGAACGATGATGTAGACCACCGCCGCGACGCCGAAGGCGGCGACGCCCCAGAGGGCCCAGCGGAACAGGCTAGGTCCGGGTCTCGCCTCAGATTGACCGTTCATATGACCGACAACGCCTCCAAGACTCCGCAGCACGACGTCCATATGGCGAAGGCCGACGGCTCCGGCCAGGGCCAGGCCATGTGGGGGGGCCGATTTTCGGCCAAGCCCGCCGACCTGATGCAGGCGATCAACGTCTCCATCGGTTTCGACAAACGGCTGGCGCCGCAGGACCTGGCCGGCTCGCGGGCGCACGCGGCCATGCTGCGCGACCAGGGCGTGATCTCCAGCGAGGACGAGGCCGCCATCCAGGGGGGCCTCTCGCGCATCGAGGCCGAGATCGCTGACGGCTCCTTCCCCTTCCGCGACGAGTACGAAGACATCCACATGAATGTGGAGGCCCGTCTGCGTGAGCTGATCGGCCCGGCGGCCGGGCGGCTGCACACGGCGCGCTCGCGCAATGACCAGGTGGCGCTGGACTTCCGCATGTGGGTCCGCGAGGCCTGCCATCGCACGGCTGAACAGCTTCAGGCCCTGCAACGGGCCCTGGTGGCCCAGGCCGAGGCCCATGCCGACACCCTGATGCCCGGCTTCACCCACCTGCAGCCGGCCCAGCCGGTGACCTTCGGCCATCACCTGATGGCCTATGTGGAGATGTTCGGCCGCGACGCCTCGCGCTTCACCGACGCCGCGGCCCGCATGAACGAATGCCCCCTGGGGGCCGCGGCCCTGGCGGGCTCGCCCTTCCCCATTGATCGGCACGCCACGGCCCAAGCGCTGGGCTTTGCACGGCCCACCGCCAACTCCCTCGACAGCGTGTCGTCCCGCGACTTCGCACTCGAGGCCCTGGCGGCCGGCGCCATCTGCGCCACCCACCTGTCGCGGCTGGCCGAGGAGATCGTCATCTGGATGACGCCGCAGTTCGGCTTCATCGCCCTGTCGGACGCCTTCACCACCGGCTCGTCCATCATGCCGCAGAAGAAGAACCCCGATGCGGCCGAGCTGGTCCGCGCCAAGGCCGGCCGCATGCTGGCGGCCTTCACCCAGCTGGCCGTGGTGATGAAGGGCCTGCCGCTGGCCTATTCCAAGGACATGCAGGAGGACAAGGTCCCGACTTTCGAGGCCTTCGACGTGCTGGACCTGTCGCTGGGCGCCATGACCGGCATGGTCGCCGACCTGACCCCCAACGCAGAACGCATGGCCGCAGCCGCCGGGGCCGGTTTCTCCACCGCCACCGATCTGGCCGACTGGCTGGTGCGGACCCTGGACATGCCCTTCCGCGACGCCCACCACATCACCGGGGCTGCGGTGAAGCGGGCCGAGCAGCTGGTCTGCGATCTGGCCGATCTGCCCCTGGATGAGATGAAGGCCCTGGACCCGCGCATCGGCTCCGGCGTTTATGAGGTTCTGACACCGGCCGCATCCGTGGCCAGCCGCAAAAGCTATGGCGGCGCCGCCCCCGACCAGGTTCGCGCCCAGGTCGCCCGCTGGAAGGACTTGCTGAAATGAAGCTCCGCGCTCCGCTTTTCCTGGCCCTGGCCAGCACGCTCGTCCTGGCCGCCTGCGGCAAGGCCGGCGGTCTGGATCGTCCGCCGCCCCTGTGGGGCGACCCTGCCACCGGCGAGATCGTCGCCCCGCGTCCCTCGGCCAGCAAGCCGGTGGACACAGTCGATCCGCGGACCCGTTCCACCAACCCGGCGCCCCCCAGGACTCTGCCCATCGAAGGCACATCCTCCAGTCCCACCGCCTCCTCGCCCCAGGGCGCCCTGCCCGACCCCTACGCCAATCCCCGATGAATCATTTCGAGCTGCGGGAGGGGGAGCTCTTCTGCGAGGATGTGGCCCTGGCCGACATCGCCAAGGCGGTCGGCACGCCCGTCTATGTCTATTCCACCGCCACTTTTGAGCGGCACTATACGGTCCTGCGCGAGGCGCTTGAGGCCGAGGGCGTGCGCGATCCGCTGATCGCCTTCGCCGTAAAAGCCAACTCGAACCTCGCCGTCCTGAGAACCCTGGCGCAGCTCGGCGCCGGCGCCGACACCGTGTCCGAGGGCGAGATCCGTCGCGCCCTGGCCGCGGGCGTGCCGCCCGAGCGCATCGTCTTCTCCGGGGTCGGCAAGACCCGGGCCGAGATCGCCTTCGCCCTGGAGACCGGGGTCAGCGAGATCAATGTCGAGTCCGAGCCGGAGATGGTCGCCATCGCCCAGGTGGCGCAAAGCCTGGGCAAGCGCGCCACCATCGCCTTCCGGGTCAATCCCGACGTGGCGGCCGGCGGCCACGCCAAGATCGCCACCGGCAAGTCGG
>Ga0208179_1000403_pt1 | contig 29158 bp, 27 predicted proteins | sample Malvired_Geostar_FD_184238 | JGI IMG/M metagenome (GOLD analysis project Ga0208179, IMG submission 184238) | Marine viral communities from the Global Malaspina Expedition - Malaspina viral metaG DeepMed_Geostar (SPAdes) (version 2) | ecosystem: Environmental > Aquatic > Marine > Oceanic | place... | reverse complement strand
CGTTGATTCTAACCGAAGGAGCCGACCCATGGCGGAAATCACCGCTGCGCTGGTCAAGGAACTGCGCGAGAAGTCCGGCGCAGGCATGATGGACTGCAAGAAGGCCTTGCAGGAAAACGGCGGCGACGTCGATGCGGCCATGGACTGGCTGCGCACCAAGGGCCTGTCCAAGGCCGCCAAGAAGTCCGACCGCGCCGCTGCCGAGGGCCTCGTGGCCGCGGCCGTGCGCAAGGACGGCGCCGGCATGACCGGCGTGCTGGTCGAGCTGAACGCCGAGACCGATTTCGTCGCCCGCAACGAGCTGTTCCAGGGCGCGGCCAAGGACGTCGCCCAGGTGGCCCTGGATGTCGAAGGCGTCGAGGCGATCTCCGCGGCCAAGACCGCCAAGGGCGAGGTGGTCTCCGACGTGATCACCAACCTGATCGCGACCATCGGCGAGAACATGATGCTGCGTCGCGCCGCCCGCATGAGCGTGCCGGCCGGCGCCGTGGCGAGCTACGTCCACGCCGCCGCCGCCCCGGATCTCGGCCGCATCGGCGTGCTGGTGGCCCTGGAAGGCGCCGGCGATCAGGCCAAGCTGCAGGAGGTGGGTCGCAAGATCGCCATGCACGTGGCGGCCACCAACCCGCTGTCGCTGTCCACCGACGACCTCGATCCCGAGGCCGTCGAGCGCGAAAAGGCGATCTTCACCGAGCAGGCGCTCGCCTCGGGCAAGCCCGCCGGCGTGGTCGAGAAGATGGTCGAGGGCCGCATTCGGAAGTTCTACGAAGAAGTCGTCCTGCTGAAGCAGGCCTTTGTCATGAACCCCGACCAGACCATCGAGCAGCTGATCGCAGAGCTTGCCAAGGAAACGGGCGCGCCCGTGACCATGAAGGGCTTTGTGCGCTTCGGTCTGGGTGAGGGCGTCGAGAAGAAGGTCGACGACTTCGCCGCGGAGGTGGCCCAACTGAGCGGTCAGGCGTAGAACCTCACGCAACCACGACGTGGGGGCGCGGGCGCGTTCGACGCGCGCCGCGCCCTTGCGTTATCTTGCCTGAGTCAGATTCGGAAAGCCGCGCCGATGCCAGAGACCCTTCCCACCCTTCGTTACAAGCGGATCCTGCTCAAGGTGTCGGGCGAGGTCCTGATGGGAGAGCAGGGCTTCGGCATCGACCCCAACACCCTCGAGGCCGTGGCGGAGGATATCGCCGAGGTCGTCAGCCACGGGGTCGAACTCTGCCTGGTGATCGGCGGCGGCAACATTTTCCGCGGCGTCTCCCTGGCGGGCAAGGGGATGGAGCGCTCCAGCGCCGACTATATGGGCATGCTGGCCACGGTGATGAACGCCCTGGCCCTGCAGGGCGCCCTGGAAAAGGTCGGGGTCTTCACCCGCGTCCAGTCGGCCATCCCCATGGACGCCGTCTGCGAGCCCTACATCCGCCGTCGCGCCATGCGGCACCTGGAGAAGGGCCGGGTGGTGATCTTCGCCGCCGGCCTCGGCGCGCCGTTCTTCACCACGGACACCCCGGCCGCGCTGCGCTCGGCCGAAATGGGCTGCGAGGCCCTGTTCAAGGGCACCAGCGTCGATGGGGTCTATACGGCCGACCCCAAGAAGGCGCCGGACGCCGTCCGCTACGAAACGCTCAGCTATCACGATGTGCTGGCCCAGGACCTGCGGGTCATGGACGCTTCGGCCATCGCCCTGATGCGCGACAACCAGATCCCGATCGTGGTGTTTTCGATCCGCGAGCGGGGCAATTTCCTAAAGGTGCTGAAGGGGCAGGGCGTCTTTACGACGATCGCCTGACCCTCGCGCGCCCCACGTTCAGACCACGATTGGAGGACCCCCATGGCCGCCGCAGAGAAGCCGGTTCTTGCGAGTTACAAAGATCGCATGGACAAGGCCGTCATCGCGCTGAAGGAAGAGTTCGCCTCCCTGCGCACGGGTCGCGCCTCCGCCGGGCTCCTCGACCAGGTTATGGTCGACGCCTATGGCTCCACCGTGCCGATCAGCCAGGTGGCCGCCGTCAGCGTGCCTGAGCCGCGGATGCTGACCGTCAGCGTCTGGGACAAGGGCGTCGCCGTCTCGGTGGAGAAGGCGATCCGGAATTCCGGTCTGGGCCTCAACCCCGTGGTCGATGGCCAGACCCTGCGCATCCCTATCCCGGCCCTGACCGAGGAGCGCCGTAAGGATCTGGTGAAGGTCGCCGGCAAATATGCCGAACAGCAGAAGGTGGCCGTGCGCAACATCCGTCGCGACGCCAATGACGACCTGAAGCGCGCGGAAAAGGACGGCGTCATCAGCCAGGATGAGCAGAAGCGCATGGAGGGCGAGGTCCAGAAGTTCACCGATGAGGCGGTGAAGCGGGTGGACGAAGCCTTGAAAGTCAAAGAACAAGAGATCATGCAGGTCTGATCGTCGGTCTGTCGGCAAAGGACGCACGAGGAACCCCATGGCCCGCAGCCCCGAGCCGAACGCCGCCGCGCCGGCCGCCGAACCTTCGGCGGGCGAAGGACTGCATGTGGCCCTGGTCATGGACGGCAATGGCCGCTGGGCCAAGCGCCGGGGCCTGCCGCGCAGCCTGGGCCACCGGGCTGGCGTGGAGGCCCTGAAGCGGACGGTGGCCGCCGCGCCAGAGCTCAATATCCGCCACCTGACGGTTTTCGGCTTCTCCACGGAAAACTGGAGCCGGCCGGCCACCGAGGTGGCCGAGCTGATGGCCCTGCCGCGCCGCTATTTCGAAAGCGATCTGGGCAGGCTGGAGCGGGAAGGTGTCCGGGTCCGCGTGATCGGTCGCCGTCAGGGGCTGAACCCTGACCTGATCGAGATCATCGAGGAGGCCGAGCGCCGCACGGCAGGCAATGACAGCTTCTTCCTGCAGGTCGCCTTCAACTATGGCGGCCAGGCCGACCTGACCGACGGCGCCCGACGCTTCGCCGAGGATGTGGCGGCCGGCCGGATCGCCCCTGCGGACCTGAACGAGGCGCGGTTCGCCGCCTATCTTTCCACCTCGGCCGCCCCGCCGCCGGATCTGATCGTGCGGCCGTCCGGCGAGCAGCGGCTGTCCAACTTCCTGCTGTGGGAGGCGGCCTATTCCGAGCTCGTCTTCCAGGACGTGCTGTGGCCCGACTACGGGCCGGAGCACCTCAAGGCCGCCATCGCCGAGTATCGCACCCGCGACCGGCGCTATGGCGGCGCCGTGGCCGATGACGCCCTTGCCGCCGGCTAAACAGTTCGACTGGTCCAATCTCGCGATCCGCGCCGCTTCAGCCCTTGTGCTGGTGCCGGCGACGGTGGCGGCGGTGTGGTTCGGAGCCTGGCCCTTCCTCCTGCTGATCTCGGTCGGCGTGGCGCTGCTGGCCATTGAGTGGGCGGGGATGACGGCGCCCAAGGCCCCGATCCGTGTGCTCAGTACGGTCCTGGTGGGCGTGCTCGCTGGGGTCTTTCTGATCTATCTGCGCTACGTGCCCCTGGCCTGGGCGGCCATGGCCCTGGGGGCGGCGGTGGCCGCCTTCGTCGCCCGGAGGGTGGCCGAGCGACCGGCGGACGCCGCCTTTGGCGTCGTCTATATCGGCGTCCCCTGCCTCGCCCTGGTCTGGCTCCGGGGCACGCCCGACGGCGCTCTCTGGGTGCTGGTGCTGTTCGCGGTCACCTGGGCGGCCGATATCGCCGCCTTCCTGGTGGGCAGCGTGCTGAAGGGGCCAAAGTTGTGGCCGCGGTTTTCCCCCAACAAGACCTGGTCCGGATTCATCGGCGGCCTGGCTGCGGCCACCTGCGCCGGCGCCCTCTGCTCCACCCTGTTCGGAGAGACCATGGGACCGGCGACCGGCGCGGTGATCGGCCTTACCGGCGGCCTGGCCACCATGGGGGGCGATCTGTGGGAGTCCATGCTCAAGCGGCGTTTCGGCGTGAAGGACTCTGGCGACCTCATTCCCGGCCATGGCGGCCTCCTCGACCGGGTGGACGGCTTGATGTTTGCTGTTCTGGTGGTGGCCCTGGCCCGTCTTGCGGAGTTTTTCACATGAACGCCCCTGCCGGCCTGCCTCGCAAGGTGACCATCCTCGGCGCCACGGGCTCCGTGGGCATGTCGACCCTCGACCTTTTCGAACAAGCCGAGGTCGAGGTCGAGGTCGTCGGCTTGACCGGCGGGCGCAATGTGGCGCGCCTGGCTGAACAGGCCTTGAAGTGGCGCCCGGCGCTGGCGGTCATCGAGGACGAGCAGGGGCTCCCGGAACTGCGCGACCGGCTCAAGGGCTCGGGGATCGAAGCCGCGGCCGGCGCCGGCGCCATCGCCGATCTGGCGGCGGGCGACGCCCAGTGGGTGATGTCGGCCATCGTCGGGTTCGCAGGCCTCGCCCCGACCCTGGCGGCGGCCAGGTCGGGCGCCATTGTCGCCCTGGCCAACAAGGAGAGCCTGGTCTGCGGCGGGCCTGGCCTGCTGCGCACCGCCAGGCTGGCGGGCGGCGTGGTGATCCCGGTGGATTCGGAACACTCGGCCATCTTCCAGGTGTTTGATTCCCGGGCCACGGCCCAGGTCTCGCGGGTGATCCTGACCTCGTCCGGCGGCCCGTTCCGCACCTGGACCAAGGCTCAGATGGCCCATGCGACCCCCGAACAGGCCGTCGCCCATCCGAATTTCAGTATGGGCGCCAAGATTTCGGTCGATTCAGCGTCCATGATGAACAAGGGGCTCGAAATCATCGAGGCCGCCTACCTGTTCGCCATGCCGTCGGAGCGCCTTGAGGTCTTGATCCACCACCAGCAGATCATCCACTCCATGGTGGAATATGCCGATGGCTCGACCCTGGCGCAGTTGGGGCCGCCGGACATGCGCGCGCCCATCGCCTGCGCCTATGCCTGGCCCGACCGCCTGCCATGGCCGGCGCCCAAGCTCGACCTGGTGGCGTCCGGACCTCTGACCTTCGAGGCGCCGGATCTTTCGCGCTTCCCTGCGCTAAGCCTGGCCAAGGCGGCGCTCAGCGCCGGCGGGGCGGCGCCTGGGGCCCTGAATGCGGCCAATGAGGTGGCTGTCGCCGCCTTCCTTGACCGAAAGATCGGCTTTCTCGATATTGCCGCCACCGTGTCGGAGACCCTCGAGCGCATGGAGCGCGATGGGGACCTGGTCGGGGGGGCGAACGGCGACGCACTTGAAACGGCCCGGGAAACAGATGCAGCGGCCCGGCGCATCGCCTCGGCCGTCACGGCTGCGTTTTCTAGCGCACGCTAGGCCCTAAGGAGCAGCCCCCACCAGATGTTCGGCTTCCTGCAGACCTCACTGACCTACATCATCTCATTCCTGCTGGTCCTGACCGTGGTCGTGACGATCCACGAGCTGGGCCACTATTGGGCGGCCCGCGCCTGCCGCGTGGCCATCGACCAATTCTCCATTGGGTTTGGCCGCAAGATTTTTGGCTGGCGCGATCGTCAGGGCGTGGAATGGCGGGTCGGCTGGATTCCGCTGGGGGGCTACGTCAAGTTTTCCGGCGACGAGAACGCCGCCAGCGTGCCGGACCACGAGAACCTTGAGGCCCTGCGGCAAAAGATAGAGGCCGAGGAGGGCAGGGGGGCGGCCGACCGCTATTTCCACTTCAAGCCGGTTTGGCAGCGGGCCTTCGTCACGGCCGCCGGCCCTATCGCCAATTTCGTGCTGGCTATCGTGCTGTTCAGCTTCCTGCTGATGACCGTGGGTGAAACGGTCCTGCCGGCCCGGGTGGCCGGGGTGGAGGCGGGCAGCGCCGCCCAGCGCGCCGGCTTCATGGTCGACGATCTGGTCGTGGAGGCCAATGGCCAGGAGATCGACAACTTCTTCGACCTGCAACAGATCATCGCCGTCCGGTCCCAGGCGCCGACCACCTTCGTCGTCGATCGCAGCGGCCAGATGGTGCGGCTCACGGCGACGCCTGAACGGCGCGTGGTGTCAGACCGCATGGGGGGCGAGCAGAAGATCGGCGTGCTCGGTATCGCAAGCCCGGCGGGAGCCGGCGATCGTACCGTCCGACGCTACGGGCCCATTGAGGCGGTCGTCGCCGGGACCGAGCGGACCTGGCGGGTGTTGAGCACGACGGTCTACTATCTGGGCCGGGTGGTGACGGGCCGCGAAAGCGCCGATCAGCTCGGCGGTCCTTTGAGAATCGCCCAGGCCTCGGGGCAGGTGGCGCAGTCGGGCGCCCAGGGCGCGCCGGATGTCGGCTCAATGCTGCTGGGCAGCGCCGTGGCGCTCCTGGGACTGACGGCGGTGCTTTCTGTGGGCATCGGTTTCATGAACCTGCTGCCGGTTCCGGTCCTGGATGGGGGCCACCTGGTCTTCTACGCCTATGAAGCTGTGGCCCGCCGCCCTCTTGCGGCCAAGGTTCAGGCGGCAGGATACCGGGTGGGCCTTGCGCTCCTGCTCGGTTTGATGTTGTTCGCCACCTGGAACGATCTGCAGCAACTGCGCGTGTTCAAATTTCTTGGCGGCCTGGTTTCCTAGGCCCGCCTTCCTCCCTTTACGGCTGATCAGATGCAAAGATCTCGCGCTCGTGGCGCTGCGTTCGCTTCCGGCTTCGCCCTGCTGCTGGCCTCGACCGCCCTGACCGTCCCGACGGCGGCCGTGGCTCAGGTCCAGTCGCAGGTGGTGCAGCGCATCGTCGTCCAAGGCAATGAGCGGATCGAGCAGGCGACGGTTCTGTCCTATCTGCCCATTCAGCCGGGCGACCGGGTGGACGCCGAACAGCTCGACCTGGCGCTGAAGGCCCTCTATCGCACTGACCTGTTCGCCGACGTGCGGATCAGCGCCGTGTCCGGCGAGATCGTCGTGGAGGTGGTCGAAAATCCGATCATCAACCGGGTGATCTTCGAAGGGAACAAGGGCCTCAAGGAAGACAAGCTGCGCGACGAGGTCACCCTCCGGCCCCGCAGCATCTTCACCCGCGCCCGGGTGCAGCAGGACGTCCAACGCATCGTCGAACTCTATCGCCGCTCGGGCCGGATCTCGGCGGACGTGGAGCCGAAGATTGTCGAACTGCCCCAGAAGCGGGTGGATGTGATCTTCGAGATCGACGAGGGCGCCAAGAGCGGTGTTCTGCGCACCAACTTCCTGGGCAATGTCGAATTCTCCGACAACGATCTCCGCGACGTCGTCGTGACCGAACAGAGCGCCTGGTACAAGCTGTTCAGCAGCAACGCCAACTACGATCCCGATCGTCTGGAGTACGACAAGGAGCAGTTGCGCGAGCACTACCGCAACCGCGGCTTCTATGATTTCCGCGTCGTCTCGGCGGTGGCCGAACTGGCGCCGGACAAGAATGGCTTCGTCATCACCTATACGATCGACGAGGGACCGGAATACCGGTTCGGCAAGGTCGAGGTACAGACCGAGCTGGAGCGGCTGAACAAGGAGACCCTGGTCCAGATCCTGCCGATCCAGGAAGGCCAGATCTACCAGGACGAACGCATCGAGCAGGCCACCGATACGCTGACCTTCGCGGCCGGGGCCGCCGGTTTCGCCTTCGTCGATGTGCGGCCGCGCTATACGCCCAACCGCGAAACCCGCACGGTGGACGTGACCTTCGCCGTCGATGAGGGCCCACGGGTCTATGTCGATCGCATCGACATCATCGGCAATACGCGGACCCTGGACTATGTGGTCCGCCGCGAAATGAACCTGGCCGAGGGCGACGCCTATAACCGGGTCCTGGTCGACCGCTCGCGCAATCAGATCCGCGCGCTGGGCTTCTTCGAGGACGTGGCGATCGAGGAGACGCCCGGCTCAGCGCCTGACCGCACCAATCTTCAGGTCCAGGTGACGGAACAGCCGACCGGCGAGCTGTCCTTCAGCGCCGGCTATTCCTCAGTGGACCAGCTGATCCTCGACCTGGGTGTCACCGAGCGGAACTTCCGCGGGCGCGGTCAGAACGTGCGCGCCCGGGTTTCGGTGGGCTCCCTGCGCCAGCAGGTGGACTTCTCGTTCACCGAGCCGCGCTTCCTGGGCCGCGACCTCGGGGCGGGCCTCGACCTCTATTCCTACCGCTATGACCTGACCGACTATTCGGCCTACCGTACCAACACCATCGGTGGCGGCGTCCGACTGGGCTTCCCCCTGACTCTGAATTCGCGGGCCTCCCTGCGCTACACCCTGCGTCGGGACGAGGTGGAAATCCCCGCCTCCTACTGCGATCCGAGCGCGCCGGTCGTCTCGATCTCGCTTTGCCAGCAGCGGGGCGCCTATACGACATCGCTGGTCGGCTATGGCGTGCGTCTCGACATGCGGAACGACCCGATCAACCCGACCCGCGGCTTCTACACGGCCCTCAATCAGGATCTGGCCGGGGTCGGCGGGGACGTGAACTATCTGAAGACCGAGGTCGAGGGCGGCTGGTACTATGGCTTCTCGCCGAGCTTCATCCTCAGCGCCACCGGCTCAGCTGGTTATGTGGACGGGTGGAGCGGCGATACGGTTCGGATCAACGACCGCTTCTACAAGGGCGGCAACAGCTTCCGCGGCTTCGAGACCGCTGGCATCGGCCCGCGGGACCTGAACGCCAGCCGGTCCGACGCCCTGGGCGGCAAGGCCTACGCCATCGGCAATGTGGAGCTCACCGTCCCGACCTTCCTGCCGGAGCAATACGGCGTGAAGGCCGCCCTGTTCTCCGACTTCGGCACCTTGGGCATGCTGGACGATGAGGATAAGCTGACGGTGGCTGGCGTCGTCGATCCGAATATCGTCGACGACATGTCCCTGCGCGCCTCGGCGGGCCTCAGCATTTTCTGGCGCTCCCCCATGGGCCCCATCCGCTTCGACTTCAGCCAAGTTTTGGCCAAAGAAGATTACGACAAGACGGAAACCTTCCGTTTCTCCACCTCAACGAGGTTCTGATTTCATGACCACCAAACCCCTTGCCGCCGGCTTCGCCGCCGCTGCGGCCCTCGCGCTTATGCTCTCGACGGGCGCCCAGGCCCAGCAGGCTGCCGCGCCACAGGTCTCGCATGGCGCGGCCATCGCGGGGGTCTGCGTAATGTCCGTGGATGGCGCGATCGGCGCCTCCACCGTCGGCCAGTATGTCCAGACACGGCTGCAGCAGATCGCCACTCAGGTGGAAGCCGAGCTGAAGGCCGAGGAAACGGCCATCACCACGGAGGCCCAGACCCTCGAAACCCAGCGCGCCACCCTGGGCCAGGACGCGTTTGAAACCCGTCGCGCCGCCCTGCAGGTTCGGGTCAATTCCTTCCAGCGCAAGGCCGCCCAGCGCGAGCGTGAATTGGCTGTGACCCAGCAGAAGGCCCTGGCCCGCGTCGGCCAGGAGATGGAGCCGCTGATCCGCGACGTCTATCAGCAGCGCCAGTGCGCCATGCTCGTCAATCGCGACGCGCTCCTGCTGGCCAATCCGCAGATGGACATCACCCAGCCCCTGGTCACGGCCCTGAACGCCAAGATCACGCAGTTTGCTTTCGACCGCGAACGGCTGGACCAGCAGGCGTCCGGCGCCCAGACTAGATAATCGAACGACTCGCCAGAGGGCGCGGGTCGCGCCTGGAATCCCATGCCTGACCCGCGCTTCTTCGAGGACCTCGGTCCCAAAACGCTTTCCGATCTCGCCCGCCTCGTGGGGGCAGAGCTTCGCGCGCCGGACGAGGGCGCTCGCCAGGTGCGATCCGTGGCGATCCTCGACCGGGCCGACGCCGACAGCATCACCTTCCTCTCCGATCGACGGCGCAAGGCGGATCTTCTGGCCAGCCGGGCCGGCGCCTGCTTCCTGCATCCCAGCCTGGCCGAGGCCGCGCCCGATGGCTGCGCGGTCCTGCTGACCCCATCGCCCCAGGCGGCCTACGCGCTGGCGGCCCAGGCCCTCCACCGCCCACGGATCAACGCGTCCGAGGCCTTTGTCTCTGCCAGCGCCAGGATTGAGTCCGGAGCACGGATCGCTCCGGGCGCGGTCGTCGGCGATGGCGCGCAGATCGGCGCCGGGACTGTGATCGGGTCCGGCGCGGTCATCGGCCCGGGCGTCGCCATCGGCCGTGATTGCGAGGTTGGTCCCCGCGCGGTGATCGGCTTCGCCCTGATCGGCGACCGGGTGCGGATCTATGCCGGCGCAGTGATCGGCGAGGCGGGCTTCGGCGCCACGCCTGGGCCTACGGGGCTGATCGACATCCCCCAGCTTGGCCGGGTGATCATCCAGGATGGGGTGACGGTCGGGGCTGGAACCTGCATTGATCGCGGGGCCTTCGAGGACACGGTGATCGGCGAGAATACGAAGATCGACAACCTGGTGCAGATCGCCCACAACGTCCGCGTCGGGCGCAACTGCGTCATGGCCGCCCATACCGGCATCTCGGGCAGCGTGACGATCGGCGACGGCGCTCAGTTCGGCGGCAAGGCCGGGGTGGCCGACCATCTGGACATCGGCCAGGGCGCCCGCGTCGCGGCTGGCGCCGGGGTCATGAAAGATATTCCTCCAGGCGAAACCTGGGGCGGCGTGCCGGCGCGGCCGGTAAGGACATGGATGCGCGAGACCGCCTGGCTGTCGAAGATGGCCCAGCGCCGCGGAGAAGGAGCAGGCGCATGAGCCGCAAAGCGCCGGTGAACGAAAACCCGACCGAGATCGACATTTCCGAAGTCCTTCGGCGGATTCCGCACCGCTATCCCTTTCTGCTGGTGGATCGCGCCGAGGAGTACAAGCCGAGCGAGTCCATCGTCGGCATCAAGTGCGTGACCTTCAACGAGCCGTTCTTCGCCGGCCATTTTCCGGAGTATCCGGTGATGCCCGGCGTGCTGATCGTCGAGGCCCTCGCCCAAACCGGGGCGGTTCTGATGTCCAAGTCACTGGACGTCGATGTGGCGGGCAAGACCATCCTGTTCATCTCGCTCGACAACTGCCGCTTCCGCAATCCGGTCAGGCCAGGCGACGTCCTGCGCATGCCGGTCGAGGTCGTTCGCCATCGCGGCGATCTCTTCAAGTTCAAGGGCCACGCCATGGTGGGCGACAAGATCGCCGCTGAGGCCGAATTCGCCGCCATGGTGGTGGCCACCCAATGAGCGTGGACATCCATCCCACCGCCATCGTCGCCCCGGGCGCCGAGCTGGCCGAAGGCGTGAAGGTCGGTCCCTATTCGATCATCGGCGAGCATGTGAAGATCGGGCCGCGCACCGAGCTTTTGTCGCACGTGATCATCGAGGGCCACACGACCATCGGCGCCGACTGCAGCGTTCGCAACTTTTCCAATCTGGGCGGGCCGCCGCACCATACGGGCTACAAGGGTGAACCCACCGAGCTGATCATCGGTGACCGCAATCGCCTGTGGGAGCACGTCACCATGCACATCGGCACCCCCGATGGCGGCGGCGTGACCCGGGTCGGCAATGACGGCATGTACATGGCCACCAGCCATGTGGGCCACGACTGCGCCGTGGGCGACAATGTCGTCCTGGCGCACTCGGCCACCCTGGGCGGTCATGTGGATGTCGGCGACTTCGTCATGGTCAGCGGCCTGGCCGCGGTGCACCAGCACTGCCGGGTCGGGCGCTATTCGTTCATCGGCGGCTTGGCGGCGGTGACCAAGGACGTCATTCCCTATGGCTTGGTCTGGGGCAACCACGCCCACCTCGAGGGCCTGAACCTCGTGGGGCTCAAGCGCCGCAACTTCTCTCGTGAGATGATCGCCGAGCTGCGTTCGGCCTACCGGCTGCTGTTCGCCGAAGAAGGCACTTTCCAGGAGCGGATCGAGGACGCCATGGCCACCTTCGGCCATAGCGCGCCGGTCATGGAGATCATCGACTTCATCCGCGCCGAGGCCAATCGGCCGCTCTGCCTGCCGGAGCGGGAGGTCTAGGGCCTTGTCCAAGCTCGGCCTGATCGCCGGCGGCGGCGGGCTTCCGGTCGAAATCGCTGCAGCCTGCCAGCAGGCGGGCCGGCCGCTCTTCGTGGTGCGCCTCAAGGGGTTTGCAGGGTCGGAACTGGCGGGCTTTCCCGGGGCCGATATCGGTTTGGCGGAACTCGGCAAGTGCATTCGCGCGCTCAAGACCGCCGGCTGCGCGTCCATCTGCTTCGCGGGCAATGTCAGCCGGCCGGACTTCGCCGCCCTGAGACCCGACCTGCGCGGCCTGAAGGCCCTGCCGGGGCTGGTCGCCGCGGCGCGTCACGGGGATGACGGCTTGCTCCGCGCCCTGCTGCAGGAATTCGAGAAGGAAGGCTTCACCATCGAGGGCGCCGACGAGGCGATGGGGGACCTGCGGCTGCCGGCCGGCGCCCTGGGCAAGGTGCGCCCGGGGCCAGCCCATGCCGGCGATATCGCCCGAGGGCTGCATGTGGCCCGCGAACTGGGCCGCCTGGACATCGGCCAGGGCGCGGTGGTCTGCGACGGCCTGGTCCTCGCCGTCGAGGCCCAGGAGGGCACCGACGCCATGCTCCGCCGGGTCGCCGACCTGCCGGCGGCGATTCGGGGGGCGTCGGACGCACCGCGCGGGGTCCTGGCCAAGGCGCCAAAGCCGATCCAGGAGACCCGGGTCGATCTGCCCACCATCGGCCTTGGCACCATCCAGCGGGCCGCACGGGCGGGGCTGGCCGGCGTGGTGGGAGAGGCGGGCCGCCTGCTGGTGCTCGACCGGGCTGAGGTGATCGCCCTGGCCGATGAACTGGGCCTGTTCGTCTTCGGCGTGGAGCCTGACCGTCAATGAGCCAGCCGCTGTGCATCATGCTGGTCGCCGCCGAGGCCTCCGGCGATGACCGGGGCGCAGGCCTGATGGCGGCCCTGAAGGCGCAGCTTGGGCCTGAGAACGTCCGCTTCGTGGGGCTGGGCGGGCAGGGGATGGCGGCTGAAGGCCTGGCCAGCGCCTTCGACATGTCCGAGCTGTCGATCCTGGGCCTCCTGGAGGGCCTGCTGGCCTATCCCAAGGTCGTGCGCCGCGCCGACGAGATGGCCGCCCTGGCGGTGCGGGAAAAGCCCGACGTGGCCATCCTGATCGATTCCTGGGGTTTCACCCTGCGGGTGGCGCAGCGCCTCAAGGCCCAGTCGCCGGACATGCCGGTCATCAAGTATGTGGCGCCCCAGGTCTGGGCCTCGCGCCCCGGCAGGGCCGCGGTGCTGGCGCGGCATGTCGACCACCTGCTGTCGATCCATACCTTTGATGCGCCCTATTTCGAGAAGGCGGGCCTGCCGACCACCTTCGTCGGCAACAGCACGCTCAACCTCGACCTGTCGGGCGCCGATCCCGTGGCCTTGCGTCGCCGCCTGGCGATCGGACCCGACGAGCCGGTGCTGGTTGTTCTGCCCGGCAGCCGGCCCAGCGAGATCGCGCGCGTGCTGCCGCCCTTCGAGGAAGCTGTCGCCCTGCTGAAGAGCGCCAGGCCTGGCCTGCAGGTGATTGTGCCGGCCGCCGCCACCGTGGCCGATGCGGTCAAGGCGCGGGTCGCCGGCTGGCCCTATCGGGCGCACGTGGTGGAGGGGGAGGCTGATCGGTACTCGGCCATGAAGGCGGCCACCGTGGCGCTCGCCTGTTCGGGCACCGTGACCACCGAGCTCGCCCTGGCCGGCGCCCCCATGGTGGTGGGTTATCGGCTTGGCCCGGTGACCTACGCCATTCTCAAGCGGCTGATCCGCACCGACTATGTGACGCTGTTCAACATCGCCGCGCAGGACTTCGTGGCGCCTGAACTGATCCAGGCTGACTGCAACGGCCCGAAAATCGCCCGCGAGATCGCCCGGCGGCTGGACGACCCGGACCTGCGCCGCGCCCAGGTCGAGGCCCAGGACAAGGCCCTGGCCCAAATGGGGCGCGGCGGCCCCGATCCCTCGGAGGCCGCCGCGCGGGCCGTTCTGAAAGTGCTCGGTCGGGGGGCGGCTTAGCCGCGCTGGTCGACCGAGGTGTAGTCGCGCTGAGCCGCGCCTGTATAGATCTGGCGCGGACGCCCGATCTTCTGCGACGGATCCTCGACCATTTCCTTCCACTGGGCGATCCAGCCGACGGTCCGCGCGAGCGCGAACAGCACGGTGAACATCTCCGGCGGGAAGCCTAGGGCCCGCAGGGTGATGCCCGAATAGAAGTCCACGTTCGGATAGAGCTTGCGCTCCACGAAGTAGGGATCGTTGAGCGCGATCTTTTCGAGCTCCATGGCCACCTTCAGCAACGGATCGTCGGTGTGGCCCATCTCGGCCAGCACTTCATGGCAGGTGGCCTGCATGACCTTGGCGCGCGGGTCGTAGTTCTTATAGACCCGGTGACCGAAGCCCATCAGCCGGTAGCGGCGATCCTTCACGCCCTGAACGTATTCGGGGATGTTCTCCACCGAACCGATCTCGGCCAGCATGTTGAGCGCCTCTTCGTTGGCGCCCCCATGGCTGGGACCCCACAGGCAGGCGATGCCGGCGGCGATGCAGGCGAACGGATTGGCGCCCGACGAACCGGCCAGGCGGACGGTCGAGGTGGACGCGTTCTGCTCGTGATCGGCGTGCAGGATGAAGATGCGGTCCATGGCGCGCGTCAGGACCGGATTCGGCTTCCAGTCCTCGGCCGGCACCGAGAAGCACATGCGCAGGAAGTTCTCCGCATAGGACAGGTCGTTGCGCGGATGCACGAACGGCTGGCCCTTGGAGTATTTGAAGGCCCGCGCCGCGATGGTCGGCATCTTGGCGATCATGCGATGGGCCGAGATCATCCGCTGCTGCGGATCATCGGTGTTGGTGCTGTCGTGATAGAAGGCCGACAGGGCGCCGACCGCGCCGACCATGATGGCCATCGGGTGGGCGTCGCGACGGAAGCCGGCGAAGAACCGGTCGAACTGCTCGTGCAACATCGTGTGGTAGGTGATGTTGTGGTCGAACTCGGTGAACTGTTCCGCCGTCGGCAGTTCGCCGTGCAGGAGCAGGTAGCAGACTTCCAGGAAGCTGGACTTCTCGGCCAGCTGGTCGATCGGGTAGCCCCGATGCAGCAGAATGCCCGCGTCGCCGTCGATGTAGGTGATCTTGCTTTCGCAGCTCGCCGTCGACGTGAAACCCGGATCGTAGGTAAAGACATCGGCCTCGGCGTACAGCTTGCGCACGTCCACCACGTCCGGACCCGTCGTACCCTTCAAGATGGGTAGCTCGACAGATTTGGCGCCAATGCTGATCTTCGCCGTATCGACCATGCCATCCCCTTTCAAATGACTAGGAATTAAAACGTCTGTTCGCTTGGCCTTATAGCGGTTTACGCAGCGGGCGAAAGCGCATCGTCAAGCCGACCCAGGCTTTCCTCGCGTCCAAGCGCCGTGAGCGCGCCGGCGAGGTCCGGCGCAGAGGCGGCGCCGGCCAAGCAGATGCGCAGGGCCTGGCCGAACTTACCGATGCCGACGCCTTCGGATTCGGCGAAGGCGCGAATCTCGACCTCGAGGGCCGGAACATCCCAGGCGCCGGCTGCGGCCAACCGGTCCCGCAGCCGGCCTAGCCGTGCGCGGGTTTCTTCGGTGAGCAGCACGGCCGCCTTTTCGGGCATGGCCAAGGGCCGCTGCGCCAGGACGAAGACCGTCGAATCGGCCAGGTCCAGCAAGGTCTTGGCGCCGTCGCGCACCAAGGGAATGGCGCGTTCGAGTACGGGACGAAGGTCGGCCGGGACCTTCAGATCGCGGCTTTCGTGGATGGCTGTCACGAGGTCCGCCAGGCGGCTGATCTCGGCCTGGCGGATGTAATGGTTGTTGATGTGATTGAGCTTGGCCCAGTCCAGGCGGGCCGGCGCGCTGACCACGTCTGCGATGTCGAACCAGCTGATGGCCTGCTGGTCGCTGAAGATCTCGTCGTCCCCATGGCCCCAGCCCAGGCGGGCCAGATAGTTGCGCATGGCCTCGGGCAGATAGCCCATGGAATCGAACTCGCTGACGGCCTGGGCGCCGTGGCGTTTGGAGAGCTTGGCGCCGTCGGGGCCGTGGATCAGCGGCAGGTGGGCCCAGACCGGAACCTCCCAGCCCAGCGCCTTGTAGATCAGCGTCTGGCGAGCGGCGTTGTTCAGGTGGTCGTCGCCGCGAATCACGTGGGTCACGCCCATGTCGTGGTCATCGACCACCACGGCCAGATTATAGGTCGGCGAGCCGTCGGTGCGCAGCAGGATCAGATCGTCCAGATCCTTGTTCTGGAACCGAATGTCCCCCTTCACCTTGTCGGCCACCACGGTGTCGCCGGTGAGCGGGCTCTTGAGCCGCACGACGAAGGGGCGGTCAGGGGCGTCATTGGGGGCGATGTCGCGCCAGGGCGAGCGAACCACCCGGCCTTCGGCCCGGGCGGTTTCACGCTCGGCGTCCAGCTCTTCAGGCGTCATGTAGTCGCGATAGGCTTCGCCGCGGGCCAGAAGGTCGTCCACGGCGGCCCGATGAAGGTCGGCCCGGGCGGCCTGGAACACGGGCGCCTCGTCGGCCTCAAGGCCCAGCCACTTCAGGCCCTCGAAGATGACCCCCACGGCGGCCTCGGTGGAGCGCTCACGATCGGTGTCCTCGACGCGCAAAAGGAACTTTCCGCCCGTGCGCCTGGCATAAAGCCAGTTGAAAAGCGCCGTGCGGGCCGTGCCAATATGCATCGAGCCAGTGGGCGAGGGGGCGATCCGGGTGACGACGGGACGGTCGGGCATCGAGGTCGGGGGTTCTGGGGTGTCGCAGGCCGGCGGGATCGCCGGGCGATGGGGCCGGGGTCTTAGCATGCGCTTCCCCAGGGCTCCTAGTCCGCGGGCGCTGGCCGCGGCGTTGCAGGCCGCCGTCCTTGAGCAGGCCGACCGTTGGAGCCTGTGGACGCCGGTGGCCTTCGGCCTGGGTTGCGCGGCCTATTTCGCCCTGGACCGGGAGCCGCTGGGCCTGGTCGCCTGGGGCGCGGCGGCCCTGGCGATGGCGCTCCTGATCTCTGCGCGGCGGCTGGACATCTCCCGCGGCGCCTCCCTGATGCTGATCCTCACAGCCTTTGGCCTGGCGGGGTTCTCGGCCGCCAAGTTCCGCACTGACGCCGTGGCGGGCCCCATCGCACCGGCCATGGGCCAGCCGGCCCAGGTCGAGGGCTGGGTGGTGGACGTGGCCAGCCCCGGCCAGGGCGGAAGCCGCATCCTTGTTGCGCCGACGAAGATCGAGGGCCTGGCGCCGGCCAAGACGCCGACCCGAGTCCGGATCACGCTTAGAGACGTTACGCCGCCGGCCCCGGGCCAGGCCGTGCGCATGCTGGCTCTGGTGAACCCGCCGCCACCGCCCGCCAGTCCAGGGGGCTATGACTTCGCGCGGGACGCCTTTTTCGAGAGCATCGGCGGCGTCGGCTTCGCCTTGACCCCACCGGAGGCTGCGGACCTCCCGACGCCGCCGGGGCGGCTTGTGCTGGATATGCGTATCAACGCCGCCCGCTGGGCGCTGGCCCAGAAGATCGTCGCCTCGATGGGCGCGGAGACCGGCGGGCTGGCTGCCGCCATGGTCATGGGCAACCAGGCCTTTATTCCGCTCGAGCAGATCGAGCACATGCGAGCCTCGGGGCTGGCTCATCTGATTTCGATCTCCGGTCTGCACATGGCCATTGTCGGCGGTTTCGTTTTCGCCGGCGTGCGGGCCGGTGTGGCGGCCTGGCCCTGGCTGGCCTTGCGGGTGTCCAGCAAGAAGGTCGCGGCCTTGGCCGGACTGAGCGCAGTGGCCTGCTATCTGGTGGTGTCAGGCGCCCCAGCGCCGGCCGAGCGGGCGGCGATCACGGCGTCCGTGGCCTTCGCCGCCGTGATTTTCGATCGGCGGGCGATCAGCCTGCACGGCCTGGCCCTGGCGGCCCTGATCGTCATGCTGATCCATCCCGAAGCGGTGACGGAACCCGGCTTCCAGATGTCATTCGCCGCCACGGCGGCCCTGGTCGCCCTGGCCGAGGCCTGGCCGCGCCCGATCCGCGAGATCAGCGCGCCATGGCCGATCCGTCTTCTCCAGACCTGCCTGACCTGGCTGGGCGCCAGCCTGGCCGCCAGCTTCGTGGCCGGCATGGCGACCGGTCCCTTCGCCCTACAGCACTTCAACCGGATGGCCACCTTCGGCCTCTTGGCGAACCTGGCGGCCTCGCCGATCTCGTCCTTCCTGATGATGCCGAGCCTCGCCATCGGCGCGGCGCTCGCGCCGCTGGGGCTGGGGGATATCCCCCTGATGGTGTCGGGCTGGGGCATCGGGTTGATCACCGACGTGGCCCAGATCGCCGCCGAGGCGCCCGGCGCAAGCCTGCTGGTCGCCAGCGCCCCGGCGTGGACCCTGCCCAGCGCCTTTCTCGGCATCCTCTGGATGTGTCTGTGGCGTGGGCCTGTCCGATGGCTCGGCCTGCCCTTTGCGCTGGCGGTGAGTCTCGCCCCGCGGGGCGAACCGCCGACACTCTGGGTGGCCGCCGACGGCGCTCAGGTGGCGGTGCGGCAGGGCGAGGCGGCCGTCCTGATGCGGCCAGACGTCAAGCGATTCGCGGCCGAGCGTTGGGCGCAGAGGCGCGGCCTTACGCCGAGCGTGGATGAAGCACCGAGAGATGAACTCTATGTCTGCGATCGGTGGACCTGCCGCCCGGGCCTGAACGCGCCGGCGTCTGTCGCCACCTATTGGAGCCGCAAGACGCCGGACGCCGAAACCCTGGCGAGACTGTGCGCCTCAGCCGAGGTGGTCGTCGTGCGCCCGGAGATGCCACCGAATCTGTGCCCTGGCGTGATCGTCCTGAGCGGGACGGACTTCGCTCGCGGCGGCGCCCTGGAGCTGAGCCGGAAGGACGGCGTATGGCTCGCCCTCTGGACCCAGGACCTGCGTGGACACAGGCCCTGGACCTGGGGGTCTAGTGATAGCGGCGGATAAGGCCGACGAGCCGGCCCTGCACAGCCACCTGATCGGGGCCGAAGATGCGGGTCTCATAGGCCGGGTTGGCGGCCTCCAGGGCCACCGAGGCGCCCTTGCGGCGCAGGCGCTTCAGGGTGGCCTCTTCGCCCATGACCAGGGCGACGACGATGTCGCCGGAATTGGCCGAGTCGGCCCGCCGGATCACCACATAGTCGCCGTCGAGGATGCCGGCGTTGATCATCGAATCGCCCTGGACTTCGAGGACGAAGTGCTCGCCGGCGCCCAGCATGGATTCCGGCACGTGGATCCGGTCGCGTTCCTGCTGGATCGCCTCGATCGGCGTGCCGGCTGCAATCTTGCCGAGCACCGACAGTTCGCGGGTGTCGTTGGCCGCGGCGGGCGCCTGCGGCCCGTCCCCCGGTTCGACGAGCTGGGGCCGGAAGGCCTGCCGGCCCTTGGGCGGGGCCGTCGCCGTGGCCTGCTGCGGCAGCTTCACGACCTCCAGCGCCCGGGCGCGATGGGGGAGGCGACGCAGGAATCCGCGTTCCTCAAGCGCCGTGATCAGCCGATGGATGCCAGACTTGGAGGCCAGGTCGAGGGCTTCCTTCATCTCGTCGAAGGACGGCGAGACGCCGGTCTCCTTGATCCGCTCATGGATGAACATGAGCAGTTCGTGCTGCTTACGGGTCAGCATTGGACTTTCCCAACCTAAAGAACAAATCGCAAACGTTACGAATGTTCTCTAGGCGTTCTTCCTTAATGTCAAGTTACCCACAAGGCCGTTGAAATCGCGTGGGATCTCGAACCTTGGCAGGCGGCCGCAGGCCGACTCGGTCCTGGGCGTCAGCCGAGTAAGGCCTGGGCGGCCAGGGACACATCAACCTGACGCATCAGGCTTTCGCCGACCAGCATGGCTCGCGCGCCGGCGGCCTCCAGCCTTCGGACATCGGTGGGCCCGACGATGCCGCTTTCGGTGACTAGCAGGGCCTCTTGCGGCGCCAGGGCGGCCAGCCGTTCGGTGATGGAAAGGTCGGTCTCGAAGGTGCGGAGATTGCGATTGTTGACGCCGACCAGCCGGGCCCCCAGGGCGCCGGCGCGCGCCATCTCGGCCTCGTCATGCACCTCGACCAGGGCGTCCATCCCCCAGGTGTTCGCCTCGGCCAGGAGTTCGCTGGCGAGAGCATCGTCGACCATGGCCATGATGATCAGGATGGCGTCGGCGCCCAGGGCGCGGGACTCGGCCACCTGCCAGGGATCGACCAGGAAGTCTTTGCGGATCGCCGGCAGGCTCACGGCGTTCCGCGCGGCTATCAGATAGGCGTCGTCGCCCTGGAAGCTGGGACCGTCGGTGAGCACCGACAGGCAGGCTGCGCCGCCGGCCTCATAGGCCCTGGCCAGGGCCGGGGGGTCGAAGTCGGCGCGGATCAGGCCCTTGGATGGCGAGGCCTTCTTGATTTCGGCGATCAAAGCCAGACGGCCCGGCGCATGCGCCGCAGCCAGTGCGGCGTGAAAGCCCCGGGGCGCGCTGACGACCTTGGCGGCCGCCTCCACCTCGGTCACGCTGCGGGCGGCCTTGCGCTCGGCGACCTCGGTCCGCTTGTAGGCGGCGATCTGGTCGAGGATGTCGCTCATGAGTTGGTGATCTCGCACAGCCGGTCGAGGGCGGTCAGCGCCCGACCGTCGTCGATCACCTGTCCGGCCAGAGCGACCCCTTCGCTCAGGGTTTCGACCTTCTCAGCCACCAGGAAGGCGGCGGCCGTATTGAGCGCGACAATGTCCCGATAGGCGCCGGTCTCGCCCTGGAGCAGGGCGCGCAGCGCCGCAGCGTTGACCTCCGGCGCACCGCCGGTCAGATCGGACAGGGCGGCGCGGGGCAGGCCGACGGCCTCCGGCGTAATGGTGAAGAGCCGCACCTGGCCGTCCCGATACTCCGCCACCTGGGTCTCGCCGGTGGTGGTCATCTCGTCCATGCCGCCGCCATGGACCACCCAGGCCCGCTCGGCGCCCAGGCCGCCCAGCACCCGGGCCAGAGGCTCGACCCAGCGCTCGGAAAACACGCCCAGCACCTGGCGCCGGGCGCCGGCCGGATTGGCCAGGGGACCCAGCAGGTTGAACAGGGTGCGGAAGCCGAGCTCGGCGCGGATCGGGGAGACGTGCTTCATGGCCCCGTGGTGGGCTTGGGCGAACAGGAAGCAGAGGCCGGCCTCGTCCAGGGCGCGCAGCTGCTGCTCGCGGCCAGCGTTGATATTGACCCCGAGCGCGGCCAGCACATCGGCGGCGCCGGACCGGGACGACAGGGCGCGGTTCCCGTGCTTGGCCACCTTCAGGCCGCCGCCGGCCGCCACCAAGGCCACGGCGGTGGAGATGTTGAGGGTGTGGAGCCCGTCGCCGCCGGTGCCGCAGACATCGATCACTTGGTAGGGGTGATCCAGGGTGACGGCGGCCTCGCGCATGGCCCGGGCGCTGGCTGTGATCTCGCCCACGGTCTCGCCACGCATCCGCATGGCGGTCAGCGCCGCGGCCACCTGGGCCGGGGTCGGTTCGCCTCGCAGACAGGCGGAGAAGAAGACCTGGGCGTCGGCTTCCGAAAGGGTCGCGCCGTCGGCCAAGCGGGCCAGCAAGGGCTTGAAGGCGTCAGACATGGGGCAGGCTCACGCCTCGGTCAGACGCCGCGCGCCGGCCAGATCGAGGAAGTTGGACAGCAGGGCGTGACCGCCCTCGGTGGCGATGGACTCCGGGTGGAACTGAACCCCGAAGACCGGGCGGCTCACATGCTGCACGCCCATGACCTCGCCATCCTCGGTCCAGGCGGTGATCTCCAGGACGTCGGGCATGGTCTCCCGGCGCACCGACAGGCTGTGATAGCGGGTGGCGGTGAAGGGGTCGGGCAGGCCGGCGAAGACACCCTTGCCCGTGTGACGCATAGGGCTGGTCTTGCCGTGCATCAGGGTCGCCGCCCGGATCACCTCGCCGCCGAAGGCCTGGCCGATCGCCTGATGGCCCAGACAGACGCCGAAGATCGGCAGGTCGGCCGGCGCCTTGGCCAGCAGGTCGAGGCAGAGTCCGGCCTCATTGGGAGTGCAGGGACCGGGGGACAGCAGCACGCCCTCAGGCTTCAGCGCGATCACCTCTTCGGCGCTCAGCGCGTCATTGCGATGGACCAGCGTTTCGGCCCCAAGCTCGTTCAGATAGTGGACGAGGTTGTAGGTGAAGCTGTCGTAGTTATCGACGACCAGGATCATGAGGGGTTCTCTAGGCCAAAGCTCTGAGGTGCGCAAAGCGCCGCGTTGCATATGTGGTTAGGCCGGCCGATGCTGCAAACATGACGGCTGCTGATTCCGCCCTGGACCATGACGCCTTGGCCGAAGCGCGGAGCCTGCTGGCGACGCCGGCGGCGAGCGAGCGGGTGTGGCCCGTGCTGGCGGCGGCGGCTTTCGCTGCGGTGGCGGCCCTGGCCCTGGCAGGCGCCATGATCACGGCTCCGCCCGTCATCACCCAGCACCTGGCGGGCGAATCGGGCGCCGCACTGGACGACGCGCCGCTCGGCGAAACGCCCCTCAGCGAGGCGCCTTAGACGAAACGCCAGGCGTCCTCTGCGGCGCTGCGAAGGGCGCGGGCCTTGTGCAGCGTTTCGTCGTACTCGGCGTCGGGATCGGAATCAGCCACCACGCCGCCGCCCGACTGGATGTACATCTGGCCGTCCTTGAAGCAGGCGGTGCGCAGAACGATGCAGGTGTCCACTGAGCCGTCGGCGCCGAAATAGCCGACCGCACCGGCATAGGCGATGCCGCGCTTCTCGATCTCCAACTCATCGATGATCTGCATGGCGCGCACCTTGGGCGCCCCTGACAGGGTTCCGGCCGGCAGGGCGGCCATCAGCACGTCCACCGGATCGACGCCCTCGGGAGCGTCGCCCTCCACATTGGAGACCAGGTGCATGACGTGGCTGTAGCGCTCGACGAAAAAGCTGTCGGTCACTCGCACGCTCGGGCCGTTGGGCCGGGCCGCGGCGGCGTTGCGGCCCGGCTGGCGCAGCATGGCCACTCGGCCCACATCGTTGCGGCCGAGATCCAGCAGCATCAGGTGCTCGGCCCGTTCCTTGGGATCGGCGATCAGCTCCTGTTCGAGGGCCAGGTCCTCTTCGGGCGTTGCGCCCCGGGGGCGGGTGCCGGCGAGCGGGCGGATGGTGATCTTGCCGTCCCGCAGGCGGACCAGGATTTCCGGGCTGGAGCCGGCCATCTGGAAGTCGCCGAAGTTCAGATAGAACAGGAAGGGCGAGGGATTGGTCCGGCGCAGGGAGCGATAGAGCGCCAGCGGATCCAGGGCGAAGGGCGCGCGGAACCGGTGGCTGGGCACCACCTGGAAGATGTCCCCGGCGCGGATATAGGCCTTGGCCTTGCCGACGATCTCCCGATAGGCCTCGCGGCTGATCGGGGTGGTGAAGGCGTCGGTCTGGGGCGCGCCGTCCCGTTTCAGGGCTGGCGTCGGCCCCGCCAGATCGGCGACCACGGCGGCGAGCCGCGCCTGGGCCGCCGCATAAGCCGCCTCGGCGGACCACCCATCGGGCCGCACAGTGGTGGCCAGGATGATCTCCTGGCCGATGGAATCGAAGATCGCCACCACGGACGGGCGCGTCATGACGCCGTCGGGCAGGTCCAGGGGGTCTGGATTGACGTTGGGCAGCCGCTCCACCAGCCGGACCATGTCGTAGCCCAGGGCGCCGAACACCCCGGCCACCATCGGCGGCAGGCCGGCGGGAATGTCCAGGCGGCAGGCGGCCACCAGGTCGCGCAGGGAGTCGAGGCTTCCCGCGGCCTGCGGCGTAAAGCGGCCCGCGGCGATATCGTCGCCCTCGGCGATCTCGGCCAGCTCGCCCCGGCAGCGCCAGACCAGGTCCGGCTTCAGGGTGATCACGGAATAGCGGCCGCGCCAGGCGCCCCCCTCGACGGATTCGAAGAGGAAGGCGTAGGGCTGGCCGTGGCCGATCTTCAGATAGGCCGAGACCGGCGTCTCCAGGTCGTCGATCAGGCGGGTCCAGACCACCTGCGCCGCGCCCGCGCCATAGCGGGCGGCGAAGTCGGAAAGCGCAGGCTCGATGATCACGTCTTGGGCTCCGGCGCCTTGGCGGGGGCCTTGGCCGCAGGGGCTTTGGTCGCGGGGGTGTCGGCTGCGTCCGCCTCGTCCTCATCCCGGGGCTGAAGACCCAGCACGGCCCGGGCGCGGTTCTCGTCGATGCGCACCCGAATCTTGTCGCGGGCCGCCAGGCTGGCGGCCTCGGCGAGGTCGCGGAACAGGGCCATGCTGGCCTGGCCGCGGCCATCCTCGACCGCGGCGGCGATCTCGGCCGTATCGCCCGGACGGATGGCTTCGAGCTTGGCCACGGCGACGGCGAACTCCACGGCGCGGGCGGTGAACACCTCATCGGGCTCGGCGGAGAAGGCCTTGACCAGCATGTCCTGGGAAAGCTGTTCGGTCTGCTGGGCGGTGGCGCGGCTCAGGCTGGTGGCGCGGGTCACCCGCGCGCCGATGGTTCCGGCGGCGGCTTCGAGGGTCTGGCCGCCACGCACGAGTTCGGCGAGTTCATCGGCCTTGGCTTCGAGCCGACGCACCATCTCCCGCTGCATCCAGGCGCGCACCAGCATGGGACGGACCTCGTCCAGGGGGGGCAGGGCGGCGGGGATGACGCGCTCGACCTTGACGGCGAAATACTGGCCCTCGGCCAGTTCAGCCAGATCGCTCTCGCCGCCGTCATCCAGCGCGAAAGCCGTCTCCAAGACCTTCGGGGTCAGGCCTTCGACCGGCTGGCCCTCCTGCGTTCGGCCCTGTTCATTGATGGCCGGCAGGGTGACGACGGTGGCTTCAGCGACCTTGGCCGCCTCCGCCAGGGACGCGCCGCCGATATGGGCCTCTTCATAGGCCTGAGTGCGCTCATAGACCTTCTCGGCGGCCGCATCCTCGCGGATTTCAGCCTCCAGCATGGGGCGCACATCCTCAAGGGTCGGCTGGCGGCCAGGGGTCACCGACGTGACCTTGACCACGGCGAAGCCGAGATCGCCCTCGATAGGCCCGCTGACGTCTCCGGCGGCCAGGGCGAAGGCGGCTTCCGCCACCTTGCGGTCGGCGATGGCGGTGCGCGGCCGACCCTCATAGACGATGGGATCGACGCCCAGATCCCGGGCCACGGCGGTCGGGTCCTCGCCTTCACGCAGGCGCTGGGCTATGCGCGTCGCGGCAGCCTGATCCTTGGCCGGAATCTGCACCAGGGTGCGGGTCTCCGGCTGGGACAGGGTGTCGCGACGGAACTCGAACCGCTCCTGGAGCTGTGCGTCAGTGACCTCGACTTCCAGGTCCTGGGGGCGCGGGGCGAAGCGGACCAGCGACAGCACACGGTATTCCGGCTGGGTCAGCTGGTCGGCGTTTTCCTGCATGAAGGCCTGGAGCTGTTCGTCATTGGGCAGCTCCGGCGCCTCGACATTGTTCACGCCCACCTGGAAGTAGCCCAGGTCGCGCTGCTCGCGGTCGACCATGGCCTCCAGGGCGCTGTAGGCCCGGGGCGCGCGCAGGCCGCTCACCAGGCCCGAGGCGAAGTGCTGCTGGGCGATCTCGTCTTCCAGCTGCGCCAGGAAGCCGTCGGGAGTCAGATCAGCCTGGGAGAGACGCTGCGCCATCAGGTTGCTGTCGAACCGGCCGCTGATCGGATCGAAGAAGGCGGGAATTTCCCGCAACTGGTCGGCCACCAGACTGTCGCCAGGGCGTATGCCCATCTTGTGCAGCAGGGCCGCCAGGGCCTCGCGGGTGGCGATCTGTTCGAGCAGGCGCGGGATGATGCCGTTTTCGTCAGCCATCTGCGGAGTGATCGGCTGGCCGACCTGCTGCTCGGTCTGCTGACGCCACTCGTCATATCGCCGGCGAAATTCCGTGTCGTCGATGGTGCGGCCGCCCGCCTTCACCACGGTGGTGGAGAACTGGCCCTGCAGGATGTCGGACATGCCGAACACAGCGAAGCTGATGATCAGCAGGCCGATCAGGAGGGCCGCCACCCAGGATTTGGCGAAGGCGCGGAAAGCGGTAAGCATGGAGGACCCTTCCTCGGGCGCGAAGTCCGGAGGAGCGGGTATAGTGGAGGCGGCTTCCCCCCCGCAAGCACGTGACAGAGTCGATCGCTTGGCTTAACCGCCAGATCGACCCCACGGAGAGGCCCTATGAACGCACCCACCCCCCTGATCGCCGGCAACTGGAAGATGAATGGGACGGCGGGCGCCCTGGCTGAAGCCCAGGCTGTGGCGGCCGGTGCGCCGGCCTCGGGCGTGCGGGTGGCGCTCTGCCCCCCCGCCACCCTGGTGGAGCGCATGAGCCGCGCCCTGGCCGGCGGCCGGGTCGCCATCGGTGGGCAGGATTGCCATGCCGAGGCCTCGGGCGCCTTCACCGGCGACGTGTCGGCTGAGATGCTGGCCGACGCCGGGGCGAGCCTGGTGATCCTCGGACACTCCGAGCGGCGCGCCGCCCATGGCGAGAGCGACGGCGATGTCGCCGCCAAGGTCGCCGCCGCCCTGCGTGGCGGGCTGGAGCCGATCATCTGCGTCGGCGAAACCCTGGATGAGCGCGAGGCCGGTCGCGCCCTGGAGGTGGTGACGCGGCAGGTGCGGGGCTCCCTGCCGGCCAACCTCGCGGGCAGGGCCTTCACCGTGGCCTATGAGCCGGTCTGGGCGATCGGCACGGGGCTTACGCCGAGTTCGGACGATATTGTCGAGATCCACCAGGCGATCCGGGCCACCCTGCGCGAGATGTTCGGGGCCGCGGGCGATGCGCCGGCCATTCTCTATGGCGGCTCGGTGAAGCCCGGCAATGCGGCTGAAATCCTTGGTCTGCCTGAGGTCGGCGGAGCCCTGGTAGGCGGCGCCTCGCTGAAGGCGGCGGACTTCCTGGCCATTGTCGCCGGCGCCCCGAAGGCCTAGCTAGGGGCCAAGCCCGCCCGCGTGCGGCGACGAATGGCGACGCCTGCGTCCCAAGAACGCTAGCTCGGCCCTATGGCCTTGGCGGACGGGGGATGATAGAGCGCGCGCTTGGTTTTTCGGCGCAACCCCTTCCTTGAGGGCGCGCGCCCGACGTTTTGGACTTGTCCATGCTGCTCGGCATTCTGCTCGTCATTCAGATCATCGTCTGTCTGGTCCTGATCGGCCTCGTTCTTCTCCAGCGCTCCGAAGGCGGCGCGCTGGGCATGGGCGGCGGCGGATCGGGCAACTTCATGAGCGCCCGGGGGGCCGGCGATTTCCTGTCGCGCTTCACCTGGATTCTCGGCGGCGTCTTCTTCGCGCTCAGCCTGACCATCACCCTGGTGTCGGGCCGGCTCAGCGGTGGTTCGGCGGTGGATCGGCTGAACATCGAGTCCCTCGACCCCACCCAGTTGAACCAGCCGCCCGTCGCGCCAATTCCTTCGGCCCCGGCCGAGACCGCACCTGCCGCGGATGGGTCGCTCGACGCGCCCGCCGCTCAGATCCGCAACCCCTTCCTCGACGCCGAAACCGGCGAAGGGGAGGGCGCTCCGGCCGCTCCGGCGCCCTAAGGGCTCCCACGCCCGACTGGCCTTGGCGTCCCTTTGCGGCGCCTGGGCCATGAGCTTCCAGTCACCGGCCGCGCCCTTGCGGCCACCCAAGACGTTTTGGCGCACCCGCAGATGCGGTGCTGCGCCCCGAATCGATGGTAGGTTGATCGCCCATGACCCGGTACATTTTCATCACCGGCGGCGTGGTCTCCTCCTTGGGAAAAGGTCTCGCCTCCGCCGCTCTTGGCGCGCTCCTGCAGGCCCGCGGCTATAAGGTCCGCCTGCGCAAGCTCGACCCCTATCTGAACGTCGATCCGGGCACGATGAGCCCCTATCAGCACGGCGAAGTCTTCGTCACCGAGGACGGCGCCGAGACCGACCTGGACCTGGGTCACTACGAGCGGTTCACCGGGGTCAACGCCACCCGCGGCGACAACGTCACCACCGGTCAGATCTACAAGACCATCCTGGAGCGGGAGCGCCGCGGCGACTATCTGGGCGCGACGGTGCAGGTGATTCCCCACGTCACCGACGAGATCAAACGCTTCGTGCTGTCCGATCCGGGCGACGGCGTCGACTTCGTGCTGGTGGAGATCGGCGGCACGGTGGGCGACATCGAGGGCCTGCCCTTCTTCGAGGCCATTCGCCAGCTCGGCCAGCAGCTGCCGCGGGGCAATGTCTGCTACGTCCACCTGACGCTGCTGCCCTATATCAAGACAGCCGGCGAGATGAAGACGAAGCCGACCCAGCACTCGGTAAAGGAGCTGCGGTCCATCGGCATCCAGCCCGACATCCTGCTCTGCCGCTGCGAGACCGAGATCCCGGCCGGGGAGCGGCGCAAGATCGCGCTGTTCTGCAATGTCCGCGAGAGCGCGGTGATCGAGGCCCAGGACTCCAGCAGCATCTACACGGTGCCGCTGGACTATCACCGCCAGGGCCTGGACACCGAGGTGCTGGACGTCTTCGGCATCACCGACGCCCCTGCGCCCGACCTCTCGCGGTGGGAGACCATCGGACACACCCTGACCCACCCGGACGGCGAGGTGAACATCGCCATCGTCGGCAAGTATACCGGCCTGACCGACGCCTATAAGTCCCTGGTCGAGGCCCTGGTCCATGGCGGGGTGGCCAACAATGTCCGCGTCAAGTTCGACTGGGTCGAGGGCGAGGCCTTCGAGGGTGGCGAGGAAGACCTGATCTCCGAGCGCCTGACAGGGGTCCACGGGGTGCTGGTGCCCGGCGCCTTCGGCCAGCGCGGCTCCGAAGGCATGATCCAGGCGGTGCGATTCGCCCGCGAACACGAGATTCCCTATTTCGGCATCTGCTTCGGCATGCAGATGGCGATGATCGAGGCCGCGCGGAACCTGGCCGGCCTGAAGGACGCCTCCTCCACCGAGTTTGGCCCGACCTCCGAGCCCGTGGTCGGCCTGATGACCGAATGGGTGCGCGGCAACGCCCGCGAGACCCGCGGCGAGGGCGACGACCTGGGCGGCACCATGCGCCTGGGGGCCTATGACGCGCTCCTGACGCCGGGCTCCAAGGTGTTCGACATCTATGGCGGCGCGGCGATCAGTGAGCGCCATCGCCACCGCTATGAGGTCAATATCGGCTATCGCGAGGCCATCGAGAGCACCGGTCTGCGCATGACCGGCCTGTCGCCGGACGGGGTCCTGCCGGAAATCTGCGAGCGTAACGACCACCCCTGGTTCGTCGGCGTCCAGTTCCACCCCGAACTGAAAAGCCGCCCCTTCGAACCCCACCCCCTGTTCGCCAGCTTCATCGGCGCGGCCAAGGAACGGAGCCGGCTGGTCTGATGGCCGAGTTAGAGCGCTACAGGTCGTTCTTACGGTCGACGGCGCTTGAAACCTCGGGCGGATTGCGTCATACACC
>Ga0208179_1000399_pt1 | contig 29308 bp, 26 predicted proteins | sample Malvired_Geostar_FD_184238 | JGI IMG/M metagenome (GOLD analysis project Ga0208179, IMG submission 184238) | Marine viral communities from the Global Malaspina Expedition - Malaspina viral metaG DeepMed_Geostar (SPAdes) (version 2) | ecosystem: Environmental > Aquatic > Marine > Oceanic | place... | reverse complement strand
CCCTGAAGGAGAGGGGGCTTTGGCGCCTCACCCGCCTGCGTGGTAGAAATCGTAGACCTGCCGCGCCACTGCGGCGCTGATGCCGGGGACGCGGGTGAGGTCGGCCAGCGCGGCGGCGCGGACCTTGCCGGCGGTGCCGAAATGCAGCAGCAGCGCGCGTTTGCGCGAGGGGCCGATGCCGGGGATCTCGTCGAGCGGGCTGGCGGTGATGGCGCGGCTTCGCTTGGCGCGGTGGGCTCCGATGGCGTAGCGGTGGACCTCGTCGCGCAGGCGCTGGAGGTGGAACAGCAGCGGCGAATTGACCGGCAGCGTCTTTTCGCGCCCGTCGGGGAAGTGGAACACCTCGCGCCCCTCGCGGCCGTGATCGGGGCCCTTGGCGATGGCGACCAGCGGCACGTCGTCGATTCCCATCTCGGCCAGCGTGTCGCGCACCGCGCTCATCTGGCCCTTGCCGCCGTCGATCAGGACGAGATCGGGCCAGACGGCCTCGTGGCCGCGTGAAGGTGTGCGCGCGGGCTTGCGGGCCACCCCGCGATCCTCCCCGGCTGTGCCGGGGAGGGGGACCGCCGCAGGCGGTGGAGGGGTATTGCCGGCGGGCGGCGAGTTTACCCCTCCACCATCCTGCGGACGGGTTTTTCCTGCGCGAGCAGAGTTTGCCCCTCCACCATCCTGCGGATGGGCCCCCTCCCCATCTGGTGATGGGGAGGATTCATCCTCCGCCAGCTTGCGAAACCGGCGCTGCATCACCTCGCGCATCATCGCGAAATCGTCGTTGCCCGCGGCGGTCTTGATGTTGAACTTGCGATACTGGCCCTTGTCGAAGCCCTCGGGGGTGGCGACCACCATCGCGCCCACGGCCTTGGTGCCCTGGATATGGCTGTTGTCGTAGAGCTCGATGCGCTTGGGCGGTTCCTCCAGCTCGAGGAATTCGGCCAGCGCGCGGTTGAGCGTCGCCTTGGTGCCGGTCTCGGCCAGCCGCCGCTCGAGCGCTTCGGTGGCGTTGCGGCTGGCCTGCTCCATCAGCCGCCGCCGGTCGCCGCGCTGGGGGACCGAGATCGCCACGGCGTGCCCCGCCTTGGCCGCCAGCGCCTCGGCGATCAGCTCCTGCTCGGGCAGCGCGCGATCGGTGAGGATGGTGCGCGGCGGGGGCACTTCCTCGTAGAATTGCAGCAGCACGTCGGCGAGGACGTCGTCCTTGTCGATCTCGCCGGTGTTCCTGGGGAAGAAGGCCTTGTGGCCCCAGTTCTGCCCGCCGCGGATGAAGAAGGCCTGGACCCCGATCTGCCCGCCCTTGGCCGCCAGCGCGAAGACATCGGCATCGCCCACGCCCGCGGCGTTGACCGCCTGGCTGCCCTGGATGAAGGTCGCGGCGCGCAGCCGGTCGCGCAGGATCGCGGCGGTTTCGAAATCGAGCGCTTCGGCGGCCTTGGCCATCTGCTGCTCGATCTTGCCCTGCACCGCGCTGGATTTACCCCCGAGGAAATCCTTGGCCTCGCCCACCAGCTCATCATAGCCAGCCTCGTCGATCCGCCCGGTGCAGGGCGCCGAGCAGCGCTTGATCTGGTAGAGCAGGCAGGGCCGGTCGCGATTGGCGAAGAAGCTGTCCGAGCAGCTGCGCAGCAGGAACAGTTTCTGCAGCGCGTTGATCGTCTTGTTGACGCTGCCGGCGCTGGCGAAGGGGCCGTAGTAATTGCCCTTGGCGCGGCGCGCGCCGCGGTGTTTCTGGATCCGCGGGAAGGCATGGTCGGCGCGCAGCAGGATGAAGGGGAAGCTCTTGTCGTCGCGCAGCAGGACGTTGAAGGGCGGGCGGAAGCGCTTGATGAACTGCGCCTCGAGCAGCAGCGCCTCGGCCTCGGAATTGGTGGTGACGATCTCCATGCCGCGGGTCTGGCCGACCATTCGCTGGAGCCTGTTGGTGAGGTTCTTGACCTGGGTGTAGTTGGCGACGCGCGCCTTGAGGCTACGCGCCTTGCCGACATACAGCACCTCGCCGCGGGCATCGAGCATGCGGTAGACGCCCGGCTTGGGCTTGAGGGTCTGCACCGTCTCGCGGATCGCGGCGACGCCCGCCGCGAGATCGGGCTGCGCGCCCGCGACGGTCGAGGTGGCGCGCTCCTCGTTGAAGCGTTCCTTGCCACGGGGATCGTGCGGGGTTCCGGCGGGGGTGCGAGCCATGGAGTGCAGTTAAGATTGTCCGGCGCGAATGTGAACCTCTGGCGCGCACTTCGTGGCGGGAGGGCGAGTGAAACTTCTGCTTGTCGCGCGCGTCCGGTTTCTGCTTTGCTGGCGCGGCGCGGCCCACGGCATAGGCGCGCCCGCCGCCCAGGGCCGCCTCGGTGTTGCAAGGGGACGAGATAATGGACACGCAAACCGCACCGCCGCGCACCATGGGCCTGTTCGGCACCGCGCTGCTGCCTGTCAACGGAATGATAGGCGCAGGGATCTTCGCGCTGCCCGCGACGCTGTTCCTCGCGGTGGGCGAGTTCGCGCCGTGGATGATGCTGCTGGGCGGAGTGCTGTTCCTGCCGCTGGTGCTGGTGTTCGCCTGGCTGTCGGCGCGGTTCGACCACAGCGGCGGCCCGATCCTCTATGGCGAGGCGGCGTTCGGGCGCTTCGTCGGCTTCCAGGCCGGCTGGGCGCGCTATGCCAGCGCGATCGTGACGGTGGCGGCGAACACGCATGTGATGGTCTCCTATCTCGCCACGCTGTTCCCCGCGCTGGACGGTCCGCTGCTGCGCCCGCTGGTGGTCGCGGGGTTCATCGGCTTCATCACGGTGGTGAACCTGTTCAGCCTCAAGAGCTCGGTGGCGACTTTGGGCGCGCTGACCGCGGTCAAGCTGCTGCCGCTGTTCGCGCTGATCGGCGCCGGGCTGTTCGCGGGCGAGCCGAGCATGGGGCTGGTGCTGCCCGAATTCTCCGCCGCGGAAAGCATCGTGCTGCTGACCTATTACGCCTTCATCGGCTTCGAATATGTCGTCCTGCCCGCGGGCGAGATGAAGAACCCCAGGCGCGACGTCCCGCTGGCGCTGGTCGCGATGCTGGCGGCGGTGACGCTGCTCTACATGCTCGTAATCTGGGCCTATATCGCGATCGGCCCCGTGGTGGGCGCGGATGCGGACAACCCGCTGGCGGTGGCGGCGCGCGATGCGATGGGGCCGGTCGGCGCGGTGGCGATCGTCATCGCCGCGGCCTTCAGCATTGGCGCTAACAATTTCGCCGGCGGGATCAGCCTGCCGCGGATGACCTATGGCATGGCCGAGCGCGGGATGCTGCCGCGCTGGTTCATGGCGGTCTCGCCCAAGCTTGGCACCCCGGTCAATTCGATCCTGTTCTACGGCGCGGCGAGCATCGCCTTCGGGCTGTGGGAGGGGTTCATGGTGCTGGCGCTGGCGGGAACGCTGACGCGGCTGCTGACCTATCTGATCGCCGCCTTCGCGCTGCCCGTGCTCGAGCACCGCGAGGGGCGGATCCGCCCGGTCCGGGCGCTGGTCTGCGCGCTGACGGTGGTGAGCACGCTGTGGGTCGCAACCCATGCCGATGCGCAGAGCTGGGCGGTGTTCGGCGGGCTGGTGGTGGCGGGGACGCTGCTCTATTTCGTAGCGAGGCAGGAGCGCCCGCTGGCCGCGGCGCCGCTCTGACCCGCACATGACGCAATACGACGCCATCGTGCTGGGCGCCGGAGCCGCCGGGCTGATGTGCGCCGCGCGCGCCGGGCAGCGCGGGCTCAGGGTGCTGCTGCTCGAACGCGCCGAGGAACCGGGCAGGAAGATCCTGATCTCGGGCGGCGGGCGTTGCAATTTCACCAATCTGGGCGCGGGCCCCGCGAATTATCTCTCGGCCAACCCGCATTTCGCCAAATCCGCGCTGGCGCGCTACAGTTCGCACGATTTCCTCGATCTGGTCGAGAGCCACGGCATCGCCTGGCACGAGAAGACGCTGGGGCAATTGTTCTGCGACGGTTCGGCGAAGCAGATCGTCGCGATGCTGCTGGCGGAGTGCGACCGTGCCCGCGAAAACGGCGGCGATGTCACCCTGCGCTGCGGCGAGGAGGTGGCCGAGGTCGCGGCGCAAAGCGGATACACCGTCCGCACCCGGAGCGGCGAATATCGCGCGCAAAACCTCGTCATCGCCACCGGCGGGCCGTCGATCCCCAAGATGGGCGCGACCGGCTTCGCCTACGATCTCGCGCGCCAGTTCGGGCTCAAGCTCGTCGAGCCGCGCCCCGCCCTCGTCCCGCTGACGCTGGGGGGCGACGACGTGCTGTTCCGCGAGATCTCGGGCGTCGCCGCGCCGGTCACCGCGACCGCCGGGAAGCAGGCCTTCTCCGAGGCGGCGCTGTTCACCCATCGCGGGCTGTCGGGGCCGGTCATCCTGCAGGTCTCGTCCTATTGGAAGCCCGGCGACCCGGTAAGCGTGAATTTCCTCCCCGAGCGCGAAGCCGGCTGGCTGCTCGCCGCCAAACGCACCGCCCCGCGCGCCACGCTGCGCAGCCTGCTGCGCGAGGCGCTGCCGCATAGGCTCGCCGATATTCTCGCCGAACGGATCGGCCTCGCCAGCGAGCTCGGCAACGCCCCCGACAAGGCCCTGCGCGAAGCGGAAGCCCGGCTGGCGCGCTGGACCTTCCACCCCAATGGCAGCGAGGGCTACGCCAAGGCCGAGGTGACGAGCGGCGGCATCGCGACCGGCGAACTCTCCTCGCAGACGATGGAAACGAAAAAGCACCCGGGGCTCTATGCCATCGGCGAGGCGGTCGACGTCACCGGCTGGCTCGGCGGCTACAATTTCCAGTGGGCCTGGGCCAGCGGCGTCGCCGCGGGGGATGCGCTGGGGGGATAGCGGCGTCGGTCGGATCCCCGTAGGCCCCAGAGCATTCGGAAAATCGGGAGCCCGCTTCGGGTGCGGAACCGATCCTATCGGAACATCCGGATTCGGGTGGAACACGGACGTGAGCGGTCAGCTCTCCAAGAAGCTCCGCCAGTTGGGATCAATCGGGCGACCCGCCGCCTCGTTCAAATCGATTGCCCGGAGCATCGAAGTCCGGCTTGCCGGATCGCCTAGCCGGCGTTGCAAGACAGCCAGATTCACCCAGTCCTGTGCCCTGCCGGGAGACACACTCAAAAGGCTCTCCAGTCGCGAGACGGCCAGGGTAGGTTCGGCCCGCTTCATAGCCATCGCAACCAGTGTGCGATGAGCCGCGATCGCATCCGATTGCGGCAACAAGCCCGTATCGATCATCTTGATCAAAGCTTCTTCGCGCAATGCTCGGCTCTGAATACCGTCTCCGATTGCATACAGCCTCTGAGAGGCGGCCAGACGTTCCTCGGCATTGAAGTGGTCTTCATCCGCCATACTACGCAGAAGGCTTGCGCCCAGCTCCGCGTCGCCGCTCTCCCACGACCGGTCAGCTTTTGCGAGCAAGCAGGCAGCTTCCTTGCTGATAGCCTCGCCGTCGCTGCGGCAGGTTTTCGTCGTGATCTTTCGGGTTCCCCCAGCGAACGGATCCATTCCGGATCCTGGAACCAAGCCCATGACGCCGGTGTCTGTCGCGACGGGGCCGTCCTGGCGCACAGGAGCCCTCGGTAGCCGAGAGCCGGTCAAAACCATGCGCTTGTCCGCCGAGCCATGGACGACGATGGCGGGCGCCGGTTCCGGCGCAATTTCGTCGTCATTCGTCTCGACGCTTTGAGGCCTCTGGGGGATTTCGAGGCTCTGCTCCGCGTAAGCCGGAGAAGCAATTGCGATCAGCGTCGGCACGATCCAAACCAATTTCGACATGAGTCTTCCCTCGAACGCGCGCTTCAACCTGATCGATAAAGAGCATACTGGCAAGCAGAACGCCAAAGCCTTGGCGAAGCGATTATGCGACGTCCGCAATCGGGCCGTCCGCCGTCGATCGGACTCCGCAGAAATCGCGGCAAGCCGCCGATCCGCTTGCGCACTTGCGCACGTGCCGGGCCCATTTTCGGTGCCCGCTCTCAAAAAAGGCGATTTTCTGTCGCTGTTCCGGGGAGCCGGTGCCGATGAAACTCCACCGACAGTCCCCTCCCGGTGAAGTTTCAAAGGCCAGCCATCGCAACCCGCGATTAAGATCGAGCGGACGGTTGGATGCGTCAGAGATTGCACCTCTTGATATTTGTTGCAATCGCAAAAGTGCCCGGTGCGATCGCGATGAAGCTTGCAACATCTGCTGTTGGCTGGGAAGCTGTCAGGGGGCCTCGCGCGATCGCCAAGGCCGAGGTGACCAGCGGCAGTATCGCCCCCGCGAATTGTCTTCTCAGACGATGGAAACGAGAAACCCCAGTCTCTACGCGATCGGCGAGGCGTTCGACGTCACCGGCTGGCCGGGCGGCTGCAATTTCCAAATGGCCCGGGCCAGCGGCGTCGCCGCAGGGGACGCGCCGGTCGGCTGGCGGCGTCCGGTCTTGCCGGTGCTGCCCCAAACGGTTCCGCGGACCTGCCGACTCCGGATGTCACATGGGCGTCATGAACCGGTCGTAACGGCGACCCCCATTGGTCACAATGTCAGAGATTCGTAACAATGCACCGCACCCGGTTTTCACTCATGGCAGCAGCCTTGGCCGGCACGATGACCACCCCGCTCCACGCGCAGTCCTCGAGCGAACCGTCGGAGGAAATCGAGCGCTTGCGGGCGCAGGTGGCGGAGCTCGGTCAGCGGATCGATCGGCTCCAGGAGCAGCTGCGGGAGGCGCCGGAAGACGGGCCGGAAGAGGGGCCGGAAGAGGGCGCGGCTCCTGCCGTTCCGACTGCCTCCCGCGCTCCTGCAGCTTCGCCCCCGGGCCCGCGGACCGCGATCGCCTTCAAGGGTGCACCCGAAGTCAAGCATTCGAGCGGGTGGAGTTTCAAGCCGCGCGGTCGCCTCATGTACGACGCCGGCTTCACCAGCGTGCCGGGATCTCCGAGCAGCGACGAGGGCTTCGGCAACGAGGTGCGCCGCGCCCGGCTGGGCGTGCAGGGGGATATCCCCGGGGGGTTCGGCTACAAATTCGAACTCGACTTCGCCGGCGATGAAGTCGAGGCGGCCGATGCGATCCTGACCTACGAAACCGGCGATGCCGAAATCGCGATCGGCCACCACAACAATTTCCAGTCGCTCGAGGAGCTGACCAGCAGCCTGCACACCAGCTTCATCGAGCGCGCGGCCTTTACAGACGCCTTCGGGTTCGAGCGGCGGATCGGTGTTTCCGCGAGCTATGAGAGCGGCATGTTTCTGGCGCAGGCCGGCGTCTTCACCGACAATTTCGACGACACGGACACCGACAATCGCGGCGTCGACGGCCGCTTCGTCGTCATGCCGGAATTCGGCAATGCGCAAGCCCATCTCGGCGCCTCGATCCACTACAACGATCTCGGCAAGCCCGGCGACGCGGTGCGCTATCGCCAGCGCCCGCTGGTCCACTTCACCCCGGATCGCTTCGTCAACACCGGCACGATCGGTGCGCAGAGCGAATTGGGATACGGGCTGGAAGCGGCCCTGATCTCCGGCCCTTTCCACGCCGCGGCCGAAGCCTTCTGGCAGCGGGCCGACCGTGCGGGGGCGCTGGCCGACCCGACCTTCTTCGGCGGCTATGCCGAGGTCGGGTACTTCCTCACCGCCGGCGACAGCCGAGGATACAAGGGCGGCAAGTTCGACCGGGTCAAGCCGGCCAATCCGCTCGGCGACGGCGGCATCGGCTCGGTCCAGTTCAACCTGCGCTACGACCGTCTCGACCTCGACGATGCAGGGATCGTCGGCGGAAAGCAGGACGGCTATTACGCGTCGGTGATCTGGAAACCGATCGACTACGTCCTCTTCATGCTCAATTATGGGCATCTGAACTACGAGGACGCAGCCCTCGCCACCGCTGGCGGAGACCGATCCTACGGGGTCGATGTCCTCGGCGTGCGCGCGCAGATCGATTTCTGACCGGCGGTCGCACTGCCGTCGTCGGCGTGCAACGCGGTCGCGCGCGCGCGCACTTGCTTGGAGAATATCGCGCCATTCGCGTGTTTCGGGGGGCGGCCGGGGTTCGTCCATGCCGAGAAAGCTTAGCTCGAAGCGGCGGCGCCGCTCGCGCAGCACCTCATCGCGACCGGCCGCCGCTCCGATGGCCCCCTCCGATGGCCCCCTCCGATGGCCCCCAGCGATGGCTTAGCCTAGTGGGCGACGGGCGGAGCCGGCCTGGCGGTAGCTTTGTCGCTGAGCGGGCCGCCGGCTGCGGCGTTCCGACTGGCGGTCTTGTCGCCGCCGCCGCTCTGCGCCGCGTTCTTCTGGTAGTATTTATATCCGACGTAACCGAGTGCCCCAAGGGCGGCGAGCTTGATCATGGCAAGGTCCTTTGGTTGAAGTCCTTTGGTTGAAAGCCGGTTAAATGCTCGGACCGCTCGAAAGGTCCTGTCGGCCGTCTGATTGCCGCAAGACCGAGCATGGCGCGCGTCGTTGGGGAACCTCCCCGCTCCGCGCGCCTTGTTCGGATGAGGGGGGGAAACCATGAAGAAACTCGGAACTGCGCTGGTCGCCATTTCGGTCCTGATGCTGGTCGCGGTGCTGGTATCGCTCGTGCCGAGCGATATTTGGTTCATCAGGACCGTGGATCTGGTGCGCGAGCCGATCTCCTATGCGGCGGCACTGCTGCTCGTCGTCGCGCTGTTCGTCGGCGGAGCGCGGCGCTGGGCGGCGGTCGCGATGTTCGCACTGGTCATCGTGATCAACGTCTGGCGGATCTGGCCCTATTCCGCCCTCGCGGAACCGCAACTCGCGCTCGCCGGAGAGGCAACCGCAGCGGCGGCGGCAGAAGGCCGGTGCTTTTCCGCGATGGCGGTCAATGTGAAGGTCGAGAACGAGCAATACGCCCGGATTGCCGCGCAGGTTGAGCGATACGATCCCGACGTGCTGTTCCTGATGGAGACCGACACCCGCTGGATCGAGGCGCTGGAGCCGATCCTGGCGGACTACGATCATGTCCAGAGGCATCCCCAACCCAAGGCGTTCGGTCTGGTGTTCGCCACCCGACTGCCGGTGCTGAAGTCGAATGTGGTCGAAAACACCTATCGCGATACGCCCACTGTCTACGCGACGCTGCAACCCGCCGGGTCGCGGCCGATCGAGTTCATCGGCTTGCATCCCAAGCCGCCGCTGCCGGACTGGAACACCGAGCGGCGCGACGAGAACATCGTCAACGCGGGGGTCCAGACCCCCGACCGGCTGCCCGACGCCGTCGTGATGGGCGATTTCAACGATGTGCCCTGGTCGCGCACCACGACGCGGTTTCGCGAGACCGGCGACTGGCGCGATCCGCGGATCGGGCGCGGGACCTATCCCACCTTCCCGGCCGATTTGCGCGCACTCGGCTGGCCGCTGGACCAGCTGATGCTGAAGGGCGATCTGGACCTGCAATCCTTCGCCGTGCTGCCCGACAACGGCTCCGACCACCGCGCGATGATCGCCCGGCTCTGCGGGTCGCCGTGACCCTTGCCCGCAGGCTCGCGGCGGGGCATCCTTCGCCGATTGCTGCATCGAAGGACGCGTTGCGGGTTCGATAGCCGGAGTGTTGGCCATGGGTGTGACCAGGATCGTCGCCAATCTCGCTGCGCCGGACCCCGCCGCGCTCGCCCAGTTCTATCGAGAGGTCTTCGAACTCGACCTGACGCTGGATATGGGATGGGTCGCGTTTCTGGCGAGCGATGCAAGCCAGGCGATCGAACTGCATACCGCCTCGCAGGGCGGATCGGGCACGCCATTGCCGGTGATCTCGATCGGGGTCGACGACCTCGCTGCCACCGAAGCCGCGGTCCGCGCCGCCGGGGCACAGATCGTCTACGGCCCGGTCACCGAGGACTGGGGGCTGCGACGGTTCCACTTCCGCGACCCGGCGGGCAATCTCGTCAACGTGGTCGACAGCTAGCCGCGCCGCGAGCCGCGCACACCGTGCGGCTTTCCACCGCTCGACCCGTTCGCCCGCAGCGTCCTGCGGTTCACCTTCGTGCAATCCGGCGTGCGCGAAAGGCGCGGCGAGCCACAGCTTCAACGATAAAGGAACACACCCATGAAACCGCTTCTCACCGCCGCCATCCCGGCCGCCATTCTCGCAGCCGGCCTCGTCGCGAGCCCCGCTTTCGCGCAGGCCGCGGCGCCCGGCGGGCTCTTCGTCGGCGCTCTCGCCGGCTACGAAGGTCTCGACGTCGAGACTTCCGACGGCTCGGCCAGCGCCAGCGCCGATGCCGCGGTTTATGGCGTCAGCGGCGGCTACGATCTGAGCCTGGGCAGCGCTTTCGTCGGGGTCGAGGGCGAATATTCGACCAGCGGCGGCTCGACCGAGTTCCCCGACAGCTTCGCCGGCGCGCGCGACGGGCTCGAGGCGGGCGGCCAGTACTACCTCGGCGCGCGCGCCGGTTTCGCGGTGACCCCGGGAATCGCCGCCTATGGCAAGCTGGGCTACACCTCGCTCGACACCAGCGCCTTCACCAGCGCGGGTTCGCTGGGCGAACTCGAGGGCAATGCCGACGGCGTGCGCTTCGGCGGCGGCGTGCAGGTCCAGCTGCCCGGTCCGCTTGAGGCGCGGCTGGAATATCGCCGGTCGAGCTACAAGGATCTCAACGACGGCACCTTCGGCGATGCCTCCACCGATCAGGTCGTTGCCGGGGTCGGTCTGCGGTTCTAGAACCCTCGCGGGAGGTTCCCGCGATGACCGAGAACAAGACCAAACCGACCGGCGACGACGTCGCGGCGCTGCTGGACGCAATTGCGGATCCGCAGCGCCGCGCCGATGCGCAAGGCATCTGCGCCATGATGGCGCGCGCCAGCGGCGAGCGCCCGCGGGTGTGGAGCGGCGGGATGGTCGGCTTCGGCACCTACCGCTATCGCTACGAGAGCGGGCGCGAGGGGGAGTGGTTCATCACCGGCTTCGCCTCGCGCGCCGCGGCGCTGACGCTCTATGTGATGGACGGCTTCCCGCAGCACCGGGAGCTGATGGACCGGCTGGGCAAGTACAAGACCGGCAAGTCGTGCCTCTATATCAAGCGGTTGGCTGATGTGGATGCGGAAACGCTGGAAGAGCTGGTGACGCGCTCGGTCGCGCATATGCGCGGGGCGTACGAGACTGTCGGCGAGGCACCGGGGTAGCGCGAACCCGATGGAGATCCCAGCTTTCGCTGGGATGACGAGAAGGGCCGGAACGGGAATGACGAGCTGGGCAGGAATGACCGACGCGAGGCATTGAGCGGTTCGCCGGCAATCGCCTGCCCATTACGGACACCCCGGCGTCATCCCAGCGAAAGCTGGGATCTCTAGCGGTCGGGCAACCGGCACGACCGCTCCCTGGTCTCTCCCCCCGGAAGGGGAGGCACCAGAGGGTCAGAACAGCTTGCGGATATCGATGCCGATATAGCGCCCGGTCGGGTCGATCCGCAGCGGGTCGTAGGCGAGCGGGGTGACGCCATTGGCGTCGACCACCTCGCGGCGGGTGTCGAAGATGTTGTCGATATTGAGCGAGACCCGCAGTCCGTCGAGTACGCCCGACTCCGCACCGGTCACCTCGCCCAGATCGGCGAACAGCCTGAGGTCGAAGGTCGCCAGATCGCCGAAGAACAGGTCGCTGCTGCCCGCCAGGCCATCGCCGCGCAACTCGCTCGGGCCGACGTAACTGCCCGAGGCGCGGACGCCGTAGCCCTGCCAGAACAGACCACCCTCGAGCCGCGCGCTGTAGACCGGCACCCCGCCGCCGCCGAGCACGAAGCCGTCGCGCTGGTCGAGCACCGGACCATCGGCTGCGACTACGACCTCGTTCTCGATCGCGAAATTATGCGTTAGGCTGAGGAAATAGCGCGGGCGGGTGTCGGGGTTGTCGCCGCCGCCCATCATGCCGCCGAAACCGCCGCCGCGTCCGCCGCGCCGGCCACCGCCATTACCACCGCCGCCGCGCGCGGGCTGAGCCTCTGTGCCCCCCTCGCCCGCCGCCGCGCCCGCACTGCACAATTGAGCGCGCACTTGCGCCAGCCGGTCGGGATCGATCTCCCCGGCCTCGTTCCGCAGCCGCGCGAGCATCGGCTCGGGCAGGCCCTCCAGCTTGGGCGGATCGGCGCAGACCGCGGCGCGAATCGCTTCCATCCGCTCGCCGCCGCTTTCGGCGCCCGGCTCGCCATCGGCTCCGCAAAACCGCTCGCGCAGCTGGGCGATGCGCTCGGGCGGAATGGTGCCGTCGGGGCCGCGAAGCCGTTCGAGCAGCGCCTCGGGCAGCCCTGTGAGATCGGGGGTCTCGCCTGCGGGAGTGGCGCAGAAGCGGGCCCGCATCGCCGCCATGGCCTCGCGGTCCATGGTGACGGTGGCGCTGCCGCCAGTCGGGCTCGCCGCGCCGGCACCGCGACCACCACGGCCACCACGGCCAGCAGGCGCTTCGGGCGCTTCGGGTTCGGCGCCGATCCTGCCGCTGGTGTTGATCCCGAAGGAGAGCACCTTGCTGCGGGTTGCGAACAGCGTGATCGGGCGGCGATCGAGCTCGATCAGCTGCCCCGCATCGTCGCGGGTGACGCGATCGGGGAAGGCGGCTTCGAAGGCGGGGCTCAGCCCGGGGGCGCTCGCGGTGACATCGTTCGAGCGGTTGACCGCATAATCGAGCTGGAGCCGCGTGTCGTCGACGAAGGGCAGTTCCCAATTGGCGGAGAACTTCCAGTCGGCCTGGGTTTCGGCCGCCAGCGCCGGATTGCCGCCGGTGACGACCGTCGCCAGCACGCTCTCGCCGGTGGCGTAGTCGAACACCGGCACGTTGAAATCGACCACCTGCGGATCGCCCAGCGCGTTGAGGCCCGGCGCGACCTCGCGCCAGATTCGCGTGGCCGAGAGATTGAGATTGTCGAACGGCTGCCAGTTCAGCCCCAGGCTCCAGTCGGTCAGCGTGCCGAAATCGGAGAATTCGTTGATCCCCGCCTGACCGGTAAGCGAGATCGAGCCGATCGCATCGGCAAAGCCCTCGCGGCGGCTGGTCAGCGGCACCACGACGTTGACGCCCGCAGAGAGATCGCCGCGCGTGAGCCGACTCTCCTGCGCGCTGCGCGTGTCGGTGCTGGATATCCGGTTCCAGTCGTAGCCGAGATCGAAAGTGGTCGCGACCTCGCCTGCGGGCAGGAAGAGCGGCGAACCGGTGATCGTCGCCAGCGTGCTCGCGCCCCACAGCGTCGAGCGCGCGGTGTCGACGCCGGCATCGGTCAGCGCGGGCAGCGCACCGTCGATCGCGAGCGTGCCGGCCAGTGCTTGCGCCTCGAGCGCGGCGGTGTCGGCGCGGCGATCGATCCTTGTGCGGCTGTAGGCGCGGCTGGCGTCGAAAGTGGCGGTCAGGTTCCAGCCATCGCCCAGCGGCCGGTTGTAACTGCCCGAGCTGGCGATCGAATTGCTCGCCACATTGCGCTCCAGCAGGTCGCCCGCGCCGAAGGTGCGAAAGGCGCTGTTGCCCGCGGGATCGGTCAGCAGCACGCTGTCCAGCCCCGACAGGCTGCGGCGTTCGTTGTAGGCGCCGGTGAGATTGACGCTGATCGAGGAGCCGCTGTCGATGAAGGCCTTGGCGTAATTGGCGGAAGCCTCGACGCCGGCGCTGTCGGCGATCAGGCTGCGGAATTCGCGCGGATCGGGATCGCTTGCGACATCGCTCAGCGATCCGGCGGCCAGCGTCAGATCGCGCTCGGCCTCGGTCAAAAGGCTGGTGTCCTCGAATTCGAGATTGAGATTGATCCGCGCGCCGTCGCTGATCGTCAGCAGCGAGAATTCCTGCTCGCTTTGCGAATATCCGCCGATCCCCGGCTGGCCGTATTCGAGTTCGATCTCGCGGCTCGAGAAATTGTTCTTGAGGATAAAATTGACCACCCGCCGGTCGGGCGAATAGCCGAAGCGCTGCGCCACTTCCTCGGGGAAGACCTCGACCTTCTCGATCGCTTCGGGCGGGTAGGAGCGGAATTCGCGGAAGGAGCCGATCCGCACGCCATTGACCAGGAAGATCGGGCGTCCGCCGCCGCCGCGGCCGCGCGCGCTGCCGGTGGCGGGCTCGATCGCCTTGAGCAGGTCGTCGATCGAACCGGCGCCCAGCGCGGCGATATCCGCAGCGTCGAGTTCGAGCACCGGCGGCTGTTCGACATCGAGCGATCCGCGCTGGCGCGTGGCGGTGACCACGATCTCACTGCCGACGATCGGCGCATCGGCTTGCGGGTCGGGGCCGTCGAGCTCGCTGTCGGGAGCCTGGCTCGCGGGAGCCGGGGGCACATCCTGGGCCGCAAGCGGCACAGACAGGGGGAAAGCGCCGGCCAGCGCCAGAAGAGAAACCGTCGATGCGAACCGCAAGGAGCATACCTTTCGAAAAATCGTAACTGGTCGCCCCCGCTGCGACGGCATTGCGGCAGGAATTGCTTCGGCACAACCACCAAGCCTGTCGCGAAATGTAACCGATCGGTAGCGGTGCGTCGCTGGTCTAAATAGCGGGAAGGCTTTCCTTTTGCGCTCCGCACGGCTAAGGGGCGCGACCCGGAGGGGCAATACTGCTCGTCCCCCGCTTTGCGAATGTCTCGCGAAGCTCTCACGAACCAAGGAATCACATGGCCAAGGAAGAACTCCTCGAAATGCGCGGCAGGGTGGTCGAATTGCTGCCCAATGCGATGTTCCGGGTGGAGCTCGAAAACGGCCATGAGGTGCTCGGCCACACCGCCGGCAAGATGCGCAAGAACCGCATCCGCGTGCTGGTGGGCGACGAGGTGCTGTGCGAGCTGACCCCCTACGATCTGACCAAGGCGCGGATCACCTACCGCTTCATGCCGGGTCGCGGCGGTCCGGGGCCGCAATAACGCGCCGCGCCGCATGAGCGCGCCCGCTTCCCCGCTTCGGCTCATCCTCGCCTCCGCCAGCCCGCGCCGCCGCGAACTGCTCGCGCGGCTGGGGATCGAGGCGGATGCCGTGCTCCCCGCCGACATCGACGAAACTCCGCACAGGGCCGAGCTGCCGCGCGACTATGCGCAGCGCATGGCGCGCGAAAAGGCGCTGGCGGTGGAGGCAAAGGGTTTCGTGCTGGCGGGCGACACCGTGGTCGCCGCCGGACGCCGCATCCTGCCCAAGGCCGAGGACGAAGCCACCGCGCGCCGCTGTCTCGAACTGCTGTCGGGCCGCCGCCACCGCGTGCTGTCCGCCATCGCCCTGCGCGCACCCGACGGGACCATCCGCGAACGGCTGAGCGAGACCGCGGTCAAGTTCAAGCGGCTCTCCGCAGACGAGATCGATTTCTATCTCGCCGGCGGCGAATGGCACGGCAAGGCGGGCGGCTACGCGATCCAGGGTGCGGCCGAGGGGCTGGTCTCCTGGCTTCAGGGCAGCCATTCGGGCGTGGTCGGGCTGCCGCTGTTCGAGACCCGCGCGCTGCTCAAGGCGGCAGGTTTCGCGCTTGGCTGAGGCCTTTCGATGAGCTGGTACGTCGAGCAGGGTATCGCCGAGGAGCGCGCGGTCCGGCTCGAACGCGGCCGCGTGGCCGAAGCGCGGCTGCACTGGCCGGGCGCGCTGACCGCGGGCCAGGTCGAGGATGCGGTGCTGGTGTCGCGCTCGAAAGGCAGCCAGCGCGGAACCCTGCGCTTCGCCAGCGGCGAGGAAGCAGTGGTCGACCGGCTCCCGGCCTCGGCCAGCGAAGGCGCCGCGATCCGCGCGCGCGTGACCCGCGCCGGAACCCGCGAGCGCGACCGGATCAAGCTGGCGCAGGCCACCCCCAGCGATGACGATTTGCGCCCCGCCCCGACGCTTGCCGAGCAATTGACGCTCGCCGGAGAAACGGCCGAAACCGTCCGCCGCTTCCCCGAGGATGGCCACGAGGACGGGTGGGAAGACCTCTGGCTCGAAGCCTGGTCCGGAACGGTGGAGTTCGACGGCGGCGAGCTGGCGTTCTTCGATACCAGCGCGATGCTGCTGATCGATGTCGACGGGCCCGACGATCCGCGCCGCCTCGCGCTCGCCGCAGTCCCCGCACTGGCGGACGCGATCGGACGGTTCGATCTGGCGGGGTCGATCGGGGTCGATTTTCCGACGCTGGCGGCGAAGGCGGATCGCAAGGCAGTCGACGCCGCGCTCGGCCAGGCGCTCGCCCACTGGAACCACGAGCGCACCGCGATGAACGGCTTCGGCTTCGTCCAGCTGGTGGCGCGGGCCGAGCGGCCCTCGCTGCTGCGCCGCCTGCATCACGACCGCACCGGAGCCGCCGCGCGGCTGTTGCTGCGCCGCGCCGAATTTGTGGCGGAACCGGGTCGCCTGCTGCTGACCGCCAACCCCGCCACAATCGCGCGGCTGCGGCCCGAGTGGCTGGCCGAACTGGCGCAGCGGAGCGGGCGGCAGATCGCAACCCGGAGCGATCCGGGACTTGAACTCGAAACCGGGTTCGCGCAGGCGGTCGCGCTATGACTGCACCGAGGAAATCCTGCCCGATCTGCAAGAAGCCGCGCGTAGAGGAGCACGCGCCCTTCTGCTCGCAACGCTGCCGCGACCGCGATCTCGCGCACTGGTTCGGCGACAGCTATGCTGTCCCCGGCCGCCCCGCCGCCCCCGAGGAAATCGCGGGCGAGGTGATCCGCGGCGAGGAGGACTGAAAACGGCCCTTGCCAAGCGCCGGAGCCTTCGCCATAGGGCGGCGCTCCAACCGCTCGCCGGTCGCCGAACAGCCCCTTGCGGGCCTTTATCGGTCCGACGAGGCGCCCGGACAGGCCCAGGTAGCTCAGTTGGTAGAGCATGCGACTGAAAATCGCAGTGTCGGGGGTTCGAATCCCTCCCTGGGCACCACTTCCCCCGATCCCGCTTCCTCAATACGCCCCCTTTACGGGTCCGGCACATCGATTGCGTCGCCTGCAAGCCTCATGTAAGCAGGCCGCCCTGCCCCCGGTCTGCGGATTGCACCCGATTCCGCGTCCCGGGGCGTCTGATTTTCGTCGCACCTATCGTTGCACCCAACGTCGCACCCAATGTTGCAAGGAAACGCCGCATGGCTCGTCGCCGCCAGATCTACGAAGGCAAGGCCAAGATCCTCTACGAAGGACCCGAGCCGGGCACCATCATCCAGTATTTCAAGGATGACGCCACCGCCTTCAACGCCGAGAAGAAGGGCACGATCAACGGCAAGGGCGTGATCAACAACCGCGTCAGCGAGTACATCTTCACGCGATTGTCGCATATCGGCGTGCCGACCCATTTCATCCGCCGCCTCAACATGCGCGAACAGCTGGTGCGCCAGCTCGAGATCGTGCCGATCGAGGTGGTGGTGCGCAACATCGCCGCGGGCTCGATCTGCAAGCGGCTCGGGCTGGAAGAAGGCGAGCCGCTGCCGCACACGCTGATCGAATATTACTACAAGGACGATGCGCTCGGCGATCCGCTGATCGCCGAGGAGCACATCGCCTGTTTCAACTGGGCCAGCGGCGAGGAGATGCAGGACATTTCCTCAATGGCGATCAGGGTCAACGATTTCCTGTGCGGCATGTTCGCCGCGATCGACATCCGGCTGGTCGATTTCAAGCTCGAGTTCGGACGGCTGTGGGACGGCGATTTCAGCCGCATCATCCTGGCCGACGAGATCAGCCCCGACGGCTGCCGGCTGTGGGACGTCAACACCGGCGAGAAGCTCGACAAGGACCGCTTCCGTCGCGATCTGGGCGGCGAGGAAGAGGCCTATCGCGAGATCGCGCGCCGACTCGGCCTGCTCCAGAACGAAGACAATGGCGCGGGCGAGGTGTTCGACCTGTCGGCGCATCGCGGCCGGTTGCGCGGCAGCAAACCCAAGAAATAACCGTTTTCGCAACCGCTTGTCATTGTGAGTTCAGCCATGCTCGGGCACATTCCCGAGCATGAAGCTTCGCCATTCGACGCGTCTCGCGCTTTCGCTTTTCGTCACCACTGCAGCTTCGGGGCTCCTTGCCGCTCCGCTCGCCGCTCAGCCGGTTGGCTGGGACGCCTCGGCCTGGGAGCTCGACGACAGCGAGTTCGAGCCCGAAAGCGGCTGGCATTTCGGCCGGCTCGAGAACGGCCTGCGCTATATCGTCCGCCGCAACGACCGACCCGAGAACACCGCGCTGGTGCGGATGGATATCGCCGCCGGATCGCTCGACGAGCGCGCCGAGGAGCGCGGCTATGCGCATTACGTCGAGCACATGGCGTTCAACGGCTCGACCAATGTGCCCGAGGGCGAGATGATCAAGCTGCTCGAGCGGCTGGGCCTGGCCTTCGGCGCGGATACCAATGCCTCGACCGGTTTCGACCGCACCCAGTACAAGCTCGACCTGCCGCGCGCCGACGAGGAACTGCTCGACACCGCGCTGATGCTGATGCGCGAGACCGCGAGCGAGCTCGATTTCGACGAAGCGGCGGTCCAGCGCGAGAAGGGTGTGATCCTCGCCGAGCGACGGGTGCGCAATGGCTACGCGCTCAAGAACACGGTCGATTCGCTCGAATTCGCCTATCCCGGCGCGCTCATCGGCGAGCGGCTGCCGATCGGCACCGCCGAGACGCTGGAGGCTGCGGATGCGGCGGCGTTGCGCGCCTTCTGGGAGCGCGAATACGTCCCTTCCGACACGGTGATCGTGGTGGTCGGCGATTTCGATCCCGCACTGGTCGAAGCCAAGATAACCGAGCACTTCGGCTCCTGGCGCGCGGCGCCCTCGCCCGAGCAGCCCGCTGCCGGCCCGATCGATCCCGATTACCGCGGCACCACCGACATCTATCTCGACCCGGCGCTGACAGAGACGATCACGCTGGCGCGCCACGATGCCTATGTCGATCGTCCCGATACGCGCGCCGAGCGCCGCGCGGCGCTGTTGCGGCAGGTCGCGACGGGCGCGCTGTCGCGGCGGCTGCAGCGGCTCCAGCGCAGCGAGAATCCGCCGTTCCGCGGGGTCAGCTTCTCGACGTCCGACCTGTTCGAGACCGGTCGCACCACTTCGCTCGGCGTCGCCAGCGAGGAAGGCCGCTGGATGTGGCGGTGGACGAATACCGTCGCGCGCTGGCGCACGGCTTCAGCGAGGGAGAGATCGCCGAACAACTCGCCAATATCCGCACTGGCCTGGAAAACGCGGTCGCCAACGCCGCGACGCGCAGCAACGCCGCGCTGGCCGGGCAGGCGCTGGCCGTGGCGCGCGGCGATTTCGTGCCTACGGCGCCCGCCGATGCGCTCGCCCGGTTCGAGACCGTCGCTGCAGAAGCGACCCCCGCCGAGGTGCTCGCGGCGCTGCGCGCCGACAGCATCGCGCTCGACGAACCGCTGATCCGCTTCTCGGGCAAGACCGCACCCGAGGGCGGCGAAGCGGCCTTGCGCACTGCGGTGGAAGCCGCCTTCGCGCGCCCCGTCGCACCGCCGCAGGACATGGCCGCGGCGGAGTTCGCCTATACCGATTTCGGGACCGCCGGAGAGGTGGTCGAGGACAGCCGCACCGCCGCGCTCGACATCCGCACGATCCGCTTCGCCAATGGCGTCATGCTCAACCTCAAGCCCACCGATCTGGCGGACGACCGGGTGACGGTCCGGCTCAATATCGATGGCGGGCAGATGCTCGCCTCGCGCGCGGACCCGCTCGCGGTCGAACTGACCGGGCTCTACACCGCCGGCGGGCTCGGCAAGCACAGCCGCGACGAATTGCAGTCGATCCTCGCGGGCCGCTCGGTCGGTGCGGGCTTCGGCGCGGGTGGCGAGACCTTCGCCGGCGGCGCCACCACCACGCCGCGCGATCTCGAGCTGCAGCTTCAGCTGATGGCGGCCTATCTGACCGACCCCGGCTATCGCGCCGAAGGGCTCGGCCCGTGGCAGCGCTCGCTGGCGGATTTCTTCGCCCGGCTCGGCCGGACACCAGAATCGGCGCTCGGCGAAGGCCTCGGCCCCCTGCTTTCGGACCAGGACCCGCGCTTCACCCGCCAGCCGCTCGAAGCCTATCGGGCGCTCGATTACGAGCAGCTGTCCGCCACCATCGGCGAGCGGCTTGCGAATGGTGCGATCGAGATCGCGCTGGTCGGCGATTTCGACGAGGAGGAGGCGATCCGGATGGTCGCGCAGACCTTCGGCGCGCTCCCGCCGCGCGAACCGGCCTTCCGCGCCTATGGGGGCGAGAGCCGCGAGCGCAGCTTCACCGAGCGGCGCGAAACCGTCACGCTGACTCATGGTGGCGAGCCCGATCAGGCGCTGCTGCGGATGGTCTGGCCGACCGCCGACGACAGCGACTGGGCGCGCACCAGCCGCTTGACGCTGCTTGCACGGGTCATGCGCCTGGCGCTGACGGAAAAGCTGCGCGAGGAGCTGGGGCAGACCTATTCGCCCTCGGTCGATAGCAGCCCCTCGGATATCTATCGCGATTACGGCACCTTCAGCCTCGGCGCCTCGGTCGATGTGGCGCAGCTCGATGCCGCGCAGGCTGCGATGGAGGAAACCGTGCGGACCCTGATCGAACAGGGCCCCGATGCGGATCTGGTCGAGCGCGCCCGCCAGCCCGTGCTCGAAGGGCTCGAAAACCGGCTCAAGACCAATGGCGGGTGGATGGGTCTGGTCGCCCGCGCCCAGAGCGAGCCCCAGAACATCGACCGCTTTCTCGCAGCAAGGGATCGCCAGCTGGCGATCACCCCGGAGCAACTGCGATCGCTCGCGGAGGAGTATCTCGATCCGGCGCAAGCCGTGCACATCCGCGTCGTCCCCGAAGCCGGCGCCGGCGAGTGACCCGGCGCCGATTGCAAAAAGCCGGCGGCATCGGCATAGGCGCGCGATACGTGACCGCCGTCGCCATTCGAAAGGTTCGCCGCCCATGAACATCCGCATCCATGTCAGCCTCAAGCCCGGCGTGCTCGATCCGCAGGGCCGCGCGGTGCATCATGCGCTCGACGGGCTGGGCTTCGCAGGGGTCGAGGATGTCAGGATCGGGCGGTTGATCGAGCTCACCGTGGCGGACTCCACCAGCGACGCCGATCTGGAAGCGATGTGCGAGAAGCTGCTCGCGAACACGGTGATCGAGAACTACGGGATCGAGAAGGTCGGCCAATGAGCTTGCGCGCCGCGGTCGTCACCTTTCCCGGTTCCAATTGCGACCGCGACATGGCGGTGGCGCTGGAATCGGTGTCGGGCGAACAGCCTATCCGCGTGTGGCACGGCGACAGCGCGCTGCCCGACCGGCTCGACTTCATCGCCCTGCCCGGCGGCTTCTCCTATGGCGATTACCTGCGGTCGGGTGCGATGGCGGCGAACAGCCCGATCATGCGCGAAGTCGCCGCGGCGGCGCAGCGCGGCGTGCCCGTGCTCGGCGTCTGCAACGGTTTCCAGGTGCTGACCGAGGCGGGCCTGCTCCCCGGCGCGCTGATGCGCAACGCCAGCCAGCATTTCATCTGCCGCACCGTCGATCTCACGGTCGAGAACACCGACTCGCTGTTCACGCGCGGCTTCGAGCCGGGCCAGCGCCTGCGCATCCCCGTGGCGCATCACGACGGCAATTACTTCGCCGACGAGGAAACGCTCGACCGGCTCGAGGGCGAAGGCCGGGTGGCGTTTCGCTATGTCGAGAACTGCAACGGCTCGCGCCGGGACATCGCGGGGATTCTCAACGAGACCGGCACCGTGCTGGGAATGATGCCGCACCCCGAGCGCGCGGTCGATGCCGCGCATGGCGGGACCGATGGCCGCCTGCTGTTCGAGAATGCGATCAAGGGGCTGGTGTACGCCTGAGGCTGCACTCCGGCGCCAGTTCGGAAGCCAACCCGGGGCCGGATCAGGCCAGCCGCCGCGCCTCTTCGCGCTCGAACACCTGCCGCGCTTCGGCGGCGAGCATCGGGCGCCCGAAATGGTAGCCCTGGATCTTGTTGCAGCCCATCGAGCGGATCATCTCGGCTTCCTCGGCGGTCTCCACCCCTTCCGCCGTGGTCGTCATCCCCAGGCTGCGCGCCATCGCCACGACCGCATTGATGATAGCCAGGCTTTCCGCGCTCGCCTGCGAGGCGCCCTGAACGAAGGTCTGATCGACCTTGATGGTCGAGAAGCGCAGCTTGCGCAGATAGCCGAGCGAGGAATAGCCGGTGCCGAAATCGTCCAGCGCGACCGAGCACCCCAGCGCCATCACCTGTTCCAGCGCGCGGCGGGCCACATTGGCGTCGCGCAGGAAGATGCTCTCGGTCACCTCGATCTCGAGCCGTTCGGCCGCCAGACCGCTGTGCGACAGCGCATGGACCACGCTGGTCGCGAAATCCGGTTCGGTCAGCTGCTCGGGCGAGACGTTGACGTTGATGCCGATATGTCCGGGCCATTGCGCGGCTTCGCAACAGGCCTGCTGCATCACCCATTTGCCGATCGGGACGATCAGCCTTGTATCCTCGGCCAGCGGGATGAACTTGCCCGGGCTGACCGGACCGTGGACATCGCTGTTCCAGCGCACCAGCGCCTCGAAACTGACGACCTCCTCGGTGTTGGCATCGACCACCGGCTGGTAGTTGAGCGACAATTCCTCGTTCTTGAGCGCGTTGCGCAGCGAGAATTCGAGCTGGCGCCGTTCCTCGGCCGAAGCGTGCAGCGAGGGTTCGTACTCGCGGAATTCGCCGCCGCCCGAATCCTTGGCGCGATAGAGCGACAGATCCGCGTTGCGCATCAGTTCCTCGACCGAGCGACCATCGCGCGGCCCGAATGCCGCGCCGACACTGGCACCGACATAGAGTACGTGCTGATCGACCTGATAGGGTTCGGACAGATGCTCGATGATCGATTTGGCCACGGCCTCGACCTTCGAGCGATCGGCGGCGTCGCGGATCACCACGCCGAATTCGTCGCCGCCCAGGCGGCCGCAGATCTCGTTCTCGGTCATCAGGCTCTTGAGCCGTCCGGCGACCTGCCCCAGCAGCCGGTCGCCGGTGAGGTGACCGAGCGAATCGTTCACCGCCTTGAAGCGGTCGAGGTCGATCATCAGGAAGGCGCAGCGGGTGCGCCATTTGGCGGCATAGCCGATCGCCTCGCCCAGCGATTCATTGAGCATCAGCCGGTTGGGCAATGCGGTGAGCGTGTCGAAGCGCGCCAGATAGGCGATCTTCTCGGAGGATTCGCGCTGCGTGGTGACGTCCGATCCGACTCCCCGGAAACCGGCATAGCCACCCGCCTCGTTGAAGATCGAGGCGCCCGACAATTCCCACCAGCGGCGCTCGTCGTTGACCATGACCTCGACTACGAGATTGGAGAAATTCTCGCGCTTCTTGAGCTTTTCGGCGAATTCGTGGAGGCTTGAGGGGAAACGTCCGGTCTCCCAGGCGCTGCCCGAAATCAGTTCGAGAAAGCTGCGCCCCTCTATTTCGGACAATTCCTGTCCCAGCGCGACCGCCAGCCGCGGCGAGACCGAGCGCAGGCGGCGACGCGGATCGAGCTCGAACAGCCAGTCGGCATCCGAATCCTCATATTCGCGCAGCAGCAGCGAGACGACTTCGCTCTTCTCGTTCATCCCCAATTGGGCGATCTTGGCCGACAGTGCCACGCGCGCGCCTTCGATGGTGCCGGAAGTGGCGAAGATGCCCGTTATGATCGCGATGATCCCCAGACCGGTTTGACCGATCAGAAGGAGACCGGTCGCATAGCCGAGCGAGGTCACTATACAAAACAGGACTGTTCCCGCCGGCGCCCCGTAGCGCGACACCGCCGAGACCAGCAGCATGATCGCGGCGAAGCCCCACGCGATGGCGTTGGTGCCCGGATCGGCCAGCGGCATGAACAGCAGGGCCGGCAGCGCCCAGACCACGCCCTTGAGACCCGAGTAAAAGGTATGCCGCAGAAACTCGTCGCGGGTGAATATCCGCTGATTGGCATCGCGCATCGTCAGGTCGAGACGGGCTCCGTCCGCGGTCACGATCAGCGCGACCGCAATCCAGCCGCCGATGATCCACGTTCCGACAACAGGCTGAAAAAGATAGAAAAATAACGCCATGCCGGCCAGATGTAGCGCGATCCGCATCGGCAGCCGCGCGGCGAGCAGCGCGTATTGCGAGCCCTGCAATTGCGACCAGTCGCCGCCGACGGGTTCCTTGAGCCCGAGAACGACGCCCGCGCACATCCCTTCGGCGAAATCGATCGGGGCGGATTTGCTGTTCTTCACGCCATCGCGGTTAAGACCAAAAGGTTATGCCGCGGTAAAGGATGGGCCGAAATCATGCCGTATTTCCATCGGCTACACTGCACGCGGCCCGAGCGCCTATTCCACGGTCACCGATTTGGCGAGATTGCGCGGCTGGTCGACATCGGTGCCTTTGACGCAGGCGACGTGGTAGGCGAGCAATTGCACCGGGATCGCATAGACCAGCGGCGCGATCAGCGGGTGCACCTTGGGCATCTCGATGGTGGCGATGCAGCCTTCGCCCGCTTCTGCGAGGCCCTCGGCGTCGGAGATCAGCACCACCTGTCCGCCGCGCGCGCGCACTTCCTCCATATTCGAGACGGTCTTCTCGAACAGCGGACCCGAGGGTGCGAGCACAACCACCGGGACCTGATCGTCGATCAGGGCGATCGGGCCGTGCTTCATCTCGCCTGCGGCATAGCCCTCGGCGTGGATGTAGCTGATTTCCTTCAGTTTGAGCGCGCCTTCCAGCGCCAGCGGGTAATCGGGCCCCCGGCCCAGATAGAGCACGTCGCGCGCCGGGGCGATCAGATGCGCCATCGCCGCGATATCCTCGTCGTGGTCGAGCGCCGCATTGAGCGATGCGGGCGCCTCGAGCAGATGCGCGACCACTTCGGATTCTTCCTCGCGGTTCATCAGCCCCTTCTTGACCGCCATATGCGCGGCGAGCGCGGCGAGCACCGCGAGTTGGCAGGTGAAGGCCTTGGTCGAGGCGACCCCGATCTCGGGGCCGGCGTGGGTCGGCAGCAGCAGATCGGCCTCGCGCGCCATGCTGCTGGTCGGCACGTTGACCACCACCGCGATGGTCTGGCCCGCTTCCTTGCAATGGCGCAGCGCGGCGAGCGTGTCGGCGGTCTCGCCGCTCTGGCTGATGAACAGCGCCAAGCCGCCGTCTTCGAGCACCGGCTCGCGATAGCGGAACTCGCTCGCGACATCGATATCGACGGGTACGCGGGCGAATTGCTCGAACCAGTATTTCGCCACTAGCCCGGCATAGTAGGACGTCCCGCAGGCGACGATGGTCACCCGGCGGATCGTCGAGATGTCGAAATCGAACTGCGGCAGCGCTACCGAATTGTCGGCCTGGCGCAGGTAGGAGCCCAGCGTCTGCGCGACCACGGTCGGCTGCTCGAAGATCTCCTTCTGCATGAAGTGGCGGTAATTGCCCTTCTCGACCGCAGCGGCCGAAGCGCCCGAGGTGGTGATCTCGCGCTCGACCTGCTCGTTCTCGGCATCGAAGACCGTGGCGCTATCGCGGCGAACCACGACCCAGTCGCCTTCCTCGAGATAGGCGATTCGCTGCGTCAGCGGCGCCAACGCGAGCGCATCGGAGCCCAGGAACATCTCGTCCTCTCCGTAACCCAGCACCAGCGGCGAGCCGCGGCGCGCGCCGATCAGCATGTCGGGATGGCTGCGGAAGGCGATCGCCAGCGCGAAGGCGCCGCGCAGCCGGGGGAGGACGGTCTCGACCGCTTCCTCGGGGCTCGCGCCGCCCTCGACCTCGCGCGAGACCAGATGCGCGACCACTTCGGAATCGGTCTCGCTGGTGAAGCTTCGTCCTGCGGCGCGCAATTCCTCGCGCAATTCCTTGAAGTTCTCGATGATGCCGTTGTGGACCAGCGCGACATGCTCGGTGGCGTGAGGGTGGGCGTTGTCTTCGGTCGGCGCACCATGGGTGGCCCAGCGCGTGTGAGCGATGCCGATCTCGCCGGGCGCCGGGCGGCGGCCGAGTTCCGCGACCAGATTGGCAAGCTTGCCCTGCGCGCGGCGGCGGACCAGATCGCCCTCGTGGATCGTACACAGACCCGCGCTGTCGTAGCCGCGATATTCCATCCGCCTGAGGCCGTCGACGAGCCGGTCCGCGACCGACTCCCTGCCCACGATGCCGATAATGCCGCACATATCGATGTCCCGCCTTCAATCCCGAGAATGCCGTCGCCGCGCTCTAACGACTATCGCGCGCCTTGCAATTACTTCGCCCGCCTCGGCGTGCTCCACCACAAGAACAGCCCGGCCCCGATAACGATCGCCGCGCCCGCCAGCGTTGGCGTATCGGGCACATCGCCAAAGATGAGATAGCCCAGCGTCGTGGCGACGATGATCTGGACGTAGGTGGTCGGCGCGATGGTCGAGGCACCCGCGCGCATGGTGCCCAGATAGGCGATCCAGTGTGCCGCGCTGGCGGTGACGGCAACCAGTGCGCAGCGCGCCACCACTGTCCAGTCGGGCATGCCGATCTCGAGCGACGCGAGCGAGCTGCGATCGCCGATCAGTGCGGCGGCGATGAGAAAGGGCGTGGCCCACAGCGCGATGAAGGCCTGCATCGACAGCGCGCTGCCCTGACCCGCGCTCGAGCGATTGGCCACCACCATCAGCGCGAAGAAAAAGGCCGAAGCGAGCGGCAGCAACGCCACGATGCCCAGTTCGGCCAGGTTCGGACGCAGGATCAACGCCACCCCGCCCAGCGCCACCAGCGATACCAGCCACACCACCGGGCGCACCTTTTCGCCGAGCAGCGGACCGCTGAACAGCGCCACGAAGATCGGCGAGACGAAGGCGATCGCCATCGCATCGGCCAGCGGCATCACGAAGATCGCCGAGAAGAAGCACAGCGTCGCCCCCGCCAGGCAGGCGCCGCGCGCAACCTGCAGCCAGGGCTTGCGCGGGCGGAAGGCGGCGGCCCCCTCGGTGAAGAACAGCAGCGCCGAGAGCGCCGCCGCCCCGATCGTAAACCGCAGCGCAGCCACGGCCAGCGGCGACCATTGTCCGGCCATCGTCTTGATGATCGCGTCGCCCACCGACAGCAGCGCGAAGCCGCTCAATGCCAACAGCAATCCGCTGCGTTCGTCCTGCTGCATGGTGGCGATTGATCCTGTCGAATGGGGAGGAGAAGGACAACGGGCCGGAACGCCCTCCCGCGTGCCGGACGATGCCACCCGTCGAGGCTGGCGCATGACCGCGAAATTAGGAAAAAATCAAGCTTTCCAACTTATTCACCAAGCCGATCAAGGAGCCATTCTCCACATCGGCGCAGGAACGGCTCGAGCTATGACGACTTACCGCGGGGGTTCAACTCAATGAGCGCATTCGGACGGAAGAATGGCCCGGGAGGGATGAATCCCGGCGCGCGTCCGCAGTTCGGCGTGGCCAAGCCCATGCGCGGCGCTCCCGCGCCCACGCAGTCGCCATCCGGACCCGAGGACACCGGCGAGCAGTTTCCGCCGCTCCCCGATGAGGATGTCCTCTCGCCCGGTGGCGGCGGCAATCCGCAGTCCGATGCTGCGATGGCGCGACTTTCGGACCGGGCCAATGCGGTTCACGCGAGCGAGGCCGATATCGGCGGCTTCGAGGCCAGCGTCCACAAGATCAAGGAACAGGTGCTGCCGCGCCTGCTCGAGCGGGTCGATCCCGAAGCCGCGGCTACGCTGACGAAGGACGAATTGTCCGAGGAATTCCGCCCGATCATCCTCGAAGTGCTGGCCGAGCTCAAGGTCACGCTCAACCGCCGCGAACAATTCGCGCTGGAAAAGGTGCTGGTCGACGAGCTGCTCGGCTTCGGGCCGCTCGAGGAGCTGCTCAACGATCCGGACGTGTCGGACATCATGGTCAACGGCCCCGACCAGACCTATATCGAAAAGGGCGGCAAGCTGATGATGGCGCCGATCCGCTTCCGCGACGAACAGCATCTGTTCCAGATCGCCCAGCGGATCGTCAATCAGGTCGGCCGCCGCGTCGACCAGACCACTCCGCTCGCCGACGCCCGTCTCAAGGACGGCAGCCGCGTCAACGTCATCGTGCCGCCGCTGAGCCTGCGCGGCACCGCGCTTTCGATCCGTAAATTCTCCGAGAAGCCGATCACGCTCGACATGCTCAAGGGCTTCGGCTCGATGAGCGAGAAGATGTGCACCGCCCTCAAGATCGCGGGCGCCTGCCGGATGAACATCGTCATCTCGGGCGGTACTGGCTCGGGCAAGACGACGATGCTCAACGCGATGTCGAAGATGATCGATCCGGGCGAGCGCGTGCTGACGATCGAGGACGCCGCCGAACTCAGGCTGCAGCAGCCGCATTGGCTGCCGCTCGAAACCCGCCCTCCCAACCTCGAAGGCCAAGGCGCGATCACGATCGGCGATCTGGTCAAGAACGCGCTGCGTATGCGTCCCGACCGGATCATCCTGGGCGAAATCCGCGGCGCGGAATGTTTCGATCTGCTCGCGGCGATGAACACCGGTCACGACGGTTCGATGTGCACGCTCCACGCCAACTCCCCGCGCGAGGCACTCGGGCGTATGGAAAACATGATCCTGATGGGCGACATCAAGATCCCCAAGGAAGCCATCAGCCGCCAGATCGCGGAAAGCGTCGATCTGATCGTTCAGGTCAAGCGCCTGCGGGATGGGTCGCGCCGCACCACCAATGTCACCGAGGTGATCGGGATGGAGGGCGACGTCATCGTGACGCAGGAACTGTTCAAGTTCGAATATCTCGACGAGGGCGAGGACGGCAAGATCATGGGCGAGTTCCGCTCCTCGGGCCTGCGTCCCTACACGCTCGAGAAGGCGCGTCAGTTCGGCTTCGACCAGGCCTATCTCGAGGCCTGCTTGTAGGGCGCCAACCCGTTCGCTCAGGCCTTCAGCATCGCGGGTACCGCCACCGCGAGCAGCCCGCCGCCGACGATCGCCAGCGTCAGGAATATCCCCGTCCATGGGACCCAGCCAACCCGGTTGAGCGCGGCGCGCCGCGTGCGCCGCCGTTCCATCAGCGAGGCGAGGCCGGCGAAGACGAGCATCGTCACGCCCGCGAAGGCGAGCAGTTCGGCATCGCTGGCGAACAGGATCGGGTCAGGGACTTTCATCGTCGCGCGATATGGGCCGCTGCAGGCCACTTGCATAGCGGTGGCCGGTGCGCCACCCGGGGGAACACGCAAGGACGCGGAGCGTTTTGTCCCCAAGACGCTTATTCGAAAACCCTTCCCAAGGACTGACCCATGGTTCGCAAGATCTTCCTCGCTCTCGGTCTCACCGCCCTGTCCCTCTCCGCCACCGCTTGCAACACGATCAAGGGCCTCGGTCAGGACATCGAATCGGTCGGCGAAGCGGGCGACCGCGCGATCTGATTCAGGCACACGGCATTTTCCGTGCCCCGAGCGCCCGTCAGCTTCGTGCCGGCGGGCGTTTCGCTATGGGGGGCGGTCCGTGGCGACTTC
>Ga0208179_1000396_pt1 | contig 29462 bp, 35 predicted proteins | sample Malvired_Geostar_FD_184238 | JGI IMG/M metagenome (GOLD analysis project Ga0208179, IMG submission 184238) | Marine viral communities from the Global Malaspina Expedition - Malaspina viral metaG DeepMed_Geostar (SPAdes) (version 2) | ecosystem: Environmental > Aquatic > Marine > Oceanic | place... | reverse complement strand
TCGCTGACTGGAGTTGCATCACCCGATCAGCATTCAGGCCGAGTTCGTCGAGCCGCGATTGCACGGGGTCGGCGACTACCTCAGAGGCGGCTGCATCGTCTTGCTCAGAGGAAGGGGCGTCTACCTCGGTAACCTCATCGGCTACCGGCGCATCCGCTACTTGCTCCGGGGAAAACTCCGCAGTGGCCTCTGCGTTTTCATTCTCTGGCGGCATAGTCTTTCTCCACCATTCCTTTCAAACTATACGGAATCCTTATTGATCACGCCACTTAGTACCGGGCACGGCGTGCCCGTGGTGCGCGACGTGTCTGACCAAACCGTTGCCGAATGCCAGACTCCACCTCCCCAAGCGATGTGTTGTATTCCGACGCGAGTTGGGAACCAAACGCGGCACGCTCATTCGGCGTCAGGGAACCCATCAATCCCGGCGTCGGCATCCGGAACCCAAACTCCAGCGGGGCGGGTCGCTGCCCAGCAAGGACATCGCGCGGCCCCGGCGGGAGGAACGCCCGCTTGCGTTCGACAATGCCCGCTTGGGTAAACATCGGCGGCACGGGGAAGTCGGGAATCGTGTAGTTGAACCCGGTCAGCGCGTTATACCCCTGCGCCGTCGGGTGAGGGTATCCATGCTCCGCACGTGGTAGGCGCCCAAACTGTGCTAACCGTGCCGCGCGTGGCGACATCTGGTTCATCGGGATGACCTTCAGTGGCGCGCCGGTGGGGTTGAGCACGAGTTCCGGGTTGGGCCGGCCGAACGAGGAATCTCCCGTAATCAGCGCCCGCGTTCCGCGCGTCTGCCCCCCGTATTGCAGTTCAGGGAGTTCTGCATCAAACCCCGAAAGCCCCTGGTCGCGCAGTCTCCGAAGTGTATCTGCATCAAAGCGGTTTCGAGCCCACGCTGCTGCTTCAGGTGTGCCGTATTGAGAAGGATCAAAGGGGTCGTCAAACATTCTTTCCGGGTCAGATATTTCTAGATCTGCGCCAGCACCATCTGGCTGAATCCAACCTGAACCCGGACCACCGGGCGTAATAACTCTGGGTGGAGGAGGGGATTCGTCAAACTCTGTTTCCGGGTCAGGTATTTCGTCGTCAATCGGCGGCTCGTCAATCGGCGGCTCGTCAATCGGCGGCTCGTCAATCGGCGGCGGACTCCACGGCGGTGGCATCTGTGGCAGCGGGGTGGAGACAGGCGGCGCCGCTCCCGGCGGGTAGATCCCAGCCGCTTGATCAGCGAGGAATGCCTGAATGTCGGCGAACTGCTGTGCCGATTGATTGAGCAGGTCCGCCTGGGTTGTCTGCGGCCACCACGGCGTCTCTCCCCGTGCCGTCGCCATGCCCCATCCCACATCGGCCGGGTTCCGCAGAAGCTCGGCCTGCTGCTGCGTCTGCTGCAACGCCAACTGACCGAACTGCGGGATCAACCCTGTGAGCTGCCCGAACTGCTCAGTACCCGCCCGGATGTTCGCCTGGCGCTGATCCTCAAGAAGTTGCCGTGCAAACCGGGACTCAAGCCCTGCCTGCGTAACGTCAAACTGGCGCACCGTTTCGGGGAATTCCTGCCCAAACTCCCACGCCCGTTGCCCCTCGGTCACCATGCTCGACCGCACCGACTCGGCCAGCTCTGCATTTCGTGCAGCCAGATTGCCGATATCCGCCGCCGACATCGTGTTGTGACGCGCCATCGAGTTGGCAAGTGAGCCCTTCTCGTACGCCGACATCTGAGTGAAGTTGCGGTCGGATTTCAACCAGGCGAGCGCGTCGACCGTGGGGACTTTGTAGGTGACCCCATCGATCGTGATGTCTACGAGATCGGCCTGCGTCAGGGCGTAATCGAGCGCCGTCTCTGTCCCTACCTGAAAGTCTTGGTCGCCGAGCGCGATCGTGTGCAGGGTTGGGGCAGCCTTATAAATATCGATCTTGCCACCACTCTCCCCCAGAACGGCATCCCGAATACCTTGGGAACCCTCGCCGCGAGCCAACGCAGCGCCGATCGCCGTTGTAAGCGATTCCAGTGTCACGTTTCCGTAATCAGTGAGAAGTTCTGGGTGGGCATTGAGGACCGCCTCGGTCGCTGCCGTGGCATCCTCCGTCTGCGAACCCGGAGGGAGGAACTCCGATACGTTGACCTTGTACACATCCCAGATCCGCTGGGAAACCTCTGCGGCATCACCACCCTGGTCGAAGGCGGCGTACACCAACGCCGACAATTCCGCCTGATTCGTCTTTTCCGACAGGCCTGGATTGCTAGCTAGGAGTCCCGCTGCATACGCCGATGCGGATGTTTGCTCCCGGCTCGGACCACTCGGACCCGCGGCGGCAGAAATGTCAACACCAGTCATGCTTTTGATCATCCGGGCAACTTCGGCGTGGTTCCCATCACGCCCAAAGACGCCCCGGATCAGCGTTTCGAGGTCTACAACGCCTGCATCGCCGACCCACCCCGCCACCTCGCCCATCTCCGCCGCCTGCCCACCTGTGGGCAGAAGGCCGGGAATCTGCGGGAATCGGTTGATGATGCCGGCCGCATAGTTCGCTGCGTCTTGCGGCGACGTTCCAGGCTCACCCGCCGTACCCGTAAGGAGGTCAAGCCAGCCCTCCAGATTGGACGACGTAGTACCCGTCGCGACCGTTTGAGTAAGGAGGGCGGGGAAATTCGCTATAGCTTTGGTTTCAGGACGTGCTATATAGAGGGCCTGCCGAAGCTTGGTAATCTCGGCTTCGTCCCATACGGTCGTGGCCTTCCAGTCGAACAACTCTTTGCCGGTCACCGGATCAAAAATGGCTCCGGCACCTGCGCCGCGTTGGACGTAATCGACTTGGTCGGGAACGGCTAGGGGGCTGTAATACCAGCCGTCTCCGTGACGGGCCTGGCATCTCGCGTCTTCATCTTGGATGCCGCCAACCTCGTCCGCGGGTGGCAAGAAGGTTTGCGGGTCTTTGGGTCGGTCACTTACGCAGGCTCCGGCCATCAGTTACTCCGTTCCCAATGTCCTATAGATCTCTTCGAGTTCTGGGCCAGTGAGATCGAGCAGGCCATAATTGTATGCGCGCTGCGCCAAATCAGGATTTGCTTTGACCCAAGCACTCTCTTTAGCATTCTTCCTCCGAGAATACGCCGCCGCGTCGGGGGAACTCATCACCCGATTCCTCGCCTCTTCCAGTTGTGTATCCCGGCTGAACCCTGACCACGCAGATTCTCCCTGCACATCCAGAAGTCGCTTTTGCGTTCTCCCCCAGACCCAATGTACGAATGTATTCCGCCACGGCACGGCGTCTGGAACATCCTCGTGGAAATCCTCATACAACTGCTTGATACGAAGTGCTTGCTCCTCAAGGCCGGGGTGGGCCAACAGCAAATTTTCCCACGGCTTATCCCGAGTTTTCCGATAGTAGTCCGTGTCGCCAAGCGCATCGGTCACCTCGCGGTAGTCGTACATCGCGTTGGCAACCACCTGGTTGTCCCACTGCACCCCCACGAACGTGCCTTGACCGCGGCCTGTGATGTACTCCTCTGGGGTCGACCCTCGTTCACGAAGGCGTTCCATCGCCGCCGGGTCACCCTCAATAGCCGCCACGCCCTCCGCCACGATGCGATCACGCTGGAGGTCGCGTGTGTAGTAATCAACGATCTCGGTAACCGGATCTTTAAGCACCTCTTGGCTATGCCACTCCAGCGCATATCGATCCTCAACGAAATAGTCCTCCGCACGTTCCTCGGACTGCGCCAGGATGTCGGGGTTAGCAAAGATAGCTGCATAGAGCAGCGCCTTTTCCTGCATCAGGCCGCGCAAGAGTGTGGCTTGGCTCTCTAAAGACATGCTAAGGTCCAGGGTGGTCGCTACGATCCCACCGGGCATCGCAGCGACCTCATCCGTGGTGAACGCTGTGCCGTCTGGGCCTATGAACCCGGCTTTCAGAAGTTTGTCTGCTACCTCCTGCTCTGCCAGGGCCATCTTGTTATTGACAAGGTTGAAGGAAGCAGTCGTTTGTACATCGAGTGGTATCTCGTCGCCTACATCCCCAAATATCTCTTGAACGGCCTCAGATGCAAAGACCTCTTTCCTCTGGTCGACATTCAGCTCGACGAAGCGGAACGGTGTCCCGTCGTCCTTCACCAACTTATTCGCTTCTTCCTCCAGCACGTCACCCAGCGCCGTGTACACGCCCACCCCGACGCCGGCGACCACGAACGGCGCCGTGGCTAGGCCGGTAAGCAGCCCCTCTTGCTTGATGACCTCCCACAATTCCTGCACGGTGATCGGCAAGAGATTGGACTGCGCCAACCTCGCCGCAGTTATCTGCTCCCCGCTAAAGGTTTCCCCGGTAACAACATCAATAAGGAATGCCGCCTGTGGAGAGAGCTTCGCCCGCGCAAATCCGGCGACTGTTTTTTCTAGGGGGCGTTCCATTATTTCGCCGGTGCCGGTCCGGATGCTTTCCCCTGTGACGAGGGCGTGGATCGTTCTCATCAGCCCCGCCTGGCCCGCTGACATATCCAGCCGAAGATTGCCCAGCTTCATCACCCCGAAATTTGCATGGCCGGGATCGAGTTGCACCTCAAACCCAGACAGTTTTGCCAGGCCGAGCCCCGTGCCCCACGCCACGTAGTAGGTCACAAGATCCTTCGCTACTTCCTTCCGGAGCTGCCTGCTTGCAGCCGACCTGCCAGGAACCAAGAGCCCCGCCGGGGAAAACGTAGGATGGAGCGGCGCGAACAACATCTGAAGTCGTGATGCGAGGAATCGCGGAGAGAACATTGTGTCGGAAGCGAAATTCATCAGGCCCGGAGGTATTTCGCCAAAGATCGGCAAGCGCGTCTCCCCGCGACCGGTAATCACGTTCACCCAGCGCGCGAGATTCTTATAGTCATTCGCGGTCACATCTGGAAGACCCCGGAAAATCTCTGCTACGTGATCGAAGTATTTCGTTCGCAGCCAGTTGCCCGTATAGACATACGCCCGGTTAGATGCCCGAATGAACCGCAGGCCCTTAATGAAGGGGAATTCATCAGCTAACTCGCTCCGGAATTCTTCCGGGGTATGTGTCCTTGATGTGGACATCCCTGGATTATCCAGCAGGTCAAGCTGCCCGCGAGCCGCTATTGCAGCCTCATCCATCCACTCAGGTGCTATGCGCAACTCCGCATCAAGCTGTCGTGCCACATCATCGCTTCGCATGACTGGCAGCAACGAAGAGAGGTGCTCCCGATAGAAGTTTCGCGAGATCAGCGGGAGCCCCTGGCGCATCAACATGCTGATATCCGTGGATGCCATGATGGCGCGAGGGAAGTTCACCGCGTCCATAAGGGTAAGCCACAGTTCCCGCCCAAGGCTTGTGAACTTCGCAACAAGCACGTTTACTGTTTCATCCCCAAGCGCCTTCCGTAGATCTTCGAGGCGTCGCTTCCCCGGCACCCGGCCACGCAACACCAGATCATTCAGGGCCTCCATCGCGTGGAATGAATCCCAGAACTCGCCACTCTGAATATGCGCGACTAGATCGTCGTAATCCCCCTCATCCATCACCTTGATGAGAGCCCCATCCGGCAGCTCAAGCATTTCTTCAGGAATGTCCCGACCTTTGAATGTCGCTCGTACCGCTCTCTCCCCTGCGGCGGTGCGCAGTTCTTGAAGCGGTTCCGCAAGTGCCCGTTTCTCACCGACGCTCCTTGACCTCGCTAAATTGGCCAGAGCGCGTAGCTCCTCGGGTTCAACCGTATCCAGCATCGTCTGGAATCTAGCGACCGCGAGAGGCATTGTGGTCGCGCGCGCAGCCACAATCACCTCGGCAACCTCCGGGGTGATCGGCTTCAGCGTTTCGACCATCTCGGGAGTGAGCCGGTTAGAAATCCTGAAGTCACTAACAGTTTTTGGTACAACGCTACGGATTATCGGAACCTTTTCGATCGCGAATTGCCCCGCGTACGCAAGCCGCCCCAAGAGAGGGCTGTCAGCCAACTCCACGTCCCTCGCGTAGGGAGCCGTCTTGCGCGCCGCGGCCGTAAGTGCGGCCTCCACCGCATCGTCGATCGCCGTTTTCGCTGTTACCGCCGCACTGCCAAGGCCAAGGTCAACAGAGATGCTCCCTGGGTGAAGGCCCACGCCTTGCAGGCCCTGCACGGCACTTTCTGCCTGTGCGCGGGCAGCAGCAGCAGCTTCAGCCACGCGCTCCGCCGGCGAGAGACGGGGTGGGTCCACGCGAGAAATCGCAAGAGGGTCGCGAATCGGGGTCGCCGTCGCCAAATCGCTCGCGTACCCCCCAGGCCCACCCGGCCACGGCTGGTCTGCTGCTGCCTCCGCAAGCGCCCGCTGTTGCGCAGGGCTAAAGGCGAAAGGACCGGGCGCGTCCGCTGCCCAGGAGCGCGTCGGTACCTCACCGAGTAATTGTGGCGGCCGGAGAGTGGAAGCGGGGTCTAGGCGCTGGAGTGCCGCGGGGATGCCTTCGGCGGCAGCGGCGTACGCGAATCGCGCCGCCACGACGGGTGTTACTCCGAGTCGTACCAGGGCTCGCATGAACGATTTGGGATTCAAAACCACCAACGCCGTACCGGCGGCCACCCCAAGACCTGCCGGGAGGCTGCCCGTTTTCTCACCCGCTGTGATACCGGCAGTCCCAATCAATGTCTCCGCGATGATTGCCACAACGCGCCGTAGAACAGGTTTCCCCACAAGTTTGCTGCCAAGCACGATCCCTGGAGCGGCGCCTCCTGTGAGCCATGTAATAGGAGCCAGAACAACATCGAGGGTGGTATCAACAAGTTCATCCCCGGTATTCACATCCACTACAGGCTGCGTCACCGCCCGAACCGTCTCGACCGCAGACTCTTTGGCAAATTGCCAAATTTCGCTCGTCACTGCCCCCAGTACATCGAAAACCCCAGTCGCCGGGTCGAAGTACTCCTTGAAGTAATTGTCTGCGATGTTGAAGGACGCCGCCTCCTGCATGTCAATCCGCAGGGCTGGGTCGTTCTGGAGGATGGTCCCTACACGGTATTGTGTCGCTGGATCTGCCGCCTGTAGGCCGATGATGAACTGTTTCATCGCGTCGGGTTGCGGGGGAACGCTAACGCGCTCGAACCCCACATTCGTCTGAACCGTCCGCTCGCTGCCTAGTGTCGCCTCAATGGCTCCCCGGAGCTGACTCTCAATAGCACTCCACTCACCCAGCTCTCGCTGCGGCGCGTCTAAGGACAGCCCTTGTTGTAGATTGAATGGCGCTGCGACCCGCAGTCGCTCTTGGCGTTCCAGTTCCGCAGCGTTCCGTCGCCGTTGCACCGCCTGCCCCTCAGCGGCCCCCATAAACCCCACGCCGGGTTGTGCCGCGAATGCCGTTCGCTTCCGGTCCTGTGCCCGTTCCGCGTACCGCTCAAAATCTTGGAGTAGCCTCTGACGAGGGTATTGTGACCGCACCTGCGACCAAAATCCGGCCTGGCGTTCCAATTCCGGTTGGAGCGCCTGCCGACGCACTTCTTCTTGGGCTTGGTCGCGTTGCTGCTTCTGCCTTTGTGCATCTTCAAACCCAATAATCCCCACCCCCGGCTGCGCCCCCATCGCCGCTCGTTGCCAACCGCGCGCCTGTTCGTCTCGTCGGTTCTGCAACTGTCGGCGTTGCTGCTGCTGGTATGCCTCGATGGTCCCGCCAAAACGCACCCCAGGCGATACCGACATCGCCAACTGTCCCGCCTCTCGATCTCGCTCAGCCAGTCTCCGCAACTGCGTCCGCTGATCGCGTTGACGTGTAGCAAAACCCTCGCGCTGGATCGTTTCCCAATCTCCTGAACGCCGAAGATTTTCACGTCTGATCGCTAAAATCTCCGCCAGCGTCTGGTTTAATTGATTTGGCGCGTCAGCCCCGAGACTGAAGCCCGACGGCCCGGTATAGAGATTTGGCGTCACCATCGGATTAGCCTCTCAGCGCCGTCGGCGGTGGTGGCCCCAGTGGCCGCGGGCTGCCTGCTTGCGGACCCCCAGGGCGCGGGCCAGCCGGCCGAGCACCCTCTGGTCGAGGGGCAGCCGTTCGGGGACGGCCCGGTGCGCCACCCGGTCGTGGACCCCCCGGCGCTCCACCGGGTTGCCCTTGCGGTTGCTGCAATTCCGTAATCAAGCGTTGGGCGACTTGCTGCATCTGATTCGCCATCACCGAATCATGCTGCCCGCTGTCCAGCCCGGCTTGGATATCGGCGAGGAGCTTGGCACGCTGTTGGCCCGGCGTCGTGCGCCGGTCGTACGCATCGGCGATCCGTCCCAAGACCCGCGCTTGCCGTGCCGCCGCCCGCGCCGCCACCCCGATCTGCCGTTCGCTCAGCTCGCCACTCACCGGAACGCCGCCGCACGCTGATCTTGGAGCGCGTTCATACGGCCCTCGGTGACGGCCGCGGCGGCGGGATTCCCCAAGCCGTCCACGCTCGTGAGCATGGCCGCGTCCCCCTCCGTGGACGGCGGTGGTGTCGGCACGCCGCCCCCTCCCTGCATCTCGCGCATCGCATTCGCAGCGAGCATCTGCCCGACTTCGCCCATGCCGGTCAGCGCCATCATCAAGCGCGCCATTTGCATCTGCGGCGCGTTGGTCGTGTTCTCCACCGCGCGTTCATCCATCTCCTCCTGCGGGTTCGGAATCCCGGCCTGGATCATTGCCGTCTTGGCACTGATCGGGAGGGAGCGGAAGAGGTCGGACCAGAGCCGCGCATCCCGCGCTTGAATCGCCCGCTCGTCGCTCGTGGACAGTTCCACGAACGTGTGGTGGTAGCCCTTGATCTCGCTCGGCTTGATCGTCACTTCCGAGACGTCGGTGGACGTCGCGGCGTAGACCGTGACCGGCACCTCGAAGACGTGTTCAATGTCCTGCAAGATCGTCTGGTTGGTGCGCATCACGATCCGGCGCATGGCATTGACCGGCCCCGACAGTTTCGTCGCCGCGTTGCGCATGTTGTTGTCGGCCTCGGTCGCCGTATCCACCCCGCGTTGCGCCATCCCGCCGAGGGCACCGAACTTCGTGCTGCGGTCGAGGTCGTCAATCATGCGGCCGACGAATTGGAGCACCGTGAGCGGCGCCTCGCCGGCGGCGGCGTAATTGATCGTCTGGCCCTCTTTGAGATCCTTCTGCTTGCCGGGGCCGAACTCGAGCGGGTCTTCGTCTTCGTTGTCCATCCCCGTCGTCAGGATCAGCGGCCAGACGTGCATCCGCAGCCAGGACTCCATCGCGGTCAACTGCCGGTCCTTCGCCGTGATCATGGTGCGCAGCGGACGGAGCAAGCCGACGTAGCGGTCCTCCGGCCGCGGCTCCATGTTCGCCGTGGTGTTCCAGCCCCAGTCGGGGTCGGCGATGAAGTACGGCACGTAGCCCGACCAGTTGCCGTCGGGGTCGATCCAGGAGTAGGGGTTGTCCTGATCCAATTTCAGCTCGTGCTCGATCCAGATGCAGTGCTTGCCCGGATCGTCGCGACCGGGACGCGAGTAGTACTCGATCAGTTGCACTTCACTGGTCGGGTCTTTTGCGGCCAGGTCGGCATCGTCGGGGAACATGCGGGCACACGATTGTGCCAGCACCGTCTTCTCTTCAAAGACGTAGGCGGGATTCCAGGGCGTCTCCAGATCCTCGTAGACTGTGAGCGGTGGCACGAGCTGGTAGTTCCAGATGAAGTGCTCACGCCCCACCCGTTCGACCGCGCGCCGCCACTGGTCGCGGTCACGTCGGTCGGCATCGGCCGGCGGGGGATCGGGCAGCAACTCCCAGTTGATCGTCTTCTTGAGGATGAGCCGCCCTTTGATGATGTGTTTGCGCCCCTTCCCGAAGGGGTCGCCCTGGTCCTCTTCCACGCGCCGCCACCAGAGGTCGAGGAAAATGCGGAAGCGTTCCGCCAGTTCCTCCGCGGCCTCCTTGGAGTCCTTCATCGGGCGCGCCGGGACCGAGATAAGCGGCGTGGTGAGAATGTGGTTGGCGGCGTTCTCCACGGCGTCGTAGGCGGTGGAGGTGATAATCGCCTCTAGCCCCTCATCGTCCCAATCGTCGGGCAGGAACGTGTCGCCGTAGTCCCCGGTCACGTACCGCTCGTCCTTCTCCATCTCCGTCCGCAAATCGCTATAGAGCGCCTTCGTGCTCTCGAACAACTGCAACAGGTCATCGAGTTCAGGCACGGACCATCTTCCCTCCCCGCAAGACGCGCCGACGGCGGCGGCGGTTCTTGCCGGTAAATGTCGCATAACTCTTCGTCGGCGTATTCGTCGTCACCCGTTGGATGCCGAGGTAGATCGCTAACGCAGCAGCTTGCACGCAGTCATCGTAGTACCCCGCGGGGTGGTCGTACCGCACCCCACCCCCCGGTAGGATGGATGCCTCCACCATTTTCAGTTCCTTACGCAACTGATCGTCCTCGGCGGCGAAATGCACACGGTGGTGTTGCATCTCCGCGTTGAGTGAGCCCAACAGGCGCGCTTTGGATTCGTTCGTGTATTTGAACTCCACGACATGGCAGCCCATACGCCGCAAGTGGCCGGCCGGTCCTGCGCCGACGCCGGTCACATCCATGTGCAAGACGCGGCAGTGGTAGTCGCGGTAGATCCGGGCGACGTGTTCTTCCACGTCCGGGTAGTCCAACTTGTTGACGCGGTAACGGTAGACCAACATCTGGTCCGTCACGTCAAAGATGTAGGCGACGGTGAAGTCGTGTTCCTTGGCAAGGTCGAGGCCCATGTAATAGCGGTGCCCCGGCTGGTAGTCACGGAACTCCCCATCGAAGCACTCATCCACGTTGCGGAAGACGGTCCCCTCGATATCGATCCACGCCGCCATGATCTGCTGTTGAAATTCGTCCTCAGTCAGCTCCTTGCGCATTGCCTCGATCTGCGCCGTGCTGATCGTCGGGTTGGCCTGGGAGGGGACGCAGGCGGAGTAGTAATCAATCTCCTCGGCGTCGCGGTTCTCGGCTTGCTGTCCGAGGGCGTAATAGGAGCGGAAGCGCCCCTTGCCCTTCGGGATGCCGAACGCGATCAGGCGCCCCTGGGAGTCCAGCAGCGAGGGGATGAGCCGGTTCCAGGCCTCCTCGATGATGTCCTGTGCCTCGTCGGCCAGCACCGCGGTGACCCGATCGCCCTGCACGCTGATGGCGTTATCGGCCGACTTGGCCTGCGCACGAGCACCCGTCTTCAGATCGACAAACATGCGCTTCTTGTTGCGGTCGCGCACCAGCTCGTCCAGTTCCGGGATGAAGGTGGACTCCCAGAACGGCTCCCAGATCTTCATGGCCAATTCCTGGGTCGGCGCCAGCACGTAGACGAGCGGGTTCTGTTCCTTGCCGTGGACGGTTTTCGGCGGTTGGAGCAATTCGTCCCACGTCGCGGTGACGCCGGCGGTGGACTTGCCCGAGCGACGCCCACAGGGCAGGATGACCCGCTTCTCCTGCCGCGCGTGGACATGTTTCAACTGCCAGTTGAACGGTTGGTACGGCTCGCCGCGGTTGAGCACGTCCCAGGCGAAGCTCCGAAGGACGGCCTGCTTCGTCACTCGTAGTCCTCGTCCACGATGTCGTATTCCACGGTCTGGTAGAGGGCGGAGCTGCCATCGTCCCGACGCGCGAAGAGCGCCTTCAAACTGCGGGTGCTGGGGTTTGCCCGGTTTTCTGACGGTTTGCCATACCCGTGGATCAGGGCCAGTTCGACGATCTTGGCATTGGGTTTGCGGCCGACGAGTTGCTTGACCTTGGTGCCGTCGTCGTTCGTCTGCCATTCATAGATGGGATCGCCCTTCATCCCTTCATCGATCGCTTCCAGGATCTGGGGCAGCCGCGATTGCATCGCCTTGCGCATCATGGCCTGGTCGTACTGCTGGCCGTTAGGCAGCACGATGGGATACTGGGGGTCGGGGTCGGGCAGCTTCGCCGGAAGGCGACTCTCAGGGACACCGTTTGCCATCGCTACCTCCCGGACCGCGTTATTGAGGGCGTACCAGCCGTTCTGGCGTGCGTGGGCATAGCGGCGTGCCGACCGCGGTCCGCGAAACCGACGCGTCGTCCCACGGGGATGGGCCGCATGCCAGCGTCCGATCGCGGATTCCGTCGCTCCAACGCGCGGCATTCACTGCAACCGTGGCGGCATCCGTCGCGCCATGCGACCCGCGCCCGGCAGGATGGCATTGGCCGGCGGTCCGGGGGCCACCGGGCGGGCAGCCAAGGGGTTCAGGGGGTTGGCGGTTTGCTGGGGCGCCACGGGGAGTTTGGTCGCGTCCAGTTGGGCACGCAGACGGGCGTTCTCTTGTCGCAACGCCACCAGCTCCTGCGTCTGGGCGTTGGCCTTGGTTTGCTTCGCCATCGCACACTCCTTGCACCGATCGAGATGGTGGACCGATCCTACTCGGAAATCGAACCAATTTCTATCGAAACGCCGAAATGATCACCCGCGTACACCGATGTACACCATCCACACCTATTCCCAGGCTGGATAGTACGAGAGATACGCAGGGCTGTTACCGCTTCCGTGCTGCGTTTTTCTTTTCCACCTTCTTGGCCTTGGCCTTCGCGGCCGCGCGCCGACCCTTCTTCGTGTACGGATATTTCTTGCCACGCACCATCGGCATTACTTCGACTCCTTCTCTTTTTTCCACTGGGCCAGGACATCCGCCCACGTGCTCGCGTCCAACATGCGATCCGCTTGGTCCGGCACTCCCCGTTCTTTCGTCTTCGCGCCGCGCCTGTCCGTTCGCCTGCCGGCCATTACTTCGATCCCTTCTTGCGATTCGTCTTGCGAGACACCACCCGGAGATTCTTCCGCGCGTTCGTCCCGCCCTTGCTCAACGGCCTGCGGTGATCCACCTCGTTCGGATTCCCCTTTTTCAACCCCGCCGCCCGCCGCGCCTTGTTGCGCGCATTCCGCCGCGCCCGCTGCGCCGCCGTCCCATGATACGTCCGGTATTCCTTCTTGTAGTCGCGTGCCATCCAATCTCCCCTCAGAGAAATCGCACACCCAGTTCCCAAATCCTACCCTAGACCACAGGGGATTGCCGGCAGGGGGGGGGTATGCCCCCCTCAGAATGCCGTGCAACCGTGCAACCCCTCCCCTCTGGGCACCCACTTTCCCGGCCCCATGATGGTCCATGCGCGGGTGGCCCCATAGGGGTATACGAAGCGCGCAGGCCGCCGACCCCCGGACCGGGCATAACGACAGGCCCCAGAAACTGCTAAGGCGCCTACGCACCTACATACGATCACATGCCTGATCAGTTAAGGCGCCTATGCGCTTGCGCGGAACGCATGTTCGGAACGCATGTTCTGGAAAACAAATATTCTGCCGGCGCCGGCCAGGTCGCAAATTTCAGCGCCGCGAGCCGGCGACCTATCACCCGCCCCTATCACGTCCGAGCCCAACGCCTATCACGGCGAAACCCTGCAGCGCAGCCTGCCCCTATCACGGCGGAGAGTCGCGCCTATCATTTTTTTGCCCCGCCCCTGGCGCCGAGGTTTACGCGCGAGCGGCGCGAGACACGATCGCTGGCAGCTCAGGGTAAGCAGTGAGCAGCACAGAGCTCGAGCAGTACGAACAGAGAGCAGAGAGCAAGGAAGCGAAGCGCCGAGCGGCTCGGCTGGAACCGCCCGCCCCCCGCCCATTTACGGTAGCGTCACCACGTGTGGACAGCGCCGCTCTACGCGCCTACACTGCGCATGACGGACTTAGGGAAGGCTCCCGAGCCGTAATCAGTAGGAGTAGATACGACATGACCAACGCGAACGTAATCAGTCACGACCGCTACTGGATCGAGGAGGAGATTACCAACGAATTGAACGTAGAGCTGGAAGCAGCCCGGCGCGCCTACAGCGCGACGATGGGCGGCGCCAACGAAACCAAGCGGGCACACGATCGATACGTGAAAGCGATCCGCAACGCGGAAGCGTTCGCCGATATCCGCCACAACGGCGCCGATATTCGCCGAGCCGGCGCCTAGTCCCACCGCACCGCAACAACGAGCGCGCCCGCCCTGGGCGCGTTTCCATTCTCAAAGGAATACCGATCCCCAATGCCCACACAATCAATCTCCAACAAGCGCACAAATCAACGAGTAGTGGAGCGCCTTATCGATCGCGCGCCGGCGAGCCTACCCGGCGCGCTCGGGCGCGCCCTCACCCTGCAGTATGTCCGCCAGCAGCTCGAGCAAGGCATGCTCGATCAAGCCAAGGTATTTGACAGTGAGCCCGCCGGCAGCCGAGCCCAGGCCCGCGCCGGCGGCGCCTATTTGGATCTGGCGGCACAGGCCCTACTCGTTGGCGAGCTGATGACTACCGAACAACGCGAGCGGCGCGCGAGCGAGCAATCCAATGCCTGAACCCGACTATCTCGCCGATACCCAACCAGACCACGATCTGAAAGCCTTTGCTGCGATTCTCGCGCTTGAAGCGCAACTACGGGATACCGATCAACGCGCCGGCGCCGCGACGCTCGACATAGAGCAGCGAAACGTCTACGGGCGCGAGCTGCTCTATGTCGTGGGCGCGCATGCTGTCGCGATCCAGGATCTGACGCAATCAAAGAGCGTAAGCCGGCGCGCGCTTAGTTGTCTCCTGACCCTCGGATTGTCGCTGCGATGCAGCCATTCAGGATGCAGCCGAGCGATTACGCGCGACACGATCGCGAGCGCCGGCGCGATCTGCGACCACGGCGCCTAAGCGCGCCGCCCTATCACCAAACCTCACAACGAAACCAAACCCAATGCCCACCGCTACCGCACAACGACAAGACAAAATCCGCGCCACAATGGACAAGCTCGACCGCGGCTTAGCCGATCTGACAGACGGCGACGCCTATAAAGAATGGCTACGCGCGTCCAAACAATTCCACTCCTATAGTTTCAGCAATCAGATCCTAATCATGATCGCCGGCGGCTCGCGCGTCGCCGGTTTTGGCGCGTGGAAGCGCCTAGGGCGCCACGTTCGCAAGGGGGAACGCGGGATTACGATCATCGCGCCGCGGCGCGTGCCATATACCGACGATGCCGGCGAAAAACAGATCCGGCTCGCCGGTTTCGGAACCGCGACCGTATTTGATATCTCACAAACGGACGGCGAGCCGCTGCCGCCCCATCCCGCGCAAAATCTCGCCGGGATGGCGCCGGCGAACGCCTACGATCGGCTCGCCACTGTCGCGGCCGGCGAGTCACTCACAATTACAATCGAACCCGCGATCGGCGGCGAGTCCGGCTATTACAAACGCGCCGCGAAACAAATCAATCTCTCGGCCGGCGACTACTCGCCCGCGGATCGCGTAAGCACGCTAACGCACGAACTCGCGCATCATTTTACGGCGACCGATTGTACGCGTCCCGACGGCGAGATTATCGCCGAGAGTGTGGCCTATATCGTCGCCGATGCGCTCGGTCTGGACAGCGGCCGCTATTCCTTCGGCTATGTCGCGACCTGGGCGAGCGGTGATCTTTCCAAAATGCGCACGCTCGGATCGTCAATTCAGAAAACCGCAAACACGTTGCTAACGGCGCTCGAGAATGGCGGCGCCGAATGAAAGCGCCGGCGAATACCAATAGCCGCGTAATCGCGCGCTGGATTGACCAAGACGGCGCGCCGCTCACCGTCACCGTTACGGGCTTAGAGCGACCGAGTAAGAACGCGAAAACCGGCGATATGCTGCAGGTCGCAATCATGCGCGCCGATAAACTCCCGAGCCTAGCGGCGCGAGACGGATCGGGAGACGATGCCGCGATCTGCGGCTCGTGCAAACTGCGGCCATATCTGGGAAATAAAATCCGCTGCTATGTGAAGCTCTGGAGAGGCTTTGACCAGATATTTCGTTCTGTGATCGCAACCGGCGCCGCGGTCACAGAATCGATCGGCGAGCTACTCGAGCCGCTGCAGCGTTGCAACGAGCCGGGCGCGAAACATAGCCGGCGCCGTTGTGCGCACAAAACCGGAAAGCCACTAGGCGTTCGCCTCGGGTCATATGGCGACCCGAGCTTTATCGATATCGGTCTGATACGCGAGCTATGCCCAACCGATCGCCGACAGATCCGAACGGGATATACCCACCGCTGGCGCGAGATACCGATCGCCTACGCCGATTACCTCATGGCGAGTATCGACCCTGAAACGGACCCTAATCGCGCCGCGGCGCGCGAGGAAGCGAACGCGGCCGGCTGGAGTACGTATGCCGTACTCGAGCGCGGAGAGGCGCCGAGTGAGGGTAGCGTGATCTGTCCGAACTCTACCCATGGGATTGCGTGCGCGGATTGCGGCTTATGCGCCGGCGCGTTGTCATGGAGCGGATCTGGCAAGCGCCGGGCGCGCCCGATAAATATCGAGGTTGTCGCGATCTAACCGCGGCGCCGCCAAAACGAAATGGACCCGATCGCGGGTCCATTTTCAGTTAACGCGCCGGCGCCGCCCAAACAATCCCGCGATCGATCGTAGGCGCGCCCCAGGGCGCCCCAGGATCGCCGTAGCGGCGCCTAACCGTACGCGCGCCGGCTCGCGAGCCTGTAGGGCGGAACGATCGCGCGCGAGCCGGCGCCCGACAATCTCGCGCGCGAGCTCACAACGAGCCGATCGCGCGCGGGACCCGACAGCGGATCGGATCGCGCGGGACCCGGCAGCGAACGATCGCGCCCGCGAGAGAGCCGACAGAGCCGATCGATCGCGCGCGATCGGCCTGAGCGACGGCGCCGGCGCGCCCGCGCGCCCGTCAGAACGAAGCCAATCAATTGATAAGGTGCTTATGCAGATGTTATGTAGAAAGGTATAAGCGAGTGATCATTTCTTTGTGAACTCCGTCACATCCACATTAATTGATCACCCACTCAGCCTTTGGCGCCGGCGCCCCCTATCACGAGCACGAGACGCGCGCAGGCCAAAATCCTGAACCGATCGAAATTCTGCGCGCCCTGGCGCTGCAGCCGCGGCGCCCCACGCTCGAGCCCGCGCCGGCCAACACGAGAAGTGCGCAGCCCCCCTGCGTCAGAACGCAGCACGAGAGACGCGCCGCGCCCCAGGGAAGCACGCCTGCCGCGCAGCCACCGACACGAGACGCGCGCAGAGCAAACAGGCGGTATAAAAAATCGACCGGTTGACACGCCTGAACACCACACCTACCGTTGACGAAACGCCGCAACCGGCGTAAGCACATGAGCAGAGGAGCAGACTTGTCTCACTACTACATCCAGCGATTCACGATCGACATCGCCGTGCCGGGCTACGCCACGCCAGTCGATTGTTCGGCAGATATTGTGAAGGCCATCAAAGCCCTCCCTTTCGCCACCTTCGTCGATATGGAGATTGACGACCTGATCCACGTTGACGGCGACGTGATCACGCTCTCCGAAAACGCCGGCACCCCGGCGAACGAGGAGGAGGCGTGATGTCCACCATGAAGGACAAGCTCACGGCCAGCGTTGGGCGGTATGCCGCGGAACGCAGCATCACGCTCGCGGACCACGAAGAGACAGCGGTTTCAAAAGAGACGCACCACGTATGGCTTGACGCGATTGAATTCGTCTGCCGCAGCTCCCTGGTCACCGCCTACACCGTCGGCTTCCGCAGCACTGATTGGGATGACGGCCTGTGGGTGACGGACATCCCTTGGGGCGCCGAAGCCGCAGCAAAGCTCAGAATCAAAGCGGACTCACCCTTGCTTGATCCCGCCCACTCTTCGTTCAATCCCACGCGATCCTTCCTCGACAAAGAGGAGGCGGTGGCTTACGCACGACACCTTGCGGAGGCGCATTCCATCCCGTGGCTGAACCGGCCGATGGACGAAAGCGCGCACGCGAATCACACAGGAGGAAGCATGATGACCTGGCATTGGCCGAGTGCTGCACAGTTGGCCGACATCATCAGAACAGCAGAAACATCCACCCTGGACGAAGTGCTGTCCGTCGTGACGAAATCCATCGCGGACGAGATGGATAGCACGCGCAACCACATCGCTCGGCTTGAGAAGGAAGTAACCGACCTGCGCGATCAGATCGCCGAGCTGCGGGAGAAAGCGTGATGCCCGAAGTGACCGACAGCACGAACTACATCGAGCAAGCCATCTACTTGCTCCTGAAGCAGACCGAGCGCTACGCCTCCAACGGTGAGCCCTACGTCTCCGACATTGAGCGCGCTGCGATTGAAAAGGTCTGCGCCGGCCTCCGCGCGGACAGTTACTACATCGAGAACTCCGAGAACTACTTCGCGTACAAGGCAGAATTTGAAGAGCGCATGGGCCTCACCGAAGAGGAGTACGAATCGGCCAGGATGAGCACGCCAAGGGGTGAGGCGTAATGCCGAAGAAACGCACGAGGAAAAAGGGGTTTGAGATGCCCCCGGACACCAAACGCCTCCTCGAATCGATTGCCACTAGCGGCATAGCAGAGCAGCGGCGGCGTAACGAACAAACGGACGCTCTGTACAAGGCTGCCATTGAAGAGCTTCTCACTCAGGAACCGCCACCCGCTAGCGGTGTTGACCAGATCATCAACCAAGGGCTGGTAGACGCCCTTGTTCAGCGATTTGCCGAAATCCTCGTCGACCGATTCGGGGTCTATGTGGCAAAGCAGCTCCAAATGGCTACGAGTGAGGAGCAGCGGAAAACGCTCTGGGAGGTGTTCGGTTCTAATGGAAAATGAAGCGCAAGCCATCGAAGCACTGATCGGCAAGCAGCAATTGACCGAAGCGGAACATGCCCTACTCCAGCAGCACCAAGAAAGAAAGGACGAACTCCTCTACCAAACTGCCCTCGCGCAATGGGGCTCGAAGCGAGGCTTCCATGGCATCAATCGCATGGTCGAAGAAGCGACAGTCGATATCCTCGTTCGCCGCTTCGCCGAGAAGCGCGCTGACCGAATTGCCAAAACCATGGACGGCAATATGCGAGCAGCCCAGGCCAAACAAAGGAAGCCCCCGCGTGACCGAAGGGCCACCGTGTCAGCCGCCATACGGACACACATCATCGAATTGGCAGAGCAGGGGATGTGGGCTTCTCACGTCAAACTCGAACTGGATGCGAAATACCCCAACTTGATGCCGAGCTACAGCACGGTGCAGCGCCTAGTCCGTGAGGTACGCCCACATGCAAAACACTGAAGCCGATGAAGCCGCAGCCATTGAAGCACTGATACTCGAGGCTGGATGCGACGACCGCGAGCAAGCCATCCTGCGTCAGCGATACATCGGCGCCGAGCCGCGGTCGCTAGTCCAAGTGGCCGCACCCTTCGCTATCACGAAACAACGCCTGCAGCAGATTGAAGCTGCGCTGATCTTGCGGCTGGCCCGCAGCGGCCTTGACCTTCCGGCCACCGTTGCCGCCACGGCGTTTGAGGGCCAACACCCCCTCGCCCAGGCGCACCACCGCCGGCGGGAAGCAGCGCGGCGCCGCTGCGTGGACTGCGGTGAACCCACGCGCGCGCAGTCGCTCTACTGCCAGGACCACCGCCAGCTCGTCCTGCCGTGCTCCGTCTGTGGGACGCCGTTCAAACGAAACCGCGCAACCCACCAGCGCCGGGCAAACGACGCCCGCTACGTGACCGGCGAGGTCTTCTGCTCGAAGCGGTGCTTCGGCAGCGCCCTGGGCCGCGGCGACCTTAGCGCAGCGGGAGGGAAAACCCCATGAGCCTCGAGCATGCCGCCTTGATCCTTTTGACCGCCTGCGTGCTCGTGCTGCTCTGGCGTGAAATCGACTGTGACCTGTAACAGAGCGCCAGCACGAGAAGCACGCCGGCGTTGACCGCGCGCCCCCACTCCTCTACACTGCATGTGCGATGACCACCCAAATCTTGAGCACCTCGCCGATCCCCGATTCCGACGGTCATCGCAATCACCGTCAGGTTGATTCCACCGAGGGCTGGCGGGCTCTGCGACGGGGGAGGGGCGGTCTTTACGGGCCGTTCGGGTCGTCCCTCCCCCTCACCACACGGGATTGGGGCTGAACGGCCCACCGCGGCATCCATGTCCGACCTCATCTGCTCCGATGATTTCGACGCGCGGTCGTTTAGCCCCACCCCACCAAGCCACCCCATTTCTAGATTGCGAGTACCCCATGTCCAAAATGTCAGAACGCCACCCGGCCTTCGCCCTGGAACCCGTCTGCGATGCCTGCCACTGCGCCCAAGCGGATCATGCCAGTGAGGAGCGGCGCATCGAGGATGCGATGGACGAGTTCCCGCCAGAAGAAGGGGCGGCGATCTCCATGTGCTCCGCCTGTGATTCGTGCTACGTCGAGCCGACAGAATTTCGCGACCACGCCGGTATCGCCGCGTATCACCCCCAGATCGAGCAGGAGATGTTCCGCCTACGGCGCCGGGAGTCGGCCATACGCCGCATCAACGGCCCCTGCCACATCGCCCAGCAGATTTTAGGCACCCTCCCGCAGGCCGGACGCCTCGTCCTCCACGGAGGCGACGACACTCACCCCGCCTTCGTCGCCATCCATATCCCGGTGACGACGGATGGACAGCGAACCTATGCCCAGGCACGCGCTGTTTACGCAGAGCTGGAGCGGCGCGGGTTCGAGCATGATCAAGGCCACGATTTCATTAACGATCTGGATCACTCTAGCCGCACACGGCATCGCCACCCGGTCACCGGTTACGAGCTGGAGGTAGTGCTCTACCAAGAATCACCCCCCGAAGCACACCCCCCGTTCACAGCCGATCAGGTCAACGAGATTCGCGCGGATTTCTTCCAGCAACTGAGCGGCACCGGAGCGTCGTCGTGACTGGCGGCGACTACCCACCGGGGATGACCGCGCGGCACTTGGACAGCCACCTTGCTGAGCGCCCAGTCGAGTGGCCGTGTGAGCGGTGCGAGGCCGAAGCGCCTCCCCGCTCCCTGCTGTGCGACCGCTGCCGGTTGCAAGAACTCGCAGTCACAGACCGCACCCACACCGAAGGGCACACCCGTGACTGACCTACCCATGTCCATGACCGACGAGGAGCTGGCGGAAGCCGCCACGAACCACCGGGTCTACGACCAGGACAGCTACGAACTGGCCGCGAGCGCGCTGACCGATATCAAGTCGCAGATCCGCCTGCGCACGGCGGAGCGGGACAACGAATTGAGCCCGCTCCTCGTCAAGCTCGAAGAGGCCAAGTCCCGGCACGCGATCTGGTTGCAGCCGCTTTTGGCGGCCGAAGCCGCCGTCAAGGAGAAGATGGCCGGGTACGCCGACATCGCCAAGGCGAACGGCGTCGCCGTCGAACGCGCGGCCGGCACCACCACGCGAACCGTGTGGAGCGCCGAGGTCACCGACCTGCGGACGCTGATCGAGGCGGTCGCCAGTGAACTCACCGAGTCGCGCTATGTAGTCGCTGCACAAACAGTACTCAATCAAACAGCCCGGGCAGAGAAAGGAAAAATGTCTATCCCCGGCGTTAGAGCCGTCAGTGAAACCATCATCTCAGCCACCTCGCACAAACCAGAAAGTCGCTAAACCATGCCTGACACGACCGACAGCAGCCTGACCGTACGCAACGAGCGACCCTACGCGCTCATCACCACCACCGGACCCGACTCGCCACTCGCGGTCGTCGCGGTCAACCTCGGAGGCTCGCCACTCCGCATAGACAAGCTCACACGGGTCACAATTCCTGGAGGAGAGGGCCGACAGTGGGTGATCAAGGGGCTACGGGGTGAGGAACGCATCGACGAGATCGTGGGAGTGATCGTACACTCGCAAACCAGCCGAACGTATTACGCCGAGGCGTATAGCGGTGGCGGATCACCCCCGGACTGCTCGTCGAACGATGGGATCACGGGATTGCCGGGAGTGGCAGGGGTCACAGCGTGCGCCCTCTGCCCCATGAATCAGTGGGAGACAGCTTCGTCTGGGAGGGGGAAGGCCTGTGCAGAATATCAGCAGCTTTATGTGCTTCAGCACCAAAAATCCCTCCCAATCGTCGTCCGTATTTCCCCCGGATCGCTCAGCGCCCTCGACGACTTCATGCAGCAACTGAGCAGCGAGATGCTCCGCCGTGACCGCGTTGAGATCGCGATTGGTCTGGAAGACGGCGGCGGCTACTCACGCGCGAGCTTCCGCCTGGTCCGAGAACTCGACGCGGACGAAGCCTCGAACATGCAGCACTATATCGAACGCTTCGGTGCCCTCGTGCGCGGGACCGCCGCACCCCCGGACATCGTGGTCGATCAAGGCGTGGAGCCAGCGTACGCGGACGACGAGCCGCCCCCGCACACCATCGCACCTGACGACCTTCCCTTCGAGTAACCCGCCCGTCGGCTGGAAAGACACAACCATGTCCAACAACGACATGGCTCTCTACTTCTCGCTCAGTGCAACGGCGAAGGCGTACATCTGCGACAGGGTTGTGGCGCGGCTGAGCGCGGGCACATACCAATGCAAGGATGAGGACGACGCTTTGGCCCGAGTCAAGGCAGAAATCGGGCCTGAACTTAGATATGTAGCTAGGCGCCACAAAAATGACCCATTGCTACCGATGCCGGCGGGGTTCCACCTTCAGGCGTGCCGCTGTCGCGCTGTCGTGTACGCCAATGACATCTCGCTGGTGATCCTCAACGCCATCACGCTGGCGCGCCATCAGTGCCCCACCGTACCCATGCGGGAACCCGCTGCGGCCGTCGAGGCACGGCGCCGACACCAGCAGCACGAGAGGCAGGCGGGCCGCAAAGCCCTCGCCGCGACACGGAAGCCGCGCCGCATTGGCATCGGAGGACACCATGACAACGGTGTCTAAACCCGTCACCGATCTGAGCGACACTCGGCATGTCTACACCTGGGAGGACATGCATCTCGCGATCACGCTGGAGCGGTTCGCCGAGGAGCGTGGGGGGCTCAAATGTGAAATCACGGTGTGCGACACCGAGAGCGGGCAGAAGCTGATCCCCACCGGCAACTTCAATCTGTCGTCTGCCATCGGGCGCAAGAACACCACCAACCGCCTGAAGGCCCGCACGCCAGACGAAAGCCTCGATTGGGATCTGTACCTTGACTACGTGACGGATATCAGCCAGTCCCGCTATAGGACGGGCGATAGCGTCATCGAACTGATGTCCGTGCCGGTGGCCGAACGGCCACGGTTTCTGTTGCAGCCGTTCATCGAGAACGACGGGGTAACCCTGATCTACGGCGACGGCGGCTGCGGTAAGAGCCTCCTGGCGCTGGCGATGGCGATGTCCGTTGCCAGCGGCGTCCCGATCCTCGGCATGACCCCGACCCGCGTGGTGCCGGTCCTGTACCTCGACTGGGAGAGCGCCGCGAACGATCACGCGGAGCGCGCCCGTGCAATCCATGCCGGCACTGGCACCGATCTCGATCCGCCAATGTTCATTCACTACCAGCGGCAGGTGGCGAGCTTGGCAGAGGGGGCGCCCAATATCTCGCGAGTCCTTCAGGATCTGCACATTGGCCTCTGCGTCGTAGACTCAGTGGGTATGGCACGGGGTGGCGCTCCTGAAGCCGCCGATGTGACCATCGCGTTCTTCCGTGCCGCGCGGAGCCTGGGCGTCCCGGTCGTCGCCATCGATCACGTCTCACAGGAAGCCCGGAAGACCAAGGATTTCTCGTCACCCTTCGGCTCTCGCTTCACACACAATTTGGCGCGCCGAAGCTGGTCCGTCGAGAAGCGTTCGGATGAATCCACGCCGAGCGAGCACACCGTCCTCATGGCCCTGCAGAAGCACAACAACACGGGCGCCAGCGCCGCGGAACGCATCGCCTATCACTTTGGTTTCCAGACCTCGACGAGCGCGGTTCGCGAACAGCACCTTGACGCCATCACCATCCGCGCTCAAGAATGGGACGACGCCGTGCAGGAGACGCACGCAATCGATCGGATGTCGAAACGGGACCAAGTACGCTACGCCCTGCGGGAGGCGAGCGACCCACTCTCGGTACTCGACATCCGTGACTGGCTCATCTCAGAAGGAGTAACCGTCGGCGAGCAGGTGATCCGAAACAGCCTCGGCCGCAACCCCGATTTGTTTGTCTCCGACGGCGGAACCGGACGGACCAATCGATGGAAACTGCGGGAGGTGAGCCAATGAACTCATCCAAACCACGGTTTACAAACGATGGTTTGCCCGTAAACCTGCGAGGGAGAGACCCCCTTAAGGGGTCTCCCGAGAAGTTTGGGTTGATGGGTGTGGTGAAGAGATGAGGGAAGCAGCACGAGAGGCGAGTGCGCTTGCCCTGGAGCGCCACACCGCCGCCGGCCGCGTCGCCACCCATGAGGAGCAGGTGCTGGCGGTGTTACGGGCCTACCCGTCCGGCCTCACCGCTGGGGAGATCTACGACCGGCTCGTTTCCCAGAGCGTCCGCTACAAAGACAACGTGGTCGAGGTGCGCCGTCGGCTCGACGGCTTGCACAAACAGAAACTTGTGGAACAGGGTGACGCCGCCGTCGCCCGTGGGGGCCGCGCCAAGGCGACCGTCTGGTACCCGTCGAATCCGCTCCAGCCGAAGCTCCTATGAGTGAACACGAAAGGCCCCCAGCATGACGGAATACACCGCCGAAAACCCGCTACGGGTGCTCTCGTTGGGTTGGGGGGTCCAGTCCTGGACGCTGGCAGCGATGAGTGCCCTTGGGGAATTACCACCACTCGACTACGCGGTCCACTGCGACACCACCCATGAAATGGCCGCAACGTACGAGCACGCTAAAAAGTGGACGCCGTGGTTGGAAGAGCGGGGCGTGAAGGTCGTAACGGTGTCGCCAAGTGGAGAACGGGCACTCGCGGTATCAATGAAACCCTCAAACTGGGTCACGATGATCCCGGCTTTCATCGGAGGGGATAGAGGGCAAGCACGCCGACAATGCACCGGGGCGTGGAAAATTGCTCCGTTTCGCCGATTTGTTCGGAGCGTAATTGGACCCCCGCGCCCCGGCATCGTTGAATCATGGTTAGGGATCAGCATCGATGAATGGTCCCGAATGCGCACAAGCGACGTGGGTTACATCACGAATGTGTACCCCCTAGTTGATCAAAGAGTCAGCCGTGCTAATTGCGTGGGGTGGTTAGAAAGCCATGACCTCGACGTTCCCACCAAGAGTGCCTGCACCTTCTGCCCGTACCACTCGGGGCCATTTTGGAAAGCCCTCAAGAAGAACGGCGGCACTGATTGGGATGAAGCCATCCAGGTCGATGGCAACATCCGTAACGCCTGGTCAGAGCACGAGCTGTTCTTGCACCGCTCGGGCTTACCGCTAGGTGAAGCCATATCAATTCCAGAAGATGTCGGAGCAGAGCAGTTGGAACTCCCCTGCGATTCCGGCCATTGCTTCACGTAGCCGTGGCCGCCGACTGCACCTGCGAAGGCTGGCCGCACTTTTATCTGTGCCCGCGCTACAAACCCTCCAGCTTGCGTCGCGGGTCCGGCCTGCGGCGTGAATCGAAGAAGCAAGCCGCCCGGCGACGCAAGCTCGCCGCGCTGCGGAAGCAGATGGTCGAGGGCGGCGCCACCCAGTGCGTAGTGCAGTGGCCCGGCGTCTGCACGGGAGCCCACCAGGGTTTCCATCACCTACAGAAGAAATCGGCCGGCGGCGGCGATGAGGCCAGCAACCTTGTCCTCTGCTGCAACGCCTGTAATACAGCCATCGAGGACCATCCCGCAGAAGCACGCGAACGAGGATGGGTCATCCGTGCTTGAGGGCGTGCTGCACCTAACCAGCGTCGAGGTGATCGTGGAGACGCGCCGGGCTGAAAATCGAATTCGCGAGGAGATGAGTCAGCTCAGGAGGGACTACCAGGAGTTGGATCTGCGCTCATCTGCGATCGAGCGACCCGGCGAGTACCCGCGGCTCATCTCGATCTGGGACAAGAACCGCCCGGTGACAATCACCGACCTGATCGCGGCCACCAACTTGCTCTATAAGGAGGGAGCCCCCGATCAGGAGCCCGAAAACGCCTCAAACGCCACAGGAGCGACGTGACGGCGTTTTTTCGACCCCCCCGGTACGCTGGCCTAGGGGTGGTGGTCGCGTTTGCCCTGTTTTGCGGTGCGGCCAGCACTAATACCGCCCGCGCGGACGCCCCCTTGTCCATGATCCGGCAAGTCGCCACGATCTACGCCGCGCCGACCCCGGCCGGTAACCCCTTCGACCACATTCTGACCGAGGTGGTGCGCCAGAACGGCTACGCGGGCCACTGGCGCTGGAACGACATGCAGCCCGATCAGCCAGTGCGGTGGGAAGGGGCCTCAGTCCAGACCGTGCTGCGCGCCGTGATGCGCTGTGAGTCTCGGTTCGACCCGTGGGCAATCGGCGACAAGGGCAAAAGCCGGGGGCTGTGGCAGATCCACCGCGGCTACAACCCGACGGTGACGGATGAGGAAGCCTTCGGCGTCCGGTCGTCGACCCGGTGGGCTGTGCAACGGATTCTGCGGGGCGAGGGATATAAGTGGTCGTGCTTTAGGAGAATGCAATAATCGTGAAAGGAAATTCTATGAAATTGGAACTACGGCGAGTAAAGGGTGCAATCCTCTTCCTTGCCTTCATCGCCACGGTCTACGGCGCAAACTGGTCCCTGACCGAGTTTGGTTTCGTGTCGGTTGGCTTTGGGCTGCTTGCCCCTGCCGGGGTGTTCTTCGCCGGGTTGGCATTTACTTGCCGTGACCTACTGCATGAAACAGCCGGCCGGATGTGGGTGCTTACCGCCATCCTGATCGGGGCACTGCTGTCGTGGTCACTTGAGGATGCAGGCCGGATCGCCTTGGCCTCTGGTGTCGCCTTTGGGATAAGCGAACTCGCAGACTTGAGCATTTACGAACCCCTGCGTCGGCGCGGATGGCTTCGGGCTGTGCTTGCATCCAATGTGGTCGGATTCACCCTGGACTCCATTCTCTTTCTCTGGATTGCCTTTGGGTCACTCGCTTACATCGAGGGGCAACTCCTCGGCAAGGGGTACATGACACTCGCCGCAATCGCTGCACTCTGGAGCATCCATGCTGTATCTGTCCGGGTGCGTGCGGCCTGAGTTCCGTCACCCAAATCTCGGGTTCATGCTGGGTCCGAATCAAGGGAACAAAATTCCCCCTGATCGATTGTGGGCTGCCGACAACGGTGCGTTTTCAACCGCGACCCCCTTTTCATGGGATCGGTTTGAGCATTGGCTAATGCAGAAGTTGGAAATCGCTGGCGAGCAATGTCTTTTTGTCGTCTGTCCAGATGTGCCCTTTGATGCCGGTGCGACGTTAGAACGATGGAAGAAATATCACTCCCGCATGACGCAGTTCAATCGTCCAGTGGCCTTCGTCACCCAAGATGGGATGACCATAGAAGACATTCCGTGGTCCGATTTTGAAACGCTGTTCATTGGCGGAGCGACGGAATGGGCGCCACCCACACGCATACGGTCAGGGCCGGGATCTGGGCCGTTCGTATCGGAAGCGCGCCGCCGAGGGAAGTGGGTTCACTTCGGACGTGTCAATTCCCTCCGCCGGCTGCGTGCCGTCGCATCAATGGGCGGAGACTCGGCTGACGGGACGTTCCTCAAATACGGCCCTGACAAAAACTGGCCGCGACTTCACCACTGGTTAGATTCCCTTGACACCCAACCCTCGCTACTACTCCCCCACCCATGATTGAGGAGACTCAATGAAAGACCCTGAAAACGTGCGCCGCGGTCGGCTGAACAAATCCCGCTCAAAAGCCATCGAGCGCGAATGGGCCAAGGCGCTGGGCACGACGCGCATCACCGACTCCCGCGGGACACGGCAGCCAGATATCCGCGTCGGCCCTTGGGATGTCGAGGTCAAGTCACGCAAAGGCCACAAGAACCTCGTCGGCCTGATGGATGAAGCGGTCGCCAAGGCGAAGAAGGGTCAGACGCCGGTCCTCGGGTTAGAGATCCGGCAGGGAAACCCACATGAGAGGCTGGTCATCATGCGCCGCTCTGATTGGGTGGCGTGGAACATCGGCACGACCGAAGACGATGCAGCGGATCAATAGCCGTAGCGCCGGTCCGTCCCTGCTGGCACCGGCGCCGGGGAGCGTTTGTCCAGTTCGTCCCACACCGCCCGGAAGGAATCACCAATTTGCATATGCTCCGCGTTGATCATCTGCTGCTGGTCGTTCAAGATCGCCAGCCCGATTTCGCTCTCAGCGAGGCGTTCCTCAAGGTCGGCGACGCGCTCCTGGGCAGCGGCCGCCGCGGCCTGTGCGCCGGACGCTTGGCTTTGCAAATCGCTGATCCATGCCGAGAGAGCCATCGCTTGGACGACAACGGCAATCACGAGTCCGATCGGGAGTTTTGCATCAGCGATCCGGTCCATGCCAAGAACTGTATCGCATGCGTGGTGAGGGGAAGTAATGCAAGCCATTAGCCTCTTCAGCGGCGTGGGTGGGTTTGAGCTCGGCTTTGAACGCGCCGGGATTGAAACGATCCTCCAGGCGGAGCAGGATGAAAAATGCCAGCACGTCCTAGAACGACACTGGCCCAACGTAGAAAGAGTGAACGATGTCCGAGACGTGGGTCAAAAAGCGACGAGCGTCGGACGGGACGGAGAGTTGGGGCACGGGGCCAGCACCGACGCTGAACGCGAACGACAACACCGGATCGGTGCGGGCGACGGTCTTGGCAACTGCGACCTCATCTATGGGGGATTCCCCTGCCAAGACCTCAGCGTGGCCGGTCGCCGGGCCGGTCTTGGGGGCGAGCGCAGCTCTCTCTGGTTTGAATTCGCGCGCGTCCTTGACGCAGTACGGCCCCGCTGGTGCGTTGTCGAAAATGTTCCCGGGCTTCTCTCCTCGGCTGGCGGACGTGACTTCGGGATCATCCTCCATGACTTGGACGAACTCGGGTACGACGTCGCGTGGGGAACTCTGGATGCACAACACTTCGGTGTCCCGCAACGCCGCCGCCGCGTGTTCGTTATCGGCGGTCCTCGTGGACCAGGCCCCGCCGCGGTACTCGCTCTCGCCGAGGGCGGCACGGGGGATTCTCCGGCGGGCGGAACGGCGGGGCAAGATGTTGCCGGAACCCTTGGTGGAGGCGCTGGTCGCCGTGACTGGGCCGACGACCTTGACCGAGCCACATTCATAGCAACCGCCATCACCGCCTCGGCCGGCCATCACGGCCACTCAAGCCCACGGGACGATGGGGCGGATAACCCCGTCTACCCCACAGTCACGGCGAAATGGGCAAAGGGTAGCGGGGGGCCGAGTGGTGATGAGGCGCAGAATCTTGTAGTGGCAGACGCTCCCGGCTCGCAGGAGAACAGCAGCGCGACTATGGTGATGGAAGGGCGCTATACCCGGAACGGCCGCGGTGGACCAAGCGAAATTGTCCCAGCCCTCCGCTCACAAATGGGAGGGACCGGCAAGGGCGACTCGATGCCGCTGGTGAATGGCGTGCGGCGCCTCATGCCGATCGAGTGTGAACGCCTGATGGGGTGGCCCGACGATTGGACCCGCTGGGATGCGGACGGCAACGAGATTGCCGATTCCCACCGCTATCGCATGTGCGGCAATGGGGTGGTGGCGCCGGTCGCCGAATGGATCGGGCACCGCCTGGTACGGGTCGATAG
>Ga0208179_1000395_pt1 | contig 29500 bp, 34 predicted proteins | sample Malvired_Geostar_FD_184238 | JGI IMG/M metagenome (GOLD analysis project Ga0208179, IMG submission 184238) | Marine viral communities from the Global Malaspina Expedition - Malaspina viral metaG DeepMed_Geostar (SPAdes) (version 2) | ecosystem: Environmental > Aquatic > Marine > Oceanic | place... | reverse complement strand
GCATTAAATAGTGCAACTGCTAATGAATTAGTTACGGTAGGGGCTACTACTACAGAATTAGATGCTGAAGCTAATTTGACTTATGCAAGTGATCTTCTAACCACGGCCTCATCATCTGCTGATTTACCTAGGATAGATATTACAAATACCCATGCTGGAGCTACCGCTGGTAAAATTAGATTCAATAAGGATAGCGCATCTGGTGACGACAATGACGTTATGGGAACGATTGAGTGGTTTGGAACTGATGCAGGTGAAGCTACTCACGAAAGACTGGCTTATATTGATTCGTATATTATAGATTCGGCAGCGGGTTCGGAAGCAGCGGGGCTAAGGTTCTATGTAGCAGAAAATGATGCCAACCTAACCGCTGGGTTACAAATATTGGGGCAAGCAGACGATGATGGGGAAGTTGACGTAACTATAGGTGCGGGTACAGCTTCCACCACCACAATAGCGGGTACTCTTACTATGGGAAGTACGGCTGCGATGACTAATGCAGGTTTAGTCGCTGTTGCTAACCAATCTAGCATTACTGGATTAGGAACCGTAAGTTCGGGTACATGGGAAGCAACAGATGTGGCTGTGGCACACGGTGGTACTGGCGTGTCTACTCTCCTAACAAATGCTGTACTCACAGGTAACGGTACTTCTGCAATACAAGCTGAAAGTACCCTTTTATTTACTAGTAATAAACTAATCCCCACCGCTTCTGCTCATGACGCAGCGGGTACTGTACTAACCGTATCCGCAGGAGCTACTACTGCTGGAACCACTAATAATATTGCGGGTGGGGCATTAACTTTCCAAGGTGGTCAGGGTAAAGGATCGGGTGCTGGTGGTGCAATTATTTTCCAAGTGGCAAATGAGGGTGGTTCTGGAAGTTCACTAAACGCACTAGCTACGGCTCTAACTATCAATGATGACAGTACAATTACCACGGCTGGAGCAATAGAACTAGGTCATGCTTCAGATACCACATTAGCACGATCAGGCTCAGGCGATCTAACTATTGAGGGTAACGCAATTTACCGTGCTGGTGGAACAGACGTAGCCGTTGCAGATGGGGGTACTGGGCAATCAAATCTAAATAATCTCATTACGATGGGGACTCACACCACAGGTAACTACGTTGCTACTGTTACTGCTGGCACAGGTCTTACCTCAACGGGAGCTACAAGTGGGGAAAGCATAGCCCATTCTCTTAGTGTGGATGCTGCCCAGTCAGGCATAACCTCAGTTGGAACTCTTACTGGGCTAACGTTAGATGGAGATAAAAGTGTAACACCGGGTAACGGAGCAATGGTTCACCTTGACACATCTACAATTACCGATAGTGCTACCGCTGGTTCAGGCACAGCGGCTAAATATACCCATGTTGCCCTAGAAGCCCCAACCCTTGCGGCAACCAATGCTTCCGTTACAACTAGTGACGCAGCAACCCTATATATAAATAACGCAGCTACAGCGGGTACTAATCAAACTATTACTAGAAATTGGGCAATGTGGGTAGATGCAGGAAATGTTCGATTCGATGGTTCAATTTATTCGGGTACTACCGAAGCACTTAGTTCGGCAGGACTAGTTACTGTAGCTAATCAATCTAATATCACGGGTGTAGGGACTATTGCAACAGGTACATGGGAAGGAACAACGGTTGCTGTAGCACAAGGCGGTACCGGTGCCACCTCCCTCACCAATTTAATCACACTAGCTACGCATACTACAGGGGATTATGTCCAGAATATTACAGCGGGAACGGGGCTTACATCTACAGGAGCAACTAGTGGGGAAAATATTGCCCACAGTTTGAGCGTGGACGCTGCTCAAACAGGCATAACCTCACTTGGGACACAGGCAGCCGACTTTAAGATTGGCAACGGATACGGACTTCTTGTAGGTCACGCATCGCAGGTAACAGCGGCTGGCACAAGTACCGCTGAGGTGCAAGTTCTTGGGACTAGTGGAAGTGACTCTATGATTAAAGTAGGGCGGTTCGGAGCGGACGAATATGGCCCATCTTTAACGTTCCTCAAGTCCCGTGACCCTGCAATTGCTGATGGCTCGTTTGCGATTGTTGCAGACAACGACCTTATTGGGCGATTCAGATACGCAGTCGATGATGGCGCTGACTTCAACACTGAAATCGCTCGGATAGAGGTTGAAGTTGATGATGGCAGTCCCGCTGAGAATGCAGTTGGTGGCGCAATAGTTCTACGCACCGCAACAACTAGTGGCTCAATGACAGAAGCCTTCCGCATCTCCTCAGCGCAAGACGCTACGTTTGCAGGGGCTATTTATATAAAAGACGATGAAAAGATTATCTTCGGCAATGGGTCAGATGCCTCTATTGAATACGACGAGAACGGTACAGATCAGTTGCGTATTGCTGGTAACACTGTATTTGAAAACCAAATAGAAGCAACCCTAGATATAGAAATCGACTCTACCCCAGCAGATGAAACTGTCTCAGGAGTTACTGCAACCTTTACCGCAGGAGAAGCGTTAGTACGTGGAGAGGTTTGCTACTTCAAAGCTGCGGATAGCAAAATGTGGAAAGCAGTTGCAACAGCAGCAGCTACATCAAGGTGTGTTGCTATGGCAGCAGCAGATATTAGTGCTGATGCAGCAGGGTTATTCCTACTCCAAGGATTCCTTGCAGACAACGGGTCATTCCCTTCTTATACAATAGGTGGTGCTTTATATACACCCGAAGCAGAAACAAGTGGTGAAAATGTGCCAGAGCAGACTGCTCCTGATACTGACGGAGACTTCGTACAGGTTATAGGTTGGGCTATGACTGCGAACTCTGTTTACTTCAATCCATCTAACGACATAATAGAACACGCATAATGGCTAACGAAATAGAAAAACTAAATGCTGTCGCAATTGCAGATATTGAAAAATTCAATGGCAAGACCGATGATAATATAGAGAAGATAAACGGGTTTGAGTTCACTGGCGTACTACCTGAATCTCATACGCTGATCGCTACGGCTACCAGCGATGGCAGCGATTCCTCTCTTGGCTTTGTAGACGGTACTGGCGGGGTGGTGTTCGATAGCACTTACGATGTATACGAGTTCATATTTACGAATATCCACGCTCAAACTGATACCGATAGGCTGGGAGTTCAATTTAATGCTTCTGGTGGGTCGGGATTCAACGAAACAATGCAAACGACCTTCTTTGATGCAAATGCGAGTGAAGGTGGGGGTGGCTGGTTGTCATATGACGCGCTCTACGATCAAGTAAACGGAACAGGGTATCAACCATTGGCAGAAAATCCCGGCAACGATAATGACCAGTCAACATCAGGGATGCTCACCTTATATGACCCTTCAGATACCACCTATATAAAGCATTTCATAGTTAGGCTGCACAGGTCGCAGAAAGATGAATACCACATGGACACGCACGTTGCAGGATACATCAATACGACCTCTGCAATAGATGAGATTGACTTCAAATTTGATAGCGGTGAGATACAAGGTGGCGAAATCAAGATGTACGGATTGGTGAAATCATAATGTCTAAGACACTAATCTCCACACCACTAGATATAACTACTTCTGACACACCGGTATCTACTGTTTCTATCACTTCGGGCATCGACAGCACGTACCCAGTTTATGAATTTCATTACGTGAACATAAATCCAGAAACTGCTGGTGTGAGTTTTGGTTTTCAAGTAGAAACCGGAAGTGATTCCGACTACGACCACCCGATGTCAACTTCTTACTGGCAACATTATGTCAATGAAGATGGCAGTGGCACTGCGTTGGCTTATTCCGGTGGTAATGACCAAGCAACTGTTGGTGACGGCAACGGTGTTTTTGAAAAACTTTGTAAGGAAATGGGCGAAGGGAGTGACGAGAGTGCTTCTGGGATTCTGACACTGTACGACCCATCAAGCACCACTTACTTGAAGCACTTTGTTAATGCCTCTAATAATTATCAATCAAACGATGCAACAATGTCGGCATACACGGCAGGATATATCAACATCACGGCTGCCATTACGAGAGTTCAATTTAAGATGTCCAGTGACACCATCCAATCTGGCACAATCAAGATGTTCGGGGTGAAATAATGGGGCTTGTGTTTATTTCCTCGCAGAGTGCTTCAAGTGATGCCAGCCTCGACTTTACATCTGGGATCGACGGTACTTACAACGAGTATCAGTTTTACTTTGTGAATCTCCATCCAGCGACAAACGCATACTATCCAGCTTTTAAGGCAAGCGTCAATGGTGGGTCAAGTTATGGAGTTGCAACGACAACATCGTATATGAGGGCATATCATACTGAAGCCGACGCAACAGGGCTTGCATATGTAGATGGTTACGATGCTGCACAATCTACCGACGCTATTTATATGTCAGAGGATGTGGGACATGATGACGCTGACAAATCCATGTCTGGAAAAATGACGTTATACGATCCGTCTAACACGACGTATGTAAAGCATTTTGTAATAGAAACTGATGCATGTAATGGTGGAGACTGGCAAGCATTTCAACATGTCGCTGGCTACATTAATACAACATCCGCTGTTAATGCAATGCAATTCCTATTTTCTCATGGAAATATGGACGCAGGGACAATTTACATGTACGGAGTTTCATAAAGGAGTAATTAAATGGCAACTAAAGCAGAACATATTACAGCTATAAGGGCAAGTCATTCATCGCTGACAAAGAACGTGAATGGTGTCAGTGTGACATTGAGTGATTCTGAATACGAAGCCACGATTGACGATTGGGCAACGAATAGGGCAGCAACGGATGTTCGTACTGCTCTTATAGCAAGTGGCGGGGAATCGTCAGACTACGCAGCACTCAGGACTGACTCAACGGTTACTGGCAGCTATCCAAGTATCCCCGACCAGTTGGACAAGCTATACCACGATATAGATGACGAGAAGTTTGGGGCAGATGCAAAAACAGGTACTTGGTATGTAGCAATCAAAGCTACAAAAGATAAGTTTACTAAACCATAATAGTTTGACTTTATAAAGTCTAGGAGTATAATGAATAGAGATAAAGCTTAGTATAGGAGAAAAGTATGGCTAAATCGGCTATAAAAATCAAGATGGTTCAAGGTGAACCTGTAATAGAACTAAGACCAGAATCAGAGCCAGCAGCATGGTTAGCGTTACTAACGTATGCGGAATGGCACGAACAGATTGATGACAAGGTATACGAGGAGCTATCAGCGTGGTTGTATGAACACCCAACTGATAGAGCTAAAGTAGAAAAACTAAATAAATGGAATCCGGTGGTAAAAGAAGTTACAAATATACGTAGATATTATCTAAAGGAATTTCTTGAAAATGCGGATTTTTATAAAAAAGCACGAGAAGCAGACCCAGAATGGGGTAAGGAGTAAAAATGGCAGATATAGATGTAAGTAAAGATTTAGAAACTGTTGAGGGCCAACTACAAACATTGGTTACTGAAATACAAGGACTAGATCAACAACGAGGGCAGCTAGCACAACAGATTCAAAATTTGAATGGTGTAGCTATGTACTTAAGAGGAAAGCAACCAGAAGAAGTAGAAGAACAGTTCCAACCAGAAGAAGAGGAAACTAAAACAACTCCAATACAGGAGGAATAATGCCTACTAGTGCAACCAATCAATATTTTGATACAGTTTTTGCTTTTGATGGTAGCAGCACGTATACAAACATAACATTAGAAATGCAATCCCCTGCGGGAACTTCCGCAACTATTTTAGCAGATACGAATGATATTTTGTATCTTGGGGATGCTAGTCGTTTTGATATGGCTATCTTTGATGTAGATACTGCTGGTAGTTTAGGTGCCTTAATATGGGAATACTACAACGGTTCTACGTGGGCAGTATTTACTCCGTTATCTGCTACTTATTATACCGACCCTGATGATAGCCCAGACACTATGTATGATTTTTCTAAGGATGGGGCAGAGCAATTTCCATCGGGGCGGATGTCAGATTGGGCTACCGTTGCGGTAAACAGTGCCACAAAATATTGGGTAAGATGTACTTCGACAACTTCAGTAAGTACCGCTCCTTCACTTAGGAGCATCCGTAAACGTCCTTTAGCGGCGTACTGTTCAACTCAAGATGTTTTCAATCTTTTACAATTAAAAAATGTTTCAACTACCGATGGAAGTGGATCGGATTTCACTACCTCAACTACACCTACTAAAGCGACGGTAGAACAATACATTGAAACAGCACAGTCTCATATAGATTTTGTAACCAGAAAGTCTTGGCGACCTAATTTCATACATGAAGAATATCATGAATTTAATCTAAACGGCTTCCACTTAGATAAGGCAAATGGATTTAAGATATTTGATTTAAAAGTTTGGAGTGGTGCTAGCTGGGATTCTAAAACACAAGGAAGAAAGAATGATTATTTCTTTGTTCCTGATACAAATATGATTCAATATTCTAGATACTTCTTACTCCCTGCACGATTTACATCCTACAACGCTCCTGTATGGAGGTGGGGTGGTGGAGAGTTCACTATGCCGGTAAAGATATCCTATATGTACGGCAAAGATATCGCCACAGACTCCAGAGAGGGGGGCATTGCGTTTGATATGGCTAGAAAATTAGCTGCAATTGATGTGTTACGAGATTCAGATTTTGGTAATTTAGCGGTAAGTGGTATGGATAGAGTACAATTACCCCAGAAAATTGACGGGTGGTCAACGGAAGTAGAGGAACGCTTGGACAGCTTAAGGGCATTTGAGACCTTCTAATGGCAAATGAACCTATGCCAGCAGATGACTTGCTGACGGACTTCAATACTCAATGGGATACTGATAATGTAGCTAAACCAAATCTAGTTGTTGTAACTGGGAATGGAGAACCGTTGCGATTCGATCTAAATGCGGGGGATGCAATTGTAGCTAGAAATTCTTCATTTACTGAAACCCCTATTGGGAATTGGACATACGGTAATAGAGAATATACAGTTGATTTAGAAATTTGGACATTAAGAGAAAGGCAAAGATTATTTAATCTAATGCAAGAGATTCGGCGCATTTGCCACGCAAGAATGCATAGCTTAACTAATTTTCAACGAATTCAATTTATTAATTTTAATGAGATGACATCCGATACGGTGAATGTGTGGATGGGGAATTCTCAAATACAACTAGTAAATAACGGTGTTTTGCTGGAAACTTAATGTTTTTGAGTATAATAAGACAGGTATTAAACCTTAAGGAGTATTAATAATGGCAGTATATCGTTCGGATCAAGCACAACTTACATTCGCCACGGAAGGCGGGCATGGCGGCTACCCAGAGTTAGCATCAGGCGTATCTGATGGTAGTGGGACGGCTGTAATTAATATGTCTGCTGGATTACCTGCTGGGTCAAGACAAGTAACGGTTGACGCTTTAAGTGGATTAACCGATGGAGAATATATCCAAATTGGCCCAGAAGTGGCAGGAAGCGGTACCGTGCGAGAATCGGAAGTACGTAGGGTAGAGTATGTAGATGGCACCACAGGTTTAACTCTAGATGCTCCAACTGCTTTTTTCCATGCGGATAACACAAATATTCAAGTTGTAACTGCCGTAACTGCCGCTAATAAAGAAAAACTTATAACATGGGTTCCGGGCGTATACGAAACTGTAGAAGTACCAGACCCTGAAGAGGCTATCGAGGGGAGATACTTATTAGGTACGAATCAAAGACGTAACTTCTTCGTTGCCTATAAGGGTCAGCAAACCTTTTCTGGTTCATTAGGAGGGTTCGTATTATTAAACGGATGGCCTCTACGATACCCCATTGGCAAAGTAACATCAAATCCAGTTGGTGGAACCATTACGAATAGAACATATGTAAAAACAAGTTCTAAAAAGGGAGATATTTATCTAAATGTAAACTCAGAGACGGGCTTGTCAGTGGGAACTACGATTGTGCTTGAACACTCCACCTCTTCCGTCTCTACAGATACAAGTGAAATACGCCGTATTACTGCTCTATCTGGAACAGGAGCAAGTACATATCTCACCCTTAACTACCCATTGCAATTTGATCATACAGCAGCAGGTAGTGGGACTACACAAGTTAAATCATTCGCCAATGATCAAACTTATTACCTGCATAATATTTTTGAAACTGTTGATTTAGATACTATTTCGTGGCATGTCCATATGCGAGATAGTGGAGAAACTTTAGCTAATGATTTCGACAGAAGGTATTTTGGTGGGCATGTAGGGTCAATGACACTTACTGCTGATGAAGGTGGATTACTTACAACGTCTTGGGATGGAATTAACTTCCAAGACATGGTACATAACCAGAAATTCCATTCTTCATATGGTAGTGGAAGTACAGCATTGCCCGGTTACGCACTTATGCAGAGTATAGCTTCAACTGATATTGGGGTACCTGCTGGGGACTTAACGGTGACTGATTATACTGCGAAGGGCTTCCCCTCAACAGACCCGTATTACTTCTCCCAAGGTTCTTTAACGATGTTTGGTGTCGAGTTTGCTAGGCTTAGAAGCTTTAGTCTTTCAATAGCTAACAATGAGGAACCCAGATATTACATTGGTGGACAAGGAAAAGGTACAAATAGGCATCGTGGCCCATCGGAAATCAGGGAAAATAACCGCGAATATTCCATGTCTGCATCAGTTGTATTACCAGATTCAACGGTTGCTGCGACGGATACAGCCCGCAAGTTGTTTACAGAGCTTCTTTTAGAGGGTGATTATGGTACGACTTCCTCCAGTATGTCAGGTTTTAATGTAGAATTAACTTTTACTAGGGGTTCTAATGATACTATTCAGATTTTAATTCCAGATGATTATACATCAGGGGATGAATCTACTGGTGCAGCCGCAGGGGGTGGACAACAAGGAGCATTCATACGTTCTGCCCCCCATACAATTAGTGGGGACAACCCCCTTCAAGTAGAGGCAGATATCTTGTTCAGAAATATGAAGATACAAATTAAGGATAGCGAACCATTTTATCCATAGGAGGATAGTATGACAACAGAAACTAGCGAAGCAAAGACGTTTGATGTTAGTAAATATCAAGTAGATGCCCATTCAATAGAAGATCGGACATTGAAAATAGAGGAAACGGAGGAGGAATTTAATATAAAAATTAAACCTCTTACGTGGGCTAGACGAAATCAAATAATGTCTAAAGCTATTACGTGGGGTACGGCGGGACAAACATCCTTTGATGGGGATGTATTTGTTAGAGCTTGTTTACGAGATATGATTGTAGAAGCTCCATGGGGGAGAACTACAGAATCTTTCTTACTTTCAATTGATGCTAGGTTGGGGGCTGCTCTCGAAACTCTTGTACCTAATGTAGGGGACGGATCAGAAGAAGATACTGACGAAATAAAAAAAGATGTTTAGCGTTTTTATCGGGGGTAACAGGAAGGAATAGTCTTCCAACTGATAATATTGATTTTGAATATTGGGTCGTTACAGTACACTTATTAGAAAAAGGAATTCCATGGGATGTAATTCATTCGTTATCAGTAGAAGAAATGTCTAAAGTTATAGGAGTGTTAGCGGCACTCCAAGAAAAGAAACAACGAGATCAAGACGATTTAGATAAACGTATGAATCATAATGCTATGAAGGGCTTTTAATGGAAGAACTTATCGTAAAAATTGAAAATGCAGGTTCAGCGGCTGGCGCAGGAGCAAATGGTAAAGACGGTAAGCCAGAGGAGCAACCTAAAAGTTTCTTTGACAAAATGAAAGATGCCACCAAGGGTGGCCTAAAGAGTGCTGGAATTCAATTTGGTGTTTCGTCGCTATTAAAACAATCCCAGTTATTTACGAGTTTTGCGGGGTCTATATTCCAAATTGTTGGTGGTATGATAGACCTAATGCTCGCTCCGTTAATGCCTATATTTATTCCAGTACTTAAATTCTTAGCTAAAATGATGCCGGGAGTCCGAAAAACTGCCGGTGCTATTGCCAATTTTATAATAATGGTGGGATCAGCTATTGGTAATTGGTGGAAAGAGAATGCCCCTAGCTGGTTACAAGGGGGGGATGGCACCGCATTAGCTCAAGTACTTGGCGGGGTTCTTACCGTACTTCTGTTTTCAAAATTTACCGGGATTTGGAAGTTTGCTACGTGGTTCCTTAAATTAAAGGTTGGACAAAAAGCGGCGGGAGAGGTAGCTAAAGTAGCAGCTAAAGAAGCGGGCAAAAAGGGAGCTAAAACGATAGGCCAACACATTAAAGGTCAAATTTGGAGGTTTATAAAGTGGTTAGGGAGCGGTTTCAAAGCTCTAATGTATAAAATCCCCGGCGTTAAGTCACTTGTAACCTTTGTGAAAAAGATCGGTATCCAGATTAAAAGTTTTTGGAATAGTATAAAAACTAATTTTGCTAAGTTGGGTTCTAGATTAAAGGGATTTTTTTCTACTGTGGGTACTTTCTTAAAGAACGCTATAAAAAACCTAGCTTCCCACCTCTTTAAAGGAAATAAACAAGCTCTTAGGTTAATGGTAAAATGGCTAGCAGCCCCCTTTAAAGTAGCAGGTAGGTTTATATGGGGACTTTTGAAGGGGCCTCTGAATACCTTAAAGGGATTTGGTACTAAGATTTGGGGATGGTTTAAAGGGCCACTTAAAAGCCTTTTGAATTTCTTTAAGGGGCCTATAAGTTTCGTAAAAGGGCTTTTCTCTAAGGTTTGGACATTCCTTAAAGGGCCAATTGCAACAATGGGCGACTTCGCTCAGAAATGGATCGGAAAAGCTGGGAAGTTCGCTGATAATGCGTGGGTATTCCTTAAAGGTTTGCCACAGATGCTTCTAGAGAAAGCAGGTAAAGTATTAGAAGCTGTCCTGAAGAAACCCTTTGAAATTATCAAGAAAATAGCAGATTTACCAATATTTTCTGGCATAAAAGGGATGGTAAAGGGCTTAACAGGCATGTTTAAAAGTGGTGGGGCGGTAGGTAAAATAATCGGTGCGGCTAAAGGGACAGTAGGTAAGGGCGTTGCTAAAATTGGGGGTAAGGCTGGTTTACAGGCAGCGGGCATGTCAATCCCTATCTTTGGTTCAGCTATTGGGCTAGCCGCAGGAATTTACGAAACCCAGAGAATTGGTCGGAAATACGGTTGGAACGCTAAAACTATAGGGGCGGGCCTTGCTTATACTGCTGTACAAACTGGAGCGGGTTTTGTGGGAGGCCCAGCAGGAATAGCAGCAGCCATTGCGGGAGAAGTAGGTTTAATGGCCTACGAACATAAAGTCCTAAAGGTTGAAATGGGTGGCCCAGACGAACAAACTAAAGTTAGTATGCAAAACGAACAGGGCAGAGTGACTGCAACGAATCTGACACACCAAGCTTTAGATTATCAGACATAAGGAAACAACATGGCGTATACATCAGCTAAAAATACTACTCAAGACTTATCCATTTTACTACGTAATGGGGTACATGCGAGTGCTAGCTTACGTTTTGCATTGAAAGCAGATTCTTTTGCAATATCATATAGTAAAACACCTATTCAGGTACCCATTCCTGAAGCTTCACCGGAACTTATTGACTTAGGAATCTTTCGACCCAGTATTAGTCTAAATGGGGTTATTGATACAGTTCAACCCACCCCCTCCTCTATTTCAATAAATGGTCAAACATACTACATACCGTTTAAGAACTGGTTAGAAAATGTTGTATATAACTGGATTGCTTCGGACTCAACCACAGGACAGATAGAACTTGAAGTTGGGGACACTACTTTCCCAACAGATGCTAGCTCCAATGCTTATAATTCTGATGGTGATTTATTACTCCCCGCAAGTTGGACTGGTGGGGCGGTTTATAGGGTAGCTATCCAAATGGCTAGGTTCCAGTTAAATCCATCTCGTGAGGATCGTTATGATTTCTCTATGCAATTTGTTTCCGGGGCAAGACAGGATTGGATTGATCAGGCGGACTTAATATAATGGCGAAACGATTAGAGTTATTATATTGGGATGCCGTACTTACTACGTGGGCAAATGCTAATTATAGATATTGGAAAACGGCTCTCGACCCAGACGATTGGGCGAGCATTGCATCTGATCAAGGTACAGATATAAATCCCATAACGGCAGTACACTTATCGGATGCAATTGGGAGTTCACGTAGAGCGAAGGTTACATTAATAAATCGCCCTAGGCAAATGGGGTCGTCAACTGAGAACGAAAGTAAGGGAAGATTTACTGGGACATTTACCGACTTTCAAAATGTACGTTTGAGAGATGCAGAAAACGGGACAATTCTAATTGCCGGTAAAATATATGATATAGATGAAAAATTTGATTTTCGATACGGAACATCTATTGTATTAGATATTAGAGATAGTATTGAAGAATTAAAAATTTCAAGAACGGCGGGTTGGCCCGATAAATCCTTTGATTCTTCTACAACTCGTAGCGCAATGATAAATGAGTTTATTGCGGGAGAAGTTTTGTATGTAAATAGTTCTCTAATTGCAACAAATGGACAAAATAAAGTAACTACCTCGTTGCGTAGTCAGGACAGTGATGGGCAGTTAGAATTTAAAGGTAATAAAATTGCATTAGTCGAAATTGCACAATTAGCAGCAGAAGAACCCCACAGCGATGAAAACGAGGAAGCACATCAGATAGCTCAATTAGCAGAAGCTTTGGACACTACTGAAACGGGGGTAGATGTTGATACCCTGTTATTAGGACACGGTGATGCGGCAGCAGCCCTTGCTGCGGGGGATTATATTCAAATTGATTCTGAGATTATGGAGGTTTCTTCAGTTAGTTCAAATACTATAACCGTAGTTAGGGAGAAGCGAGGCACGACAGCAGCAACACACGCCGATAATCAACCAGTTCATAAAAATCCGGGGGCTGCTAAATTTGGGTTTGACTTTCACGTTGACCCAGCAGTAGTAACTAATAGTGTCACTGCCGTAGCTCCAGCCCAACATTGGAATTATTATCAGCGTGGAACTCGTCCAGATTCCCCCAAAACATACGGAATGACTATTAAATATCCAGCCGCTTCATCTTTTACTGCTGATGGGTTTACTAAACTTATGCAAAATGATTTTTCGTTCAATACCGCATCCAATGAACTATTTACAGATGTTATCTTAGAATATACCGAAAGGGGTAACCAAATTGACGGTGCCGGGGATGTAGCTAAGGGCGTAGCGGGAGGCGCATCGGTTCCTAAACGTAGAAAATTTGAACGTCTTAATATAACAAGTGCGAATGGGCGACTCGCTGTAGAAGGTTTGGTAAAAATTGGTAAAATACGTACTGCTACAAACGCTACGACACCCACTATACCTATTGATGATTTTTCGACTGGAGATGCATTCGCTGGGGCTACTACATCAGACCAAGTTGTAAACAACGGTGACTATATTCAAGTCGGTAATGAAATTATGCTAGTAGCAGGTAGGACTACTTCTGGGGATGCGGATGCCCAGACTATAACAGTCACCGATACGGGTGGTAGTAGAGATCATCAATACGGAACATCCGGAGCAAGTCATAGTGATGGTGATGTTATTTATCGTAATCCGTTCGGTCAACCAGACAATTGGGGTGGTAAACCTTTTGGGCAAACAGAAATTATGAATTCAGCGACGGGAGGATTTGGACGTATTGAATATCAATCCCATATCGCTGGGAGCGGTCTTGAAAGTTTAGACGACCCCGGTTTTATTGTAGTTAGTCCATTTAGCAACAGTGATGAGACAGAAGCCCTTACGTTTAATGCTCATATGCCTGAAACCTACCAAACTTTGACGGGATCAACTACAAGTAATACCGTTATTACAAACAGCGGAACTACTACTAGATTAGCTAAAACATTTGGTTTTAAGAAAACTAAAATAATTAAAAATTCAACAAGTTCTGATCCCGCACTGTTAAGAAAACAAGTTGTTTCCGTTCTATCACGAGATGCACGAACCGGTACTCAGCGTGGAGAATTTAAAGTATCGGGTTACCCCTACACATATATAACTGCCGCCGCTGCGGACATTACTAGTCGTGTCAATGGAACTATTACTTTCCAAAGTGATGCTTTTGATGATAATAATGGCGGCACAACTGGCGACGCACGACTTTACGGGGTTCTTGTTGGAGATGTTATCTGTGAAATGAACGCAACTTCAACTACCATTACCAGATATGCGTATGTTTCGAGTGTCACAGCCACTACGGTAGTTTATGGGGGGAATACAGCCGCAGACACGAGTGATGGTACTGCGTTAAATGTTAGTAATCCAATACGTATTTACGTCCCTCTTCGTGCTGGACATGTTGTAAGGGTTGTGAATCCATTAGTTCAGGTAGATAAGGATCATTTAGTTACAGAACTTGTTTATGACGAAGGTAATGGTGCAACTTTTGCTTCGATATCTTCTATAGGACAAAACGATTCATCTGCGCTTTTCCGTCCCAACATTTTAAAACAGGTAAATGAACAAGCAGTCCAATTCGGCCCTATACCCCCTGACAACGCCAATGCAAACAACTTCAATGAGGGATAAACGCAATGACTAAATGGCTTATGAACGCAGAAATAACAAGTTCCGATTATCAGACGGTTGCGTGGGCAAAATACGTTCCCGGCTCCCCCGGCTCCCCATCAGGAGATTTTCAATTAACTGGAGATAATGGGGATGTATATGAGATTGGGGCATCAAGTGCGACTTTAACTGTAGGGGATGGTGAGTATATTCTTTATTTAGATACGGCAGTTTCAAGGACGAGTCTTAGAAACCTATCAGCTAAATTATATATAAGTTCTAAAAATAGATTAAAAATTGCTACAATGAAAGCGCAAACATCGGCAAGTGGTCTCCACGCTACTTATGAATTAGAGACAAATATTTCTTTAGCGGGTGGGGCTAACACAAGGATAAAAGCTACTCCGGATAGCATTTTATCTCCAGTAGGTAGAATTTTATCAGGTGATGGTACTCAAGGCGCACCGACTTTTTCTTTTACGAGCGACCCCAATTCTGGGATGTACCAGTACGGGGATGATCAAGTTTCTATTTCAGTCGCAGGAACTGCAAGATTTATTACCACAGCGTCAGGAATTTATGCTACTACGACAACCACTACAGGAACCGATGTAATTGTAACGGCTGGTGGTTTATTTGCAAAAAAATCTAGCTCTATACAATATAAAGATAATGTAGAAACTTTAGATTTCGATTCCTCAAAACTTGACAGTTTAAGACCAGTAAGTTACAACTATAAATCTGATAATGCTCCAGATATTGGTTTAATAGCAGAAGAAGTTAATGAAGTGTATCCTGAATTAATTAATTACAATAAAGAAGGGAAGCCAGAATCAGTGAAATATAATGGTTTATCAGTTATGTTGCTAGAGGAAGTTACAAAATTGCGACAAGAAGTTAACGAATTAAAGGAGAAAAATTAATTGGTCAATTTCAATCCTAATGTGGAAGCTGACGCTGAGATTGTTACGGTTGAAAACTTTAATCCTAACCAAGTAGAAGAAGCTCCTGCCCCAGAAGATTTCGACGCTACTATAGAATAAAAGTTATATGCCTTCTAAACGGGAACAAATAGTTCGCTTACGTACAGAAAATCCAATTATACGTTTAACAAAGATGGCTGAACAGATCGGCGTGGATAAAGCATATGTCCATAGAGTTCTAAAAAAGGCTGATCTTCCTACTAGAAGTATACTTATTGCTAAAAAGAACATCCCAAAAAGAATTGAATGCAAAGCGTGTGGGGAAGATGTTATATTTTCAGCAACTCGTGCGGAACGTATTCACCATATACATGAAAGTTGTCGGTATAATTATCATAGAATTTTAGTACATTGTAAATTCTGTCGAACCCCATTTAGGCGTAGACGACATCAGTTGCTATCTTCTAAAAGTAAGTATATTTATTGCAGTAAAGCTTGCCTCTATAAAGCCCGAAAAGAAGAGAAGAGCTATGAATTGAATTGATTTCCCAGCTTAAGTGTGCTATACTATAAGTATATCAATTAGAGGGTAAGGGGGTAACTTATGGATGCTGATCGACGATAATTTAATAAAGCAATGGGAACCCAAAATAAATCGAATGTTACAAACCACTTCGATTAGGGGTATGGATAGAGAAGATATCGCACAAGAATTACGAATTTCTATCCTTAAGGCAGCTAAAGGGTTTGACCCTGAACGTAAAGTATCTTTTCATACTTATTTACATACCACGATGATTAATACTATCCGAACCCTTATTACAAAGGCACAACGTCGCCCTGCATTACGTAGTTTAGATATGTTTCTTTCTTTTGAAGACTATGCATCCGATCATTGGGTAGGTAGTCCAGCAGCCCAGAAAGCTTTATCAGTTACAGTTGACATGGATTCTAAACTTACGTTAAACTCTATATTAGAACGATTAAAACTTTCCGAAATTGAAGGTTCTTTTTTAGAATTACGCATGGAAAATTTGACAATGGATGAAATTTCTAATACCCTACAAGAGTCTGCTTATAAAATTCGTAATCGAATAAAGCAGAAATTGGGCGGCAGGACAGAACAAGGGCTTTTGCTATGGTTAAACGGAACGGAAAACCTTTAAGTGATTTCAATTCGCAGGATGTGCGAAAAGAATTTACTTGGCTATATTCACGTAAACACCATAAGGACTATATAGATAAAGGCTTTATAGGTTATGATTTAAAAATTATTAAACAAGCTATTGAAAAATATGGTTTGTTTAAGGTTTTATCAGGTTTCTATAACGGTATTAATACTAACTCAGATTATGTATCCATTAAATATATTCTTAAGGGTTTTGAGTTTAAGTATTACTTGACTGATCATAACCCGGAATTGTATTATAAAGTCATGGCGTATGGAAATAATAAGGTAAAAGCGTACTGGCGCAAATATATACTCTTAGACACTAAATGGTTTCCAACTGCTTCCTCCGAGCAGCGTAAGAAGAAAATTGAAACAAAGTTATTGGAGTGGTCAAATGCCAAAGAGAACTAATAGAAAAGGGGGATTTTCTAAATTTACCCCACCTAAAAGAAAACAGTTGCTTGTTAGCGATCTAAGCGGACGTACCGCTCCTGATGGACAATATCGAGTGATATCTATTGCAAGGGTTGGATTTAGTTATAATCAAGAGGTATGGATAGAAGGAACTTTCTCCTCTTTTCCAGAAGCTAAGAAAATTGCTGATGACAAAGCGGTAGATGGTGTGGTATGCTATATTCATGGTCATGGCCCACGAGTGATATATATAGCGAGGTAGTAATGCAGAGTTTTGAATATATTGAATCCGGTGTTTTATTTAATCTGGTAGACCCCATAAACTTTAAAAACTTTAGATACACTGGTAAAGATTTCGCAAAGCATGGAGAAGTACATACATTTATTATTAATTATGTAGATCAATATAAAGAGACCCCCTCTATATCTACTTTGTCAGAAAATTACCCAACGTTAGATACGTCAGCACAAACATTAAATTATGACTATGCTGTAGATCAATTTAAAGATCAAGTAGTTTATAGAAAAATTGTCAATTCAATTCAGTCACAAAAAGAATTATTGAAAGATAATCCCTCAAAAGCCCTTTCGTCGATTATTTCTACGTTAGGAGATGTCGAAATAGAAACTGACGAGGATGTGTCCATATATAATGATGGAACTCCTGCTAGATTAGAAGAGTGGAAAGAACGAACCAAGCGTCGGCAAATGGGGGATGGTTTAATGGGTATACCGACTCCATTTACTTCGTTTAATAATACAGGTGTGGGGTGGATGCCGGGGGAATTAATTGCTATGTTTGCCCGCCCAACCGTCGGTAAGACTTGGATGTGTGTGGAAGCTGCGGCTACCGCTGTTATGAATGGGTATAAGACGTTATTAATTTCTACTGAAATGACAATATCGGCTATAAGCTTACGAGCAGATGTAGTACTAGCCAAGAAAATGGGCTATAACTTTTCACATAGAGCATTACGTAATGGAGACCCTATTGACGAGGAACAGTATATGAAGTTCCTAAAAGAATTAAATGGGCGTTCATTGTTAGTATGTGACCATATAGAAGGAGAGGCTACTATTTCTATAGAGAGTATTGCTAGGTTAGTCCGAAAGCATTCACCTGACTTTGTAGTGTTAGATGGTATCTATTTAATTTCTTCAGGAGATAGCAAAAAAGCTATGTGGGAGCAATCACACGCCCTTTTCTATGGGATGAAAAATCTTTGTATCTCTACAAATACAGCTATATGGGTTTCAACACAAGCCACTAGAGAGGCGGCAAATATGTTTGAGCCTCCTAGGGCAGATCAAGTAGCGTTTGGTGATGCTCTTATACGAGCGGCTGATGTTGCTATGGCTATGTGTCTTATTGAAGATCATGATGATAAACGTTTAATGCAGATACAGAAGTATCGAGATGGTGTGTTACCGTCCGAAGAATATTACTTGCATTGGGACGTAGATTGTGGTATTATGTATGAAGATAATGAGTTTGAACTTGTTGGTGAAGATGATGACTTTTAATAAGGAGTAATGATAATGGGATTGTTTGATATATTTAAAAATTCAGATAGCATTGTTGTAAAACAGGGTACGTCTAAAGGGCCGGGAAAACCAAAAGTAGCCATTACTATTGGGGATATAAAGCGTGGGCGGGTAGTAGATACTAATGGTTACAGTAGTGATATTGTATTGTTTCTACGTGCCTCGAAGGTAAAGCGAGAAAGTTTGTCGTAGTGGTTAATTGGGCTAGTTTATTATTGGATGCGGGGATAGATGTTCCGTTAGAACGTGACCAATTTAATATTTCTTGCCCCTTTCATATAGATGAATTACCCTCCTGTTCAATTAATGTAACGATAGGTAAATGGATATGTTTTGCAGGATGTGGGCAGGGTTCTTTAGTAACGCTTCTTTCAAAATTTACAGGTCAAGGTATAGAAAATATACAACGGGACATTGCAAATAATGCAGTTGAATTTGATTTTGATTTCTTTGAGAACGAATTTCCAAGTGAGGACGAACTTGCTGAAGTTGAATACCCCGGTAAGCGTCAGATAGTTCCTGAGTGGATTTTTGATAGGGGGTTTTCTCGTAAAACTCTAAAAGATTGGGATTGCGGCATGAATGACTACGGGGATTTAATTATCCCCGTTTATGATGCCAAACAACGCTTGGTGGGATGGATGGAACGTAGGATTGATGCGACTCCCAAGTATATGTATTCTAAGGGTTTGAGAAAGTCTCAACTTTTATTTGGGGAACATAAGATACAATCGACGCAGACTATCTGTATTACAGAGGGGGCCTTAGATACTATGTGGTTAAACCAGAACGGATACACAAGTGTTGCCTTATTAGGGGCTTCTTTTTCTTACGCACAACAAGATAGGTTAAAAGCATTACGCCCCGAAGAAATTGTGTTATGCTTAGATAATGATGATGCCGGTCAAACAGCAATTAATAAAATTAATAGTTGCATGAGAGATAGTTGTGTGGTATCATGGATAGAGTTACCCGAACGGGTAAAAGACGTACAAGAGATACGTCAACAAACATTACTTAAACAAGTAATTGATAATAGAGCCTTTTGGTAAAGGCTAAAGGAGTGTAAATATGGGTGGTATATCCGCTATACAAAACAGGGTTGACGAACGAGCGAACCCTCAATCACAAACCGCTGGTCAGGAAGTCTTTTTCAAAGATGGTGATCAAGCTTTCCTTACCCCGGTAGCGACTGGTGAGGAAAATGATCTTCTTTTAGATGAGGTACATCTCTACACGTACCGATCTGGGAACCGTTGGATTAATCTCCTAAAAGATGACGACGTAGATGCATCAGATGTTCCCGATAATATAAGGCCATCTCATAAGTTTGCATTTTGGGCATATGTCCACGATGTTATGCACACTGAGAAGCGGTTCGATGATTGGGAAGAAGTTGAAGGCCCTCAAGGTAAGAAAATGTTCGTTCAACATGTTAATGATTTTAGAGTAATTCCGTTAGGTTTTGGTCGAAGTAATTACATTTGGAACCAACTTGTAGATGTCTATAATGATTGGGGAGCATTGAACAAGGGTGTTGTTAGGGTGAAGCGTACTGGCACAGGAATGTACGATACATCATACACCGTGACAGCCACAGCTAGAAATACTGATGTACCTGCTGAGAAAATATCCGAAATCGCTAAACTTGCAGGGATTAAAGACTACTATAAAGATCGTTACGGTCAGGTAAGTCAAACAACTCCCTCTAGTGAAGGTGTGTCGTTGGAGACAGAAGAAGTAACATTGCTGGATGATGACCTCTTCAACTAATGCTCGTTACTCCAGACACATATGAGTCAGTTCTTGCAGACCTTGAACAGTATACAACTTGGGTTGTAGACGTAGAAACCAATGGTCTAGAGTGGCACGGTAAAAATCAGATTTGTGGGGTTGGGGTAGCTGTCGAAACTGGAGATACATACTATTTCCCGTTTAGGCACTACCCCTCTCTCGAAGCTGTGAATTTACACCCCCCACAATTGTTCCAACTAATGGAAGTTATGAATGAACGTTCTACACTTATAGGCTACAATATAAAATTTGATTTACATTTCTTAGAGAATGAGGGTCTTGTTGTATCGGACAAAGAACTTCTTGATGTAATTGTATTAGTACGACTTACAGAACCTGCGGATGTTAGAGAATTTTCGCTTACCGCTACAATTAAACGAAGTTACGGCGAAGAAGCGGCAGAATACGATATAACCACGAAGAAAATACTCCGCAAGAATAAATGGAATAAGGATTTCTCTCAGGCACCCCCAACGATTCTTGGGCCGTATTGTGAGAAAGATGTAGAATATACGTGGAAATTGTATAAAGATCGCATTAAAGAATTAGAGCGCACAAACCAAACTGAAATTTTTAAACTTGAGAAAGAACTTACTCATGTATTATATGCAATGGAGAAACGTGGGATAACTGTTGATAGCGATTATGCGATGCAATCGGCAGAGAAAATTTTACAGCGTCAAGAACAGATTAAAAAGCGTATCTTTGAAACTGTGGGGTACGAGTTTTTAATTACTAGCCCAGCACAAGTAGGGGAAGCTTTAAAGGGGTTAGGCATCGAGCCTATTGTTAAAACCGCTAAAGGGAATGTTTCGTGGGGGGAAGAAGCGTTAGCCCAAGTTAATCACCCAGTGGCGGGGTACATGCGGCAATATAGAACCTTAGATAAATTACGGTCTACTTACCTTGAACCCTATTTTGATATTAATACTGTACACACATCCTTCTGTAATTGGGGTACCTTAACGGGCAGACTTTCATCTAGAGACCCTAATCTTCAAAATTTACCACGCACCCATTTTCGGCTCTCTGACAACCCCTTAACGAGTGAGGAAAGAGAGACAGTACGTGGGCGTATTTCTGCGGCTGTCTCTGCGAAGGGTGGAACGTATAATAAAGATTTATCCGATGAGGTAGTTGATACATGGGGGTTCATTGGGGATGAGTCATACGATAGTAAAGATGAAGAACAAATTTCCATCCGAAGATTGTTTATTCCCCGCCCTAATTATTCCTTGGTGGCATTTGATTATTCTCAAATGGAGGTTAGGGTATTTTTAGATTATTTCCGTAATCCAGAGATTGAAGCTTTATTGAAAAAGGAAGATGTGGATTTCCACGGGGAAGCAGCAACGCTAGCGTTTGGAGTTAAAGAGGATGATGCCGAATATAAATATTACAGGCAGATGGCAAAAGCTATTACCTTTGGCACTATTTATGGAATCGGCTCCCGCAAACTAGGGGTACAGTTAGGTGTTCCCATGCAACAAGCTGCTGATTATAAGAAAAAGTATTTTAAGGGACTAAAAGGATCACGAGAATTCTTTGAGAAGGTTGTACGAGTTGTTAGTAGCAGGGGATGGATAAAGAATAGATATGGACGACTTTACATTGTACCTAAAGATTTAGCTTATAAAGGAGTGAATTATTTAGTGCAAGGTACGAGTGCCGATATTTTAAGTGAGCGTATGATAGAGGTTGATAAATATTTACAAGATAGAAAAAGTAATATTTTAGTGCAGGTTCATGATGAAATTATTTGTGAAGTTCATAATGATGAGTTAGAAGAAGTGGCACCACACGTTCAAAGGTTGTTACAGGAAAACTCATTAGGTATACCGCTTGAAGTGGATGTCGAAGTTTGCGCTCCCTCATGGGCTACTAAGTCGGATTTTAAATTGACAGAAACTCCTAAACCTGTTACAATTAGTGATTACATAGATTGGGGTAACTAATGCAAGTACTTAATACTGAAGATAAGAAAAGCTGGATTGATTGGGGAGTAAAAAAAGAATATGATTTTTTGCGTGTCTGTCAGAAGTATGACATTTTATCAGGTATTGAAAAATCTTCTGGGCCTGTATATTTTCCTGAATTTGTTTATCAAGATAGATATTTAGATTTAAAGACTGTTCATACTCCGTTCTTTTTAGCGCAGAGAAAATTTAATATTGACCCAAATTTTGCAGTAACACTTAATAAGCAAGATGTTACAGACTGCAATATAAAGTACCCTAAATGTCAAATTGTTTTTTGGGTGAATTGGAAAGCAACTACAAATTTTGGGGTATCTGTAGAGAAACAACGGGGTATATGGTTTCTTTCGTATGAACAGATGATAGACTTAGTTGAAGATGCTCCGTTACATGCGTATCAAAATAGAATTGATGATACTAAAGGAAATGCGAAAGATAGTTATATTTTAGATTTAAGAAAAATGGACAAAAAGATTTAAAGGAGAAGAGTATGGCTAAAGTTGGATTGAAATTAGGGTTTACTTTTAGAGTAGGCCCATTAGACACTAATCAGTACGCACGTATTGATTGTGAGATACATGACATTGATACTGATATGGATATCCCCACACAGCTTGAAGGATCGGAACTCGCATTAGGTCAAATGTGGGCGCATGTTCGGGATGAAGTGGATAAGAATATTGATGAAGTCCTAAACGAAGGTTCCTCTAAATGAGCTTTAATACAGAATTAACCAGAGCTAAAGTTCTTGAGGAGGTTTTAGCTGAACGAGAAAGTCAAGATTTAAAATGGGGAGACCAAACCTTTAATTCTGATGACCATTGGACAGTTATTCTAACAGAAGAACTTGGTGAAGTAGCACGAGAAGTCTACGAGAAAAACGAATCTGATATGTATTACGAAATTATCCAATGTGCTGCGGTTTGTTTTGCTTGGGCAGAAGCTTTCAATAACCGTGCTAAACAATTACCGAGGGGAGTTTAAATGGAAACGGATTCTGAGAAGGTTATTGAAGATTTACTTAAAAATAAGAAACTAAATCTGTTTCGTGGAGATGACAGTGCTTTTGAATACTCCAGAGTTCCCTTCAACATTCCAGCCCTTGATAGACTAACAGGTGGAGGCATAGCTAAGAAGCGTCTAACTCTAATCTATGGGCCTACTAACGTGGGGAAGTCTTACTTAGCGTCACAAATCTGTGCTAATGTTTTAAAATCAGGCGGACAGGCAGCTTGGATTGATACAGAACTATCATGGGATTCTGAATGGATGGCACGATGCGGTGTGGATACGTCAAAAATCCTTGTTGGACAGCCCGAAAGCGGGGAAGAAGCAATGGATACGATACGCACCTTGTTAGATGCGTCATTTGATTTAGTAGTATTAGATAGTATTGCTGGTCTCGTACCCCATAAAAACTTAGAAGAAGATTTTTCATTCAATCCAATGGCATGGCAAGCACGTTTTGTGAATTCATCATTACCTAAAATTTTACCAAGTTTGTCTAATGGGGGTGCCTTAGTAGCCGTCAATCAAGTCCGTAGTAGTATTGGCCCTGTGGCATTAGATAATATGCCCGGTGGGTTAGCACAATCGTTCTTTGCTCACGCCTTGTTACAGGTACGACGTAAGGGATGGATAGAGGATAAGGGCGAGAAGGTTGGGTTTGATATGGAAGTTCGTTTACGGAAGACTAAAATTGGGGGGGAGAATTGGAGTTCCGCCTCAGTTCCATTTAGAGTTGATGGGGGTATAGATATTCTGGAAAGTTATATTAGAGAAGCGTTAGGGAAAAAATTAATTACCCAAGCAGGGCCATGGTATACTTACAAAGAACAAAAGCATATGGGGCTGAATGGGATTAAAAAAGTATTTTTAGAGGATGAAGTACTTTTTGGGGAACTAAAAGAAAGTGTTACCTAGAGATCATACAGCCCAAGAAAACATCATTGAGGGGTATCTTTCAGAATGGGGGCTGAGGTATGAAATGCAAGCATCATTCCCCCCATATACGGTTGATTTTCTCATCCCTGAGTTGAATATGGTTATTGAAGCCGATGGGGTATACGGGCATCTACAAACTAAAGATCGTATTAGAGACCGTAAACTAATAGAGACAGGTGAGATACTAATTGTTCTACATTGTAAAGAAACAACTAAAGGAAAGATAAAGGAATTTCTATGGCGGGAATTAAACAAATTGGAAAAACCACAGGGATAAAAAAGATACCCATTAAACGTAAGTCTAGCCCTAGAGTTAGTAATCAAGATAAAGATTTTCTCAAGGTATTAGATGAACATTTAAAGGGTAAGATGTCTCCTCATCGTGGGCAGGTGTTTTACCCGTCTGCGCTAGGTAGTACTTGCGATAAGTATCTTTACGCATCTTTTAATGGGTTACTTCCGTGGGAAGATTTAGACCCCAGAGTAAAACGTATTTTTGATACTGGGTCATCATTAGAAGAACGTATGAATAAATACTTTACTAAGATGAATATTCTTATTGCTCGTGAGCAACCGCTAAAGTTAGCTTCCCCCCCTATTAGTGGTCGGTTGGATTTTATTATTGCACACCCAACTAAAGGGGAAGCGGTGCTAGAATTAAAGTCAATTAATGATAGAGGGTTCAATGAACTAAAGGGTTCCCCTAAACACGATCATTTCATACAGCTACAAATTTATCTAAACTTACTAAATAAAGATTATGGAATTGTATTGTATGAGAATAAAAATGATCAGAAATTAAAGGCTTTTAAAGTTGAGAGAGATATAAAAGTTTGGGAAACGTTGTTAGAACGATGTGTTAACATTATGAATATGACAAAGTTACCAGACACCTGTACCGGCGATGTTTGGTGTAAGTGTAAAGGAGTGAAAAATGGTTGAGTATAAAGAGGGGGATAAGTCAGAAAACTGGACTCCAATGAAAGCGTTAGGCAATGTCCGACGTAGGCTGAAAGCCGACTTACAGGTTTCCTCTTTTGATGTTGATATTTCCAATCTTCCAAAGTTACCTTTAGGTGATTATGCATCGACTTCAAACGAGGGTCTTGAAAGTTATTTAGCTATGTTTGGGGGCTATACAAGTTACCTTGAAGCTGAAGTTGCAAAACTTGACAGTACCCTGTCCGCACTCCAAGCGGCTTTTGATGATGGTTTAGCAAAAGCTATGAATAAGATAGCCACTGATAGAGAAGAGAATGGGAAGAAGAAACCAACCAGAGAAGAACTACGAGGTGAATCCTTAAATTCATATCCACAATTATGGGAGTTACGTAAAGAAGTTATTGAAACAGAGGCGGCGGTGAAACAACTAACTGGAACGCTGAAAGCTTACGATAAAGCATATGCGTCTGTTTCACGAGTTGTAGGATTACGAACTATGGGAGATCGCCAACGATGAATTATTTAGGATTAGATTGTTCTTCTAAAGCGGTACATGGAGTTATCGTTAATGATCTAGAAGAAATAGTTTCTAAGTTAAAATTTCATTCAACTCCTAAAGATGATTTTGATAATAGACTTTTTCAAATATTTGATAATTTTGGGGTGTACCTTAACGAAGAATTAGAGTATAATGGAATACAGTGTTCTGCAATAGAGGCGGCAATTTATATACAAAACGCCAAGACTACTATGGAAATTTCTGGCGTGGTAAGTGTTGCGAAATACATGTTACATACTAAGGGAATCCTTTGTTATCCTGTTGATAATCGTAGTTGGAAAAAACAAATTTTGGGTAAGGGTAACTCAAGTAAACCCGATATTAAAAAATATGCTGTAGACAAGTGGGGGGATATATTTCCCGAACAAGATTATGCAGATGCTGCCTGTATCGCTTTGTGGGCGAAAAGAAGAGGAGAAATAAATGCCTAAGATAGAAAAGCCAAAGACCTTTTATATGAGTCCCGGTAGAGAACTAGAGACGGTAACCTATGAAGATAAGCTGCCTTCTGGTATGTCATTCGAGGAATTCAGAAAACAGCGGGGTGTGGTCGTGTGGTGTAAGTATTTGGACTGTGTAAACAATAAACAGTTTGAGGACACCCAACGTACAACGGGTACGATTAGAAAAAACAGCAACTATAAGCCAATCAGTGAACGAGAAAATGTTTGGCAGGGAGTTTGCACAAGAGATGAAATTGGGGTAGAGTATCGAGAATTCTTTTCTAACGGAGCCAAATTTAAAGTACCAGCTTGCTTCAATGCAGCCACTAATAAGACAGGATATATGGACTTTAGCAAGTTACTGCAATCAGACGGTACGCCTCATGGAGGTAACATTGATTCCCAGAGTTCGGAACATGGCACTGAAGCCTTCGGGATGCATTAATGCCTAAAAAAATATCATCCGAAGTTAGATTAGAGGCTATGGGTTTATATGTCTCTGGAGGGCATACAGCGAAAGACATAACAGAAAAACTTTCCGAAAAATTTGACGTAGATGTTACAATATCCACGATCTATTCTTGGTCGAGAAAATTTAATTGGGATGAGAAACGTTTAGAGGTACACAGTAAAGCTTCTACCGCTATTATGGAAACGGAAAGCCAAAGATTCGCGCGGCTACATACCGAACATCTTGACGTATACGAGAAGATTCGCCATAAAGCTGAAGATGATTTAGACGGATTAGAGTTCCACGATGCTGGTACAGCCTCCCGTACTATTGATATGGGTATTCAGGGTGAACGGGAGACTATGAAGGGTTTAATTAACATCCAATTTGTGCAAGATATTTTAAATGTTTTAGTAGAAGAAATTGAAGACCCCGTAATTATTGGTAGAATCTCAGGAAGATTTCAAGGTATTCTCCAACAGTCAGGTTCAGATAAATAATGACCACCCCTAGAGATGAAGTCGTTACTGTAGCCGATGCGTTAGATAGATTATCTAAAGGTTTAACGTCAACTCAACGAACAAAGATAGGTAGTTTTCACGAGTTCATTACCAAAATTTGGTCTAAAAGTTTTGATAGACCAGAGTTATTTGATTCATGGCACGTTGGAGTCATTGCCGACGATGCGGAGAGGGCAGTAGAGGAACGCATGAATTACGTTGCGATACTTCCACGCTTTCATTTTAAAAGCACCCTATTAGGACACGCCTTTAGTTTATGGCGTTTACTGAAAGCGAAGCGAGATACATCTATTTTATATCTATCGTATAGTGATACTATGGCTCGGTACCATATATCAGAAATAAACAAAGCTGTACAACGCAATCCAATTTTAATGGATATGTTAACAGCTAGGAACACTCGCGCGGAATTCCAGTTCCGATATACGTTAAATAATAAACCTGTTGAAATTTTACATGGTGGGTTATTTTCTTTCAAAAGAGGTATGCATGTTAATGGAGCATTAATTGCTGATGATATTTTGCGAGACCCAGAGAACCCATTACAACTAGGAGAAATGAATAAAATCGAAGATCACTTTATGACCGAAACTATGTTTATCCCAAATCAAGAAGCCCCTGTAATTGTATTAGGGACTCCCATGTTACCCGACGATTTATTATCTAAGTTGCAAAGAGATGATAGGTTTATGTCCCGTGTGCTTCCCGCCTTTGATCCTACTCCAACTCGTCGTGTACTTATGCCAGATTTATATTCTGAGGAATGGTTGTTAGCACAGCAAAAAGCTCGCCCAAAATCTTTTGCCTCGGAATTTTTATTGCAACCAGCATTTCAAACGGAGTCTTATTTTAATCGAGAAGATATTATAAAGTGTGAAGATGAAAATTTACGAGATTTTAGCGCATATACAAAATATGAGAGACAACCCAATGAGCAATTGTTTGCGGGGTTTGATGTTGGGAAAAAGCGCCACCCTTCCCACCTTGTAATTTTTAGTCGGATAGGTGACGAATTGAGACAATTAAATCAAACGTGGTTAGACGGTTGGAATTACTCTGATCAAATACAGTTTTTGAACGAAGTTTCACAAAACTTTCAGCTAGAAAAAGGGTATATTGATAATACAAGAGGAGAATTAGAAGATCGTGGTTTAGCCCAAGTATGGCATCCTATGTCGTTTACTCTTAAAAGTAAACACACAATGTCGCAGATCATGGAACAATATGTTCATGGCGATAAACTGAGACTGTTAAAAGATGAACGACAAACTCAACAGATTATTTCTGTAAATAATGATTTGAAAGCGCCCGTGACACCGATGGGTCATGGGGATGCTTTCTTTTCTATTGCCATGGCTGTACAAGCTGCTTGGGAAACTACAATTTTTAAGTATGAAACTCTAGGAAGCACCTCCGATTGGATTGAGGCGGTAGCACCCGGAGAGACCCCTGAAGGTAGGGCAGGAAAAGACGGTATAGACAAAGGGGTTGCGGAACGGTTAGATAAAATGCTAAACTATAAAAGCGTTAACCCGGTAGAAGAATCAGAAGAGCATCTTAACCCCGGTTGTTCCGAGGGGGTATGCCAGCCAAGTTTTTGGGTAATGGAACGTAAATTATGTTTATACTGTGGATACAGAGGGTAGGAGAAATAAATGGCAACAACTATGACACTAACGGATACTATCGGAACCATACCCATTACCCTGAGTTCACAAGCTGAGATAGTCGCCAAGAAAAGATATTTTTTAAAGGACGATTCTAATGAAATAGTAGAAGATGCCCCTGCGATGTTTCGCCGTGTTGCGGATGCGATTGCTGCCGTTGAAAAGCAATACGGTAAATTAGATATTGATGTTCAACTCACCTCTAATGAGTTTTATACCATTATGTCTAATTTAGATTTTATCCCTAATTCCCCAACATTAATGAATGCTGGAACTAAACAAGGTACCCTGTCTGCGTGTTTTGTTCTACCTCTCGAAGATAGTATGGAAGGGATAATGAAAGCTGCACATGATACAGCAATGGTTCAGAAATTTGGGGGTGGTACAGGATTTGCTTTATCTAACCTACGTCCCAAAGGAGACCAGATTAAAACCACACACGGTATTTCGTGTGGGCCTATAGAAGTTCTTAAAACATTATCACGAGTATCGTCTATGATTACTCAGGGGGGAAAACGTGATGGTGCGAACATGGCGGTTATGGACATCCATCATCCTGATATTTTAGAATTTATTACTTGTAAATCCGTTGAAGGGGATATTCATAACTTTAATATTTCTGTTGGGGTTACAAATGATTTCATG
>Ga0208179_1000390_pt1 | contig 29666 bp, 32 predicted proteins | sample Malvired_Geostar_FD_184238 | JGI IMG/M metagenome (GOLD analysis project Ga0208179, IMG submission 184238) | Marine viral communities from the Global Malaspina Expedition - Malaspina viral metaG DeepMed_Geostar (SPAdes) (version 2) | ecosystem: Environmental > Aquatic > Marine > Oceanic | place... | reverse complement strand
AAGGTCAATCTGGAGATCGACATGCTGGCGCGCTATCTCGCGCGATGGCGCGAAACCGCCTAAAGGCTGTCCCCTTAGGATCGCCTCCCGCGATCGCTGGATTTTGTGATGCAAGACGAGAAGCTGCGCGTCCTCGTGGTCGAGGCGCGGTTCCATGGCCAGATCGCCGACGCCCTGCTGGCCGGCGCCACTGACGTCCTGTCGGCCCATGAGGTCGAGTTCGACGTGGTGAGCGTGCCCGGCGAGCTGGAAATCCCGGCCGCCATCGCCTTCACTGACGCCGCGGGCAGCGGCGGGGGCGTGGCCTATGACGGCTACGTGGCCCTGGGCTGCGTGATCCGCGGTGAGACCCACCATTTCGAGGTGATGGCCAACGAATCGGCGCGGGGCCTGATGGACCTGGCGATCAGCCGGCGACTGTGCATCGGCAACGGTATCCTGACCGTCGATGAAGAGACCCAGGCCTGGGAACGCGCCCGGGTCAGCCAGGGCGACCGCGGCGGGGCGGCGGCGCGCGCCTGCCTGGAAATGATCAGCCTGAAGGCGCGGCTGTCGGGACACGACCAATGAGCCAGGATATCCCCGTGCCCACCGGTCCGGTGTCGCGTCAGTCCCGGTCGGTCGCGCGCCTGGCGGTTGTCCAGGCCCTCTATCAGATGGAAGTGTCGGGCGCCGGCGTCGAGGCGGTGATCCGCGAGTTCTCCGACCATCGCTTTGATCGCGACGTGGAGGGTTTCGCCCTGAGCGGCGCCGACGAAGCCTTCTTCGCCGAGCTCCTGCGCGGCGTGATCACGCGCCAGGCTGATGTGGACAAGGCCGTGGTCAAGCGGCTGGCCCAGGGCTGGCGGCTGGAGCGCCTGGACGCCACCGCCCGCGCTATCCTGCGCGCCGGGACCTATGAGCTGGTGGAACGCACCGACATCCCCACAGAGGTGGTGATCGACGAGTATGTCGAGCTCGCCAAGTCCTTCTTCGAGGGGCCTGAGCCTGGCTTCGTCAACGGCGCCCTCGATGGCGTGGCCCAGGATGTCCGGGCCTGAGGACAGCCCAGCCCAGCCGGACGAGTTCGAGCAGATCGCGCGGCTCTACCGGCCCCTGACCCGCGGGGCGCCCGAAGCCCTGGGGCTGCTGGACGACGCCGCGGTGATCCCGCAACGCCCGGGCTTCGACCTGGTGGTGACCAAGGACGCCCTGGTGGAAGGCGTGCACTTTCCGGCGGGCGAGGCTCTCGACCTCGTGGCGCGGAAGCTGCTGCGGACCAATCTCTCCGATCTGGCGGCCATGGGCGCCGAGCCCTATGGCTATTTTCTCGCCGTGGCCTGGCCCTCCGGGACCGACTTCGCCGCGCGCCAACTCTTCGCCGATGGTCTGCGCCTGGACGGCGAAGCTTTCGACCTGAACCTGCTGGGCGGCGACACCGTGTCGATCTCCGGGCCGATGGTGGCCAGCCTGACCCTGTTGGGCTGGGTCCCGCAGGGGCGCGCCGTGCGTCGCGCCGGCGCGCGGCCGGGGGATCTGGTGATGGTCAGCGGGCCGATCGGGGACGGCGGGCTGGGTCTCAGGGCCGTCATGGGTCAGCTCGACGATCCAGACGGCTACCTGGCCGAGCGTTACCGCCTGCCGCGACCACGCCTGGACCTCGTCGCATCCCTTCGAAACCAGGCCAGCGCCTGCGCCGACATCTCCGATGGCCTGATCGCCGACGCCGGCCATATCGCCAGGGCCAGCGGCGTGGCCCTTCGCCTGGCGCTCGATCGAATGCCCCTGTCGCGCGCCGGCGCCGCCTGGCTCGCCGATCAACCAGATCGCCGACAGGCCCTGATGACGCTGGCGACATCGGGGGATGACTACGAACTCGTCCTGACCGCGCCCCCTGAAGCGGCCGCCGGGCTCGGCTTGCCGGTGATTGGCGTGATCGAGGCCGGGGAGGGGGTTGAGGTCCTGATCGATGGAAAGCCCGCGACGACGGGACAGAGGGGATGGACTCATCCCTGAGTTCTGACCCCGGGCAGTCGTAAAGACTGCGGCAACCCTGTTGGCCCTAGGCTAGACCCATGCTGCGCCGCGCCTTCATTTCAGCCCTTCCCCTGACCTTGCTGGCTGGACCAAGCCTTGCGGCGGGTGGCGCGCCCGCCGAGAAGGCCCCGACGGGCCAGCACGTGGACATTTCCCCAGTGGCCCTGCCGGTGGTGGTGCGCGACCTGGTGGTCAACTACGTCTTCGTCGCCGTTCGGCTGAACCTGTCTCAGGTGGCCAATATCCAGAAGCTTCGCGAGCGTGAACCCTTCTTTCGCGACGCCCTGGTCCGCGCCGGTCATCGCACCCCCTTCACGCGCAAGGACGACTATCTGAGCCTCGACGTCGATCGCCTGAAGGCGGTGATGCTGAAGGAGGCCGTGCGTCTGGGCGGCAAGGACATTCAGTCGGTCTCAGTCATGTCCCAGACGGCCAAGCGGCGCACGGGGCTGCCCAAGCCTCCCAGCGCCTGATCGCGCGCGCCTGAAGGCGAGCCACCCGTCAACCACAACCGTTGCGCCCCCCTGGCAACCTTGGCACAGTCCCAGGGCTAGGAAGAACAAGGGCCAGCGCATGTACGCTGGCCCACCCAAGAGGAAACGTAGCGACCGGCGGCGGTCTCCATCCGGGGGCGGGCCTGAGCCGGTTCGCGCCATCAAAAGGGGCGCCTAAACGATGAGTCTCGTGCTTACGCTGGTGATTGTCGCCGGCTTGCTGGCGGTGCTTTACGGCATCGTCCAGTCCGCATTCCTGATGCGGGCTTCACCCGGCAACGAACGGATGCAAGAGATCGCTGCGGCGATCCAGGAAGGCGCCCAGGCCTATCTGCGCCGCCAGTACACCACCATCGCCCTGGTCGGCGCCGTCATCCTGATCGCCGTCTGGCTGCTGCTAGGCCCAGAACCAGCCATCGGCTTCGTGGTCGGCGCAGTCCTGTCGGGCGGCGCGGGCTTCGCCGGCATGCTGATCTCGGTCAGGGCCAATGTGCGCACCGCCCAGGCCGCCTCCGAAAGCCTGGAAAAGGGCCTTTCGCTGGCGTTCCGTTCGGGCGCGGTCACCGGCATGCTGGTGGCGGGTTTCGCCCTGGTGGGCGTGGCCGGCTATTTCTTCGTCCTGACCGGTCCCTTCAACCATGAGACGACCAGCCGCACCGTAGTCGACTCGCTGGTGGCGCTGGGCTTCGGCGCCTCGCTGATCTCGATCTTCGCCCGTCTGGGCGGGGGCATCTTCACCAAGGGCGCCGACGTGGGCGGCGACATGGTGGGCAAGGTGGAGGCCGGCATTCCTGAGGATGACCCGCGCAACGCCGCCACCATCGCCGACAATGTGGGCGACAATGTCGGCGACTGCGCCGGCATGGCCGCCGACCTGTTCGAGACCTATGCGGTGACCACGGTGGCCACCATGGTGCTGGCGGCGATCTTCTTCCGCGGAACCGCTGCGGTCGAAACGATGATGCTGCTGCCCCTGGCCATCTGCGGCGTCTGCATCATCACCTCCATCATCGGCACCTTCTTTGTCCGGCTGGGCAAGTCGCGCAACATCATGGGCGCCCTCTATCAGGGGCTGATCGTCACCGGCCTCTTGTCGGTCGGCGCCATCTGGTGGGTCACCACCACCATGGTCCCCGGCGTGGTCAGTGTGGGCGCGCGCAGTTTCGACGGCATGTCGCTGTTCTATTGCGGCCTCGTCGGCCTGGCCGTGACCGCGGCCATCGTCGTGATCACCGAATACTATACCAGCACGGCCTTCCGGCCGGTGAAGTCGGTGGCCAAGTCCAGCGTCTCGGGCCACGGCACCAACGTCATCCAGGGTCTGGCCGTCAGCCTGGAATCCACGGCCCTTCCGGCCCTGGTGATCATCGCGGGCATCATCGTCGCCAATGGCCTGGCTGGCCTATTCGGCATCGCCATCGCCACCACGGCCATGCTGTCTCTGGCCGGCTTTATCGTCGCCCTGGATGCCTTTGGCCCGGTCACCGACAACGCCGGCGGCATCGCGGAGATGGCGGGCCTGCCCGCTGAGGTCCGCGTCTCCACCGACGCCCTCGACGCGGTGGGCAACACCACCAAGGCGGTGACCAAGGGCTACGCCATCGGCTCGGCCGGCCTCGGCGCCCTGGTGCTGTTCGCCGCCTATACCGAGGACCTGCGCTACTTCATCGCCACGGCCGAGCCCGGCTCGTTCTTCGAGGGCATGACGCAGGTCGCCTTCGACCTGTCCAACCCCTACGTCGTGGTCGGCCTGCTGTTCGGGGGCCTCTTGCCCTTCCTGTTCGGCGGCATGTCCATGACCGCCGTGGGCCGGGCCGCCGAGGCCGTGGTCGTCGAAGTTCGCCGCCAGTTCAAGGAGAACCCCGGCATCATGACCGGCGAGGTCAAGCCGGAGTATGGCCGGGCCGTCGACATCCTGACCAAGGCCGCCATCCGCGAGATGATCGTGCCCAGCCTGCTGCCGGTCGTGTCGCCTGTGGTGCTGTTCTTCGTGATCATGGCAATCGCCGGCAAGGGCGACGCCTTCTCCGCGCTGGGCGCCATGCTGATGGGGGTGATCGTCACGGGCCTGTTCGTGGCCATCTCGATGACCTCGGGCGGCGGCGCCTGGGACAACGCCAAGAAGCTGATCGAAGAGGGCCACCACGGCGGCAAGGGGTCGGAGGCTCACAAGGCCGCCGTCACCGGCGACACCGTCGGCGACCCCTATAAGGACACCGCCGGTCCTGCGGTGAACCCGATGATCAAGATCACCAACATCGTGGCCCTGCTGCTGCTGGCCGTCCTCGCCCACGGCGTCGGATAGCCAATAGACCCCACGGTCTGGAACGAAGAACGCCCCGGAGAGCGATCTCCGGGGCGTTTCTCATGTCGAATGGGGCAGGGCGCTCTAGCGGTCGCCAGGCCGGGTGCCGGGCACCCCTTCGTCATCCCGGGGCAACATGCCGCCGCGGCCCACATTGCCCAGCAGCTGTTCCAGCACCGTCAGCTCACGGCCGCGGGTCGGGGTTTCGCGGTCGTTGTAGGCGATGACCTTGCCGTCCTCGAGGGTGTAGTGGTCGACCTTCTCCACCACCTCGGTTTCCGGATTGAAGGTGATGGAGACCACTTCGCGGTTGACCACCTGGGCCCGACGGAAGGCCACCCGCTCTTTCACCTGGGCGATATAGAACCAGACGTCATCCTCAAAGGTCGAGGTGGCGGAGGGTGAGCCGAGGCTGCCGCGGACGGTGGACTTGGTGTCTTCGCCGACCTTGACGTCCTTCGGATTGGCGTCGATGGCCTGGAATCCGGAATAGGTGGTCATCGGCGCGCAGGCGCTGGTGGTCAGCAGTCCGACCGTAAGGGCGGCGAAGGCGACACGGCGAAACATGTGGGAACCGGACCTGTTCAAGATTTCAAGACTTTGACCTATCGCCCGCGGGGCCTTAGTTCAATGCCGCCGTTAACGCCCTGTGGCGGCGAAATCGAGGCCAAGATGATCCTGGAGCGTCTCTTTCGTCCAAAACCCGCAAGGATCGCGGGGCAGAAGCTCTATGCCGGGGTGGTGTCTCAGGCCCGCCAGCCCGAATTCTACAGCCGCCTGGTGGCGCCCGATACGGTCGAGGGCCGTTTCGAACTCTATTCCCTGCACGTCGTCCTCCTGCTGGACCGTCTAAAGCGTCAGGGAGAGCCTGCCGCCGACACCGCCCAGGCCCTGTTCGACGCCTATGTCTCGGCCCTGGACGACGCCCTGCGGGAGATGGGGGTCGGCGACCTGTCGGTCGGCAAGAAGATGCGCAAGCTTGGCGAGGCCTTCTATGGCCGGGTGAAGTCGTACGAATCCGCCCTGGCGAGCCTGCCTGACGAGGCGCCCCTGGCGGCGCTGGTCGGGCGCACGGTCTATGCCGAAGCGGCAGATGCGCCCACAGCCGCGATGGTGGCCTACGTCCTGCGCCAGAGACAGAACCTGGCCGACCAGCCGCTGGACGCCTTCCTGGCCGGCGAAGTCGCCTGGGTGGCGCCGTGAGCGAGGTCTGGACGCACCCGTTCAAGATGGGCGCCCTGGCCCGGGGGCCGGTCACCCTGCGGCTGGAGCCTGACGCGGCGATCCTCAAGGCGCTGGCCCCGAAGCTCGGCGTGCGGGCGGTCAAGAGCCTCAGCGCCGATCTGCGCCTGCGGACCTGGCTGGACGGCGTGGAGATCGGCGGGCGGTTCCAGGCTGTGGTCGAGCAGGAATCGGGCCTCTCCCTCGAGGCCTTCGACCAGACGGTCGAAGGGCCGATCGAGGTTCGTCTTGTCCCCGCGGGCAGTCCCAATGCGCCCGATCCGGAAATCGAGATCGAGCTCGATCCCGAATCGCCCGATCCGCCGGAAATTCTTGAAGGCGACACCATCGACCTGGCCGACTATGTGATCGAACACCTGGCCGTGGAGATCGACCCCTTTCCCCGACTGCCAGGGGAAACCTTCGATTACACGCCGCCACAGGATGACGACTCGCCCTTCGCCGTGCTTAAGCGGCTGAAGGACGACAATGGCTGATCCTCGGCCATGCGCCGGGCACAGCGCCGCGGACCTGCGGCGAACAGGGGCTGAATTCACGTCGTGAGCCAATCGGTCACCATATCCGTCGACGCCATGGGCGGCGATCACGGCCCGGCCGTCACCATCCCGGCCCTGGCCCATGCGGCCGGCAAGGCGGGGGAGGGGTTGCGTTTCCTCGCCCACGGGGACGCCGCCCTCATCGAGCCTGAGCTGGCCCGCCTGCCGCAGCTGGCCGGCAGGGTCGAGGTGCGCCACACCGACAAGGTGGTGGCCAGCGAGGAAAAGCCGGCCACGGCCCTGCGCCGGGGCAAGGGCTCCAGCATGTGGAACACCGTTGAGGCGGTGAAGCTCGGCGAGGCCCAGGGTGCGGTCTCGGCGGGCAATACCGGCGCCCTGATGGCGATTTCCAAGCTCGTCCTGCGGATGAGCGCCGATCTCGACCGTCCCTGCCTGACGGCCAGCTGGCCCACAGTCTCGGGCTTCACGACGGTGCTGGATGTCGGCGCCAATGTGGATTGCGACGCCGAGCGCCTGGTGGAGTTCGCCATTCTGGGAGAAGCCTTCCACCGTGCCGCCCACGGGGTCGAGCGGCCCAGCATCGGTCTGCTGAATGTCGGTTCTGAGGACATCAAGGGGCACGAAGAGGTCCGGGAGGCCCATCGCATGCTGCGCGAGGGCGAGTTTGGCCTGAACTATTACGGCTTCGTCGAAGGCGATGATCTGACCCGCGGCGTCGTCGACGTGGTGGTCACCGACGGCTTCACCGGCAATGTCGCCCTGAAGACGGCCGAAGGCGTGGCCAAGTTCATCACCAGCGAGTTGCGCGCGGCCCTGATGTCGAGCCTGCCGTCCAAGCTCGGGGCGATGATGGCGCGCAAGGCTCTGCTGGCCTTCCGCGAAAAGCTCAGCCCGCCGGCCGCGGCGCCCCTGCTTGGCCTCAATGGTGTGGTGGTCAAGAGCCATGGTGGGGCCGAGATTCGCGACTTCGCCGACGCAATTCAGGTGGCTGCGGATCTGGCGCGCAGCGATTTCGCCGCCGAGATCACGCGAAGCATGACCCGTCTCGGTTTCGGCGCCAGTCCGCCGCCGCCCGCGGGCCAGGGAGGCGAGTGAGTTGAGTTCCGCATTTCGCAGCGCCGTCACCGGCGTGGGCGGCTATCTGCCCGACGAGGTCGTCACCAATGACGACCTGTCCCGCTTCGTGGACACCAGCGACGAATGGATCCGGGAACGAACCGGCATTCGCCAGCGTCATCGCGCGGCGCCGGACCAGGCCGTTTCCGACCTCGCCGTGGAGGCTGCGCGCAAGGCGCTGACGGCGGCCGGCCGGACGCCCGACGAGGTCGATCTGATCATCGTCGCCACTACGACCCCCGACCTGACCTTCCCGGCGACCGCGGCGATCGTCCAGCGCAAGCTGGGGTGTCCCGTGGGTATCGCCTTCGATATCCAGGCGGTCTGCTCTGGGTTTGTCTACGCTCTGTCGGTGGCCGACGGCTTCGTCGCCCACGGCCGATCCAAGTGCGCCCTGGTGATCGGGGCCGAGACCATGACCCGGCTGATGGACTGGACCGACCGGGGCACCTGCGTGCTGTTCGGGGACGGGGCCGGCGCTGTGGTGCTGGAGCCTGCGGCTGGCGCCGGGACCACGGAAGATCGCGGCCTGCTGGGTTTTGCGCTCCGCGCCGACGGGACCAAGCAGGACCTCCTCTATGTGGACGGCGGCCCCTCGACCAATGGCGAGGTGGGCAAGCTGCGGATGCAGGGCAACCAGGTGTTCCGCCACGCCGTGGTCAACATCTCCGAAGCGGTCACGGCCGCGGCCGCCGACGCCGGAATCGATGTCGCCGCAGTGGACTGGTTCGTGCCCCACCAGGCCAATATGCGCATCCTGGAAGGGGTCGCGCGTCGCCTGGGCATTCCGGAGTCCAAGGTGGTCACGACGGTGGCCGATCACGCCAACACCTCCGCAGCCTCGATTCCCCTCGCCATGGCCGTCGCGGTGGCCGATGGCCGCATCAAGCCGGGTGATCTTCTGCTGCTGGAGGCCATGGGCGGCGGCCTGACCTGGGGCGCCTGCGTGCTGCGCTTCTGAGTCTGGGCGCAGAACTGGACCGGAACCCTTTGACCTTGCCCGACAATCACGGCATGAGGGGACCAGTTGGTTTGTCCGGGGGCGGGGTACGCATGAAGGGCTCGACTTTGACGCGAGCTGATCTTTGCGAGGCGGTTCACGACGAGGTCGGACTGTCTCGGCAGGACTGCGCGACGCTCGTCGAACGCACGCTGGAGCTGATGATCCAGGCTCTTGAGGCCGGTGAACAGGTCAAGCTTTCCGGCTTCGGCGTCTTCCAGGTCCGCGCCAAGCGCGCGCGCATGGGCCGCAATCCCAAGACCGGCGAGCCGGCGGCCATCGAGCCGCGTCGGGTGATCGGCTTCCGGGCATCCCAGGTGATGAAGGCGAGGGTCGACAAGGCGCTCGCAGAGGAAGACTAGGCCGTGGCCAAGGGCCCCGAAGCGTTCCGGACGATTTCGGAAGCGGCTGAGGAGCTGGACGTGCCCCAGCACGTGCTGCGGTTCTGGGAGACCAAGTTCTCATTCATCCGCCCGATGAAGCGGGCCGGCGGTCGCCGGTTCTACCGGCCCCAGGACATCGCCGTCCTGCAGGGCGTGCGGCGCTTGCTGCACGACGAAGGCTACACGATCAAAGGCGTCCAGAAGCTGCACAAGGACCAGGGCCTGCGCCGGCTGCTGGCCGAATCGGGAGCCGATCTCGGGGGCGAAGCGCCGGATGAGGCCCTGGCGGATTCAGAAATCCGCGACCGCCTGGCGCTGGTTCTGGAAGATCTCGAGGCCGCCAAGGCGCGGCTGGATCGACTGCTTGGGGATGGCGGTCGGCAGGCCTGACTTTGCGGGTTGCCGGGCCGCAGGCGCCCGCCTATAAGACGCGACCTCGCCGCTGGCGACGGAGCGTAGCGCAGCCTGGTAGCGCACTTGACTGGGGGTCAAGGGGTCGTGGGTTCGAATCCCGCCGCTCCGACCATCGCCTGAAACGGCGGGGTCGAAACAAGCATCACGTCGGAATTCTATCGCCTGAGAGACGCCGGCGGCCTACCGGCCGCGGTTCATCCAGCTGATCAGCGGCAGGATCGGAACGCCCCAGGCCAGTCCGACGATCCCGTAGAACAGGACCTGGATCGCGACGTTGTCGGGCAGCCGCTCGCCGATGGCGACGGCGGCCACGGCATAGACGGCCACGAAGGCGAGGATCGCGAACATGCCGATCAGCTTGCGTTGGCGCGCGCTCATGGAAAGCCCCATTGATCCTCGCGCCGGTCCGGCGCGCACCTCCCTATAGGGCGCGCGCCGGGGGCCTGTCACTTCCGGCGGATGAGGCCCAGAATGGCCAGGAGCAGGACGGCGCCCACGGTCGAGACGATCAGGCTGCCGATGAAGCCGTCGAAGGGGAAGTCGATCAGGTTGGCGATGAAGCCGCCGATCAGGGCGCCGACCAGACCCACCAGAAGGTTGGTGAAGAGGCCGTGGTCGCGCTTCATGATCTTTTCGGCGATCCAGCCGGCGAAGATGCCGATGATGATTGCGCTCAGAATTCCGACGCCGCTCATGGTTCGTTTCCTCCCAAAAGACGGCTCAAGACGCCGCCCACCCTGAATGCGGTCAAGCTTGGGGGGTTCCCAATCTCCTGGCAAGCGGACAAGGCATGGACGGAAATCGTCGCGTGCTTTAGCCCATGGCCCAACTTAAACCCAAAAGAGGCGCGATCTCGCCGTAATGACCTCTTTCCTGCGCTCGGACCGATCGACGCCGGTCGCCCTCTGGCTCGCCATCGTGGCCGCTCTCGTGCTCGCAATGGTGGTGGTCGGTGGCGCGACCCGCCTGACGGACTCCGGCCTCTCCATTACCGAATGGAAGCCCGTCACCGGCGCCGTGCCGCCGATGTCCGACGCGCACTGGAACGCCGAATTCGCCAGGTACCAGGAGATTCCCCAGTACCAGCTGGTGAACCGGGGCATGACCCTGGCGGAGTTCAAGACCATCTATTGGTGGGAGTGGGCGCACCGTTTCCTCGGCCGCCTGGTGGGCCTCGTCTACGCTCTGCCGTTCGTCTACTTCCTGGCGCGGCGAGAGATCCCCAAGCGCCTGATCCTGCGGTGCGTCGGCCTCCTGGTGCTGGGCGGACTGCAGGGCGCGATCGGATGGTGGATGGTGGCCAGCGGCCTGGCCGACCGGGTCTCGGTGGCGCCAGAGCGCCTGATGGTCCATCTGGGTCTGGCCTTCATCCTGTTCGCAGCCCTCATATGGACAGCCCTGGACGCTTGGCGAGGGGAGGCGCGGCAGCCCTTGCCCAGCCCATGGAGCGCCCTGGCCCTGGGCCTGATGGGCCTGATCTTCCTGCAGATCCTGCTGGGCGCCCTGGTGGCCGGCAACGACGCCGGCTTCGTCTATAACGACTGGCCTCTGATGAACGGCACGCTCTTCCCGCGGGACTATGCGGGCGAAAGCCTATGGGGCACCCTGGCCCACAGCCAGGGCGCTGTGCAGTTGCATCACCGGCTTGGCGGCTATGTCCTGATGATCGCCGCCATCTGGATGGCGATCAGCGCCCGACGGACCAATTATGTGCCGCCGCCGGCCAAGCGGCTGATGATGGCCACCACCCACGCCATCCTGCTGCAGGCCGTGCTGGGGATCGCCACCCTGGTGCTGGCCGTGCCCCTGTGGCTGGGCATGCTGCACCAGCTGATGGCCGCCGTGGTCCTGGGGCTGGCGACGGCCTTCGCCTGGCGGATCCGCCGAGTCTAGACCCGGAAGCTGTTCCAGGGGCCGATGATCGCCAGGGTGAGGCCCGGCCAGTAGATGTTGACGAAGCAGGTCGAGCCGTCGGGCGAGAAGCAGGCGCCGGCCAGCTCAGCGTTCCCTTCGAAGACGTTGCGGGCGATCGTATAGACCCGACCGTCGGGGGTGATGCCCTTCAGGTGGTTGCGCAGGGTCTCCGAATAGCGGTCCTCGCAGGCGAACATGTGGCCCCAGGGCGAGATGGCCAGGTTGTCAGCGAAGTCCATGACGCGGGAGTCCGTCGGCTCGACGAACAGCTCCAGCCGGCCGGGCGCATCGGCCTCGCCGGCCTGGCCTTCGTGCGGGCTTGGGATGTAGCGCAGCACCTGCCCATGACCGGCCGGGCCGCTGGAGGTGCAGGTGAAGTAGACCCCCTCCGGGCTCCAGAAGATCCCCTCGCCACGACCGATGAAGGCCGCGCCGGCCGCCTGCATGCGTAGGCGCAGGTCCTCGTGCGGGTTGTCCGAGCCCTCGACATCGATCCAGACGCAGTCGCGGGTCTCGCCGACCTGCCAGGTGGGCTCCGAGCCCTTCATGTTGCGGGCGTCGCCGCCCTCAGGCGCGTTGCGGAAGCCGAGGGCCTGCAGCCGGCCGCCCTTGGCCGGGTTGCGCCGGTCATTGGGCAGGAAGCGGTAGAACAGCCCCTTGGAGTCGAAGGAGTCCTCCGTCTCGTAGATGACGCCGGTCCCGGGATCGACGGCGGCGGCTTCGTGCTGGAACCGTCCCATGGCCGTTAGCGGGACGGGATCCACCAGGCCCTTGACCGTGGCGGGGACCTCGAACACCCAGCCATGGGACTTGCCGAGGCCAGCCTGGGCCGAGAGGGTGGTTTCCTCGCAGGACAGCCACGAGCCCCAGGGCGTAGCGCCGCCCGCGCAGTTGATCAGGGTCCCGGTCAGGCTGAGATGCTGGCTCTCCAGCCGCTGGCTCTTCAGATCGTAGATCAGGGTCGTGACGCCGCCGGGCAGGGGATAACCGTCGGGACCCACGTCGTAGGCCTGCGCGGGCTTCAGCTTGTCGATGAGCTTGCGGCCCGGCCCCGTGGGACCATAGTTCAGGTCTCGGGGATTGAGCTCGTGATTGCGCAGCAGGGCGATCTTCGAGCCACCGATCGGAATGGCGGCCATGCCGTCGGCCTTGTAGGGCACGAAGAACCCGTCATCCATCGTCTGACCGGCGTGGGAGATCACCCGGTATGAAAAGCCCTCAGGCAGGTCGAGAATCTTGTAGGGGTCGGGGATCAGCGGGCCATAGCCATGGACCTCGTTGACATAGGTTTCGCCTGCTGACGCTTGGGCGGCTGACGTCTGGGCCTGCGCCCGCAGCGCGTAGCCGGAAAAGGCGGCGCCGGCTGCAGCGGCGCCTAGCAGGGCGCGACGGTGAAGGGTCATGGAGAATCCGTGATCGGGCGTCTGTGTTGTCCCACCATACGACAAAGCCGTGGCGAGGCGATGACGGGCGTTCGGGTCTTGGTTCGGCAAGAACTGACATGTATCGTGTCATAACGACGCGGCTCGTCGGCTTAGGGTCCAGGAGGGACGCCCATGACACTGACCTACGACCTCTACTGGTCCTTCCGCTCGCCCTATTCCTACATGATCACGCCGCGGCTGATGGCCCTGGAGGCGGCCTATGACGTGAAGGGGAACATCCGCCCAGTTTACCCGCTCGCCGTGCGCACGCCGGAATTCTTCGAGACCCGCGATCCCCTTTGGTTCAGCTATTTCCTGGCGGACATTCATCGGGAGGCGGCCTTCCTGGGCCTGCCGTTCGCCTGGCCGCGCCCGGACCCGGTCTATATGGACATGGCCACCCGCACCTATCCCAAGGAACAACCGCACATTCATCGCCTGACCCAGATGGGCGTCGCCGCCGCCGAGCGGGGGAGGGGCCTGGCCTATCTGACCGAGGTCAGCCGCGTGATCTGGAGCGGTGAGGTGGAGAACTGGCACGAGGGCGACCACCTGGCCCAGGCCGCCGAGCGCGCCGGCCTCGATCCCAAGGAGCTGGCCAGCGCCGTCGACGCCGAATCCGAGCGACTCGACGCCATCGTCGAGGCCAACCAGGTCGCGCAGCGACAGGCCGGCCATTACGGGGTGCCGATGATCGCGTTCAACAGCGAGCCCTTCTTTGGTCAGGACCGCTTCGACCAGTTCAAATGGCGGTTGGAGCAGCAGGGCCTGAAGGCGAGATAGGCGGGTTCAGCCGTTCGCGGTAATATGATACCTTGCCTCTAGGGGCCGTGTTTTATAAGGCTTTCCGGGCCATTCGTGTTGACAAGGTGGCGTTCGACCCGTACATGCCGCGCCTCACGTCGCCGGCGCCTTGCCGCCGTCGCAACTTACGGATCGTCCCCATGATGAAGACCACGGCTTCTTTGAAGCCCGCCGAGGTCGAGAAGAAGTGGATCGTGATCGATGCTGAGAACGCCGTGGTCGGCCGCCTCGCCTCGTTCGTCGCCATGCGTCTTCGCGGCAAGCATCGGCCCGACTACACCCCGCACGTCGATTGCGGCGACTTCGTCGTCATCGTCAACGCCGACAAGGTGAAGTTCACCGGCAAGAAGCTGACCGACAAGGTCTACTACTGGCACACCGGCCATCCGGGCGGCATCAAGGAACGGACCGCGGACAAGATCCTCGGCGGCAAGTTCCCCGAGCGCATCCTGGAAAAGGCCGTGGAGCGCATGCTCCCCAAGGAAAGCCCTCTGGCCCGCAAGCAGATGACTCACCTGCGCATCTATACGAGCGCCGAGCATCCGCACGCCGCCCAGAACCCCGAGACCATCGCGTTCGCCGAGATGAACGCCAAGAACGTGCGGAGCGCCTGAGGCCCATGTCCGAGACCCAAGGTTTCGAGGCTCTGCAAAGCCTCTCTTCCAACCCCGAATCCGCACCGCGCGAACCGGTCATCGACCAGTACGGCCGCGCCTACGCCACCGGCAAGCGCAAGAACGCCGTGGCCCGCGTGTGGATCAAGCCCGGCAAGGGCGTGATCACCATCAACGGCCGCACCCAGGAAGTCTATTTTGCGCGCCCCGTGCTGCGCATGATGATCGCCCAGCCGCTGGAGATCGCCGACCGCCTGGGCCAGTTCGACGTCATCGTGACCGTGAAGGGCTCTGGCCTGTCGGGCCAGGCCGGCGCGGTCCGCCACGGCATCGCCAAGGCGCTGACCTATTACGAGCCGGGCCTGCGTCCGGTCCTGAAGCCGCACGGCTTCCTGACCCGCGACTCCCGCGTGGTTGAGCGTAAGAAGTACGGCAAGGCCAAGGCCCGCCGTAGCTTCCAGTTCTCGAAGCGCTAGTCGCGCGCGAACACCGCGTATGCGAAATGGGGCGCTTCGGGAGACCGGAGCGCCCTTTTTCTTGTCCATCGTCCCAAGCGGGAGACGACCATGGCCCACAAGATCTTCATCGACGGCGAGGCCGGCACCACGGGCCTGCAGATTCGCCAGCGCCTGGCCGACCGGCGTGACCTGGAGGTGGTGTCGATTGACCCGGCCCGGCGTAAGGACGCCGACGCCAGGGCTGAGCTGCTCAACAGCGTCGATGTGGCCATCCTCTGCCTGCCGGACGAGGGGGCCCGGGAAGCCGTGGCGATGATCGTCAATCCCGATGTGCGGGTCATTGATCCTTCCACCGCCCACCGGACGTCGACGGGCTGGGCGTTCGGTTTTCCCGAGTTGAACCGGGATCAACGGGCGACGATCGCCGCGTCCAAGCGGGTGACCAATCCCGGTTGCTGGTCGACGGGGTTCATCGCCCTGGTCGCGCCCCTGGTCCGGGCGGGGCTGATCCCGGCCGAGGCGGCGCTCTCGACGCACGGGGTTTCCGGCTATTCGGGCGGCGGCAAGGGCCTGATCGCAGAGTTCGAGGACGCTCCAGCGCCGTCGCCTTCAGCCGACGCCTTCCGGCCCTATGGCCTGACCCTGGCCCACAAGCACCTGCCGGAGATGGTCGCCTATACGGGCCTGACCCATCCGCCGATCTTTTCGCCCGCGGTAGGTCGCTACGCCCAGGGGATGATCGTCGAGGTCCCCGTGGCGCTGTGGGCGCTGCCCGGGCGTCCGGCGGTGGCCGATCTGCGCGCCGCGCTTTCCGAAACCTATGCCGGCGAGGCCTTCGTCCAGGTGGCGACCGATCTGGAGACGTCTCAGCTCAGCCAGGCGCGGGCGGGCGCGGGCGGCTATGTGGCGGCCCTGGATCCTGAGGCCTTGAACGGCACGAACGGCCTGCGGCTTTATGTGTTCGGCGACGAGGCCAAGGGCCAGGCCCGTCTGCTGGCGGTGCTGGATAATCTGGGGAAGGGGGCCTCCGGGGCGGCTGTGCAGAACCTGAATCTGATGCTTGGCCTGGATGAGGGGGAAGGATTGAGTCGCCCCTAGGGATATGCAGAAGTCGGCGCGGCCTATGTCGATTCTTCCGCCGCTGACGCCTCCGGCCCGACCTCCGCAATCAGAGCTTAACCCCGCGACCCTAATTCTGCTGGGTTCAAGCCCGGCGCTTAGAAGGATCTCTCGCCTATGACCCACGCGTCATTCATTGATCCGCAGGGCGATGCGCCGGCGCGGAGCCGGGATGCGTGGGATCTGGACATAGGCACCTTCTTCGAGGTGTCCCTCGACCTGCTGGTGATCCGCGACCTGGAGGGGCGCGTGCTGAAGGCCAGCCGTTCCTGGCAGACCATCCTTGGCCACGACCCGGAGGACATGGAAGGCCTGCCGCTGCTGCGGCTGGTCCACCCCGAAGACCTTCCCGGCACCCAGACCAGCGTCACCGAGGTTGAGCAGCGCCGCCCCGGCGATCCGGTGCTCGGCTTCATCAATCGCTATCGCCACAGGGACGGGGGCTATCGCACCCTCGAGTGGCGCGCCCAGCGGTACGGCGATCGCATCTATGGCGTCGCCCGCGACGTGACCGAGCGGGTCGCCGCCGAGCGGGAACTGCTTGAAGCCAAGGCCATGGCCGAGGCGGCCAGCCGGGCCAAGACCGACTTCCTCGCCAATATGAGCCACGAGGTGCGAACCCCGCTGAATGGCGTGATCGGCATTATCGACGCCCTGTCGCGGACCCCCCTGAGCCCCGAGCAGGCGGAGATGGTCGGCCTCGTCCGGGATTCCGGGGTGATCCTCGAGCGGCTGGTGTCGGACTTCCTGATCGTCTCCAAGATCGAGGCCGGCCAACTTGAGTTGGAAACCCGACCGTTCGATCTGGACGAAGCCTTGCGCCCCTATATCGAGGTCACCCGTCACCGGGTGGACGACAAGGGCCTGGCGCTCAAGGTGGAACGCCACGAGGCCGCCCAAGGCCGCTTCCTCGGCGACCCCACGCGGATCGGCCAGATCGTCAGCAACCTGTTGTCCAATGCGGTGAAGTTCACCGAGCAGGGCCATGTCACCCTGCGCATCAGCCGGATCGAGGCGTCGGAGGGCGAGCACCTCACGCTTGAGGTCGAGGACACCGGCGTCGGGTTCAGCGCCGATCAGGCCGCCCGGCTGTTCGACCGCTTCAGCCAGGCCGACGAAACGATCAGCCGCCGCTTCGGCGGCACGGGCCTTGGTCTCTCGATCTGTCGCTCGCTGACCGATCTCATGGGCGGAACGATCACGGCCAGCTCGGAGCCGGGGCAGGGCAGCCGATTTGTCGTGTCCATCCCGCTGCGGCGGGCCGACCCCCTGCCGGAGGGCGAGGCGCAGCGCCCGGGCGCGCCGGTGTCGCGTTCGGCCTATGACCGCCCCCTGCGGGTGCTGCTGGCTGAGGACCACCCCACCAATCAGCGGGTGGTTCAGCTCATCCTGGCCAGCCAGGCGGCTGAACTGGTCACCGTCGAGGATGGTCTTCAGGCGGTGTCGGCCTTTGAATCGAGCGCCTTCGACGTCGTCCTCATGGACATGCAGATGCCGCACATGGACGGTCTGGCCGCGACCCGGGCGATCCGCGACCTGGAGGCCAAGCGAGGCGCGTCGCCGACGCCGATCATCATGCTCAGCGCCAACGCCATGGCGGAGCACCAGGCCGAGGCCTTGGCGGCCGGCGCCGACATCCACGTCGCCAAGCCGATTACGGCGGCCACCCTGCTGGGCGGCATCCAGGCGGTCGTCGGCGTCTAGATTTCGCGCCGCCTCATCTAAGTCCAGATCGCCAGCGTATGATGAGGCATGAACCTCATGCACGCCTTTCATCGCCGGGGCTTTCTGCTGGGGGCCAGCGCGCTCGCCGCCTGCAGCGGCCGGGCCGAGGCCCAGGCCGCCGACGCCTATGCGGACTCGTCCTGGCGCAAACTGACTGACGCCCAGTGGAAAAGCCGCCTGTCGCCGGCCGCCTACCAGGTCCTGCGCCGCGAAGGCACCGAGCGGGCGGGCTCAAGCCCCCTGGACCGCGAAAAGCGCAAGGGAACCTTTGTCTGCGCCGGGTGCGAACTGCCGCTGTTCAAGTCCGACTGGAAATACGACAGCGGCACCGGCTGGCCGAGCTTCTACACCTATATCGATGGCGCCCTGGGCAAGAAGACCGACTTCAAGATCGGCATACCTCGCACCGAGTATCATTGCGCCCGCTGCCTCGGTCACCAGGGCCACGTGTTCAAGGACGGCCCCCGGCCCACCGGCCTGCGCTACTGCAACAATGGCGTGGCGCTGAAGTTCGTGCCCGCCTAAAGGCGAGACGCGCGACGAACGTCTAGGCCGCGGTTCGGCGGCGCCCTAAGAGTGCTCGCAACGAGAACAACACCTTAGGGAAGAACGATGCGACATCATCTTGCACGCCGGTTGGCCGGCGCGGTTTCGGCTGTGGCGCTGGCCGCCCTGGCGACCGGCCCGGCCCTGGCCGCCGACGTCCCCATGGCCCCGCCCGCAGAGGCCCGCTTCACGGCCTCGGGCGTCGAGGCGCTGAAGACCGAGATGCAGGCCCTGGTCGACCAGAAGAAGCTGGCCGGCGCGGTCACCGTGCTGGCCCGCCAGGGCAAGGTGGTCCATTACGAGGCCTATGGCGTCCAGGACGTGGCCACCGGCCAGCCCACCGAGCTCGACACCATCTATCGCATCGCCTCCATGACCAAGCCGGTCACTGGCGTGGCCATGATGATCCTCTGGGAGGAGGGCCGGTGGAGTCTGGACGATCCGGTCGCCAAGCACGTTCCCGAATTCGCGGATCTGCAGGTGGCTGTCGCTGACGGCGGAACCGAGCCCCAGGCGCATCCCATGACCATGCGCGAGCTGATGAGCCACACGGCCGGCTTCGATGTCAGCGCCGGCTATGACGACGACGGCCTGCAGGACGGCGACCTCCAGGCGATGATCGACAAGCTGGCCGCCCTGCCGCTGGCCGTCCAGCCGGGAACCGACTGGCGCTATGGGCCCAGCGTCAACATCCAGGGCTATATCGTCGAGAAGCTGTCAGGGCAGAGCCTGGACGCCTTTTTCAAGAGCCGGATCTTCGATCCCCTGAAGATGGACGACACCGGCTTCCATGTGGACAGCGCCAAGCTGTCCCGAGTGTCGGCGGTCCACACCTATGGCGAGGATGGCCTGATCGCCCCGGCTGGCGAGGTGCGGGCCGCCCCCACCAGCCCGCCCGCCTTCCTGTCGGGCAGCGGCGGCCTGTTCTCCACCGCCGAGGACTACTGGCGCTTCGCCCAGATGCTGGCCAATGGCGGCGAGCTGGACGGCGCCCGCATCTTGAAGGCCGAAACGGTGGAGCTGATGCGCACCAATGTGCTGGCCGAGGGGGTGACGGTCGATCTCTATGGCCCCAGCCAGGTCGGGACCGGCTTTGGCCTGGACTTCGCGGTCATCAGCGACCCCCAGGCCGCTGGCACGCCCCAGGGGCTGAACTCCTTCTACTGGGGCGGCGCCTTCGGGACCTGGTTCTGGATCGATCCCACCAACGACCTCGTGTTCGTCGGCATGATCCAGAACCTGCGCGGCAGCATCCCCGGCGCCGGCACCCCGGCCATGCGGGAGATCACGCCGCGCCTCGTCTATGAGGCGCTGACGACGGACTAGGATGGCGGACCGTCGCCGGCCCTCGGCGGCGGTCTTCGCCCCCTACGACTTGACCTTCACATAGCTGCCCGGCGCATCCTCGAGGGGCTTGAGCGGCCCCTTGGCCGGGTCGCGGGCCGGGACCATCCCGCCGGAATGCGACTTCAGCCACGTGATCCAGTGCGGCCACCACGAGCCCGGCGTCTCGACCGCGTTGGCCTGCCACTCGGCCAGGGTTTCCGGCAGCTGGTCAAAGGTCCAGTGCTGGTACTTCTTGGCGGCCGGCGGATTGACCACGCCGGCGATATGTCCCGAGCCCGAGAGGGTGAAGGTGGTGGGGCCGCCGAACAGGCGCGCGCCGCGATAGACCGACGTCGCCGGCGCGATGTGGTCCTCCCTGGACGACTGCACATAGACCGGCGTCTTCACCGTCCCCAGGTCCAGCCGCACGCCGTCCAGTTCCAGCTCGCCCTTGGCCAGGGCGTTCTGGCCATAGAACTGGCGCAGATAGAACATGTGCAACGCCTTGGGCATCCGCGTCTGGTCGGAATTCCAGAACAGCAGGTCGAAGGGTCGGGGCTCCTTGCCCATCAGATAGTTGTTCACGAAGAACGACCAGATCAGGTCGTTGGAGCGCAGGACATTGAAGGTGTCGGCCATGGCCTGGCCCGACAGCACCCCGCCCTCGGCGTCCATCCTCTGCTCGAGATCCTTCAGCCAGGCCTCGTCGGTGAACAGCAGCAGGTCGCCGGCCTCGGTGAAGTCCTGCTGGGCGGCGAAGAAGGTGGCCGAGGCGATCCGCCGGTCCCCCTTGGCGGCCATATGGGCCAGGGCCGCTGACAAGAGCGTGCCGCCGATGCAGTAGCCGACGGCGTTCACGCGATCGACGCCCGCCTGCCTCATGGCCGCATCGGTGGCCTCATAGACGCCCTGGCGCAGATAGTCCTCGAAGGTCTTGCCCGCCAGGCTCTTGTCCGGGTTCACCCAGGAGACGACGAACACCGTGATCCCCTGGTCGGCCAGCCAGCGGATCATCGAATTGTCGGGGCGCAGGTCGAGGATGTAGAACTTGTTGATCCAGGGCGGGAAGATGATGAGCGGAATCTCATGCACCTCCTGCGTCGAGGGCGAGAACTGCAGGAGCTGGAGCAGCTCGTTCTGGAACACCACCTTGCCCGGCGCGGTGGCGACGTTCTCGCCGATCTTGAACTGTTCGTAGTCGGTCTGGCTGATCGCCAGCTGCCCGCCGCCGCGGGCCAGATCGGCGGCGAAGTTCTCCATGCCGCGGACCAGGCTCTCGCCGCCGGTGGCCATGATCTCGCGCATGGCCGTGGGGTTTGAGGCCAGGAAGTTGGTGGGCGAGAAGGCGTCGGTCAGCAGCTTCATGAAGAACTCGACCCGGCGGCGCGAGATCGGCTCGACATCATCGACGCCGCCCACCAGGCCCTGCAGCCAGTCGGCGGTGACGAGGTAGGACTGCTTCATCACATCGAAGACCGGATTGTCCGACCAGTCTGGGTCGAGGAAGCGCTTGTCGCCCTTGGGCGGCTGGGCGATCGGGTCGGGGGTCTCGCCAGCCATCCGCCGGGCGGTCGTCTGCCAGAGGTCCATATAGCGGGTCAGAAGGTCGGCCTGGGCGCGGAGCAGGCGGTCCGGCTGGCGGGCCAGCTTGCCCATGACCTCCGTCAGGGCCGGCCCGATGTGGAAGGGGTCTGTGGACAGCGCGGCGGGCCGGTCGGCCTGGCGCAGGGCCGCCTCGGCGATGGCCCCCTGGGCGGTCATGGCGGCGCGGGCGAGATTGGCCGACAGGGTCTCCAGCAGGCGTCGCTGCTCGGCCGTCAGATCCGGAAAGGCGGGGAGGGCGGCGGACGCCGCCTGCGGCGCGGCCTGAGGCGGAGCCTGGGCGGCCTCCGCCTGCGGCTGCGGGGACGCCTGCGGCTTGGACGCGCGCGCGGGTTTCGCGCCGGCAGGTTTTGGGCCAGCGGGTTTTGGGCCGGCGGCCTTACGGGCGGCCTTCGGAGCCGGCGCAGCCTCGGCTTCAACGGGCGCGGCGGCGACCTTGGCCCTGGCCTTGGGAGAGGGCGACTTGGACCGGGTTCGGCTCTTGGCGCCCGAGCCCTTGGTCTGCGAGCCTTTTTCGCTCATGGAACGCCATCCTCCGGGCAGGTGGGCCGATTGCAGCCCTTTCACTGAACCGCATCATGTCATAAGAGCGAGGCCGATATGAACGTCTTGGCTCGCCTTTTTCGAAACGCAGACAACGCCCCGTTGCGGCGTGGCGCGGGCGCGTGCCTCAGCCTCTCGATTCTGGGCGGTTGCGCAAGCGTGAGCCCGTTCGCCACAGCCCCCGTCGACCCCGAATCGCCGGCCGCCCAGGCGGTGATCGCCGGCGCGCGGACGGACACCGCCTATCCGAAGTTCAGCGACATTCCGCCGGCGCCCGCCAATCCCCGCCCGGCCCGGGACTGGGCGAGGGCCGTCGCGAGCGTAGAGACCGCCGGCGCGCGACTGGCGGCGCAGACCGCGCCCGGAACCTGGACCCTGGACGGCACGGCCGCCTTCGCCGCCCGGGCCCAGGCCGCCGCCACGCCGCCGCCGGCCATCACCACGAGCGACACCGAGGCGTTTGCGCGCGACGCCAGGGAGCGAGCTACACCGCCTCCGTCGCCCCGTTGAGGGGACCTGCGGAGGCGAAAAGTTCCCTGAGCCTGCTTGGCGGACTCCAGCCCGGAGTCTATCCATGCGCGACTTTCAGCTCCCCAACGCCGCAGCAGCGGCAGAGCTTGCAATGACCCCCGAATTCCACCGCATCCGACGCCTTCCGCCCTACGTCCTCGAGGAGGTGAACCGCATCAAGGCGCGGCTCCGCGCCGAGGGCACCGACATCATCGACTTCGGCATGGGAAATCCCGACATGCCGACGCCCAAGCACATCGTCGAGAAGATGATCGAGACCGCCCGCGACCCCAAGGCGGGGCGCTACTCGGCCTCCAAGGGCATCATCGGCCTGCGCCGCGCCATGGCCGGCTATTACAAGCGCCGCTTCGGCGTGACCCTGAACCCCGACGCCGAGGTGATCGCCACCCTGGGCTCCAAAGAGGGGTTCGCCAACCTGGCGCAGGCGCTGACCGCGCCGGGCGACGTCATCATCTGCCCCAACCCGGCCTATCCGATCCACGCCTATGGTTTCATCATGGCCGGCGGGGTGATCCGCCATGTGCCCGCGCACTCGCCGGAAGAGTATCTGGCCGGGGTCAGCCGTGCGGTGAAGCACTCCGCGCCGCCGCCCAGCGTGCTGATCCTGTCCTATCCGTCCAACCCCACGGCCCAGTGCGTGGACCTGGACTTCTACAAGGACGCCATTGCGCTGGCCCGGAAGCACGACATGCTGGTGATTTCCGACATCGCCTATTCCGAGATCTACTTCGACGACAATCCGCCGCCGTCGGTCCTGCAGGTCGAGGGCGCCAAGGACATCGCCGTCGAGGTCAATTCACTATCCAAGACCTACGCCATGGCTGGCTGGCGGGTCGGCATGGTCGTGGGCAATGAGCGGATCTGCAATGCGCTCGCGCGCGTGAAGTCCTATCTGGACTACGGCGCCTATACGCCAATCCAGGTGGCCGCGGCCGCGGCCCTGAATGGCCCCCAGGACTGCGTCGCCGAGATTCGCGCCATCTATAAGTCCCGCCGCGATGTGCTGGTGGAATCCATGAAGCGTGCGGGCTGGGATATTCCCTCGCCCCAGGCCTCCATGTTCGCCTGGGCGCCCGTGCCCGAGAAATTCAAGGAGGCCGGGGCTCTGATGTTCTCCAAGCTGCTGATCGAAGAGGCCGGTGTGGCCGTCGCCCCCGGCGTGGGCTTTGGCGAGTATGGCGAGGGCTATGTCCGGGTCGGTCTGGTCGAGAACGAGCACCGCATCCGCCAGGCCGCCCGCAACGTGAAGAAGTTCCTCGGCAACGCCGATGAGATCCTGGAGCGGGCGCACAACACCATGGCCGCCCAATGAGCCCGCGGGACTGGCGTATCGGCGTCGCCGGCCTGGGCACCGTCGGCACGGGCCTGCTGACCTTTCTCGATGAGCGTCCGGCCTTTGCGCCGGCCGGCGGTCAGGCCCGGGTCACCGGCGTCTCGGCCCGGTCGCGGACGAGGCCCCGGGGCTTCGACATCTCCAACCTGCCCTGGTTCGACGACCCCGTGGCCCTGGCCCAGTCGGACGAGATCGACGTCTTCGTCGAACTGATCGGCGGGTCCGACGGCCCGGCCAAGGCCGCGGTCGAGGCCGCCCTGAAAGCCGGCAAGCCCGTGGTCACCGCCAACAAGGCGCTGATCGCCGAGCACGGCGCTGCCCTGGCCGCCCTGGCCGAGGCCGCTGGCGTCCCGCTGCTGTTCGAGGCCGCCGTCATGGGCGGCACCCCGGCGGTGAAGATGGTCCGCGAGGCCATGGTCGGCGACGATGTTCGCAGTCTGTCCGGCATTCTCAACGGCACCTGCAACTTCATCCTGACCGAGATGGAGCAGGGCGGCCGCGCCTTCGAGGACGTCCTAGCCGAGGCCCAGCGCCTGGGCTATGCCGAGGCCGATCCGACCATGGACGTGGGCGGCTTTGATGCGGCCCACAAGATCACCATCCTGGCGGCGCTGGCCTTCAACTGCGCGCCGGACTTCGCCGCCTGCGAGGTCGAGGGCGTCGATCAGGTCGAGCTGCTCGACATCCGCATGGCCAAGGACCTGGGCTATCGCATCAAGCTGATCGCCTCGGCCGACCGCAGCGACGAAGGGGTCTCGGTGCGGGTCCATCCCTCCCTCGTGCCCCTGGCCCACCCTCTGGCCCAGGCCGGCGGGGCGCTCAACGCCCTGTTCATCGAGGGCGAGCGGCTGGGTCGTATCTTTATCCAGGGCGCGGGCGCTGGCGCAGGCCCCACCGCCGCCGCCGTCGCCGCCGACATCGCCGACGTGATGACCCAGGCCGCCCGCCCGGTCTTTCAGCGGCCCGCCACCGAACTGGCCGCCTTCACCCCGGTGGATCGCAGCCGCAGCCTGGTGCGCGCCTATCTGCGCCTGCTGGTCAAGGACGAGCCCGGGGTCATCGCGGCGGTGTCCGAAACCCTGGCCGAGGCCGGCGTCTCCATCGAAAGCTTCCTGCAGAAGCCGGTGGAGGACGCGCAAGGGGTGCCGATCGTGCTGACCACCCATTCGGTGTCCGAGGCGGTGCTGGCGGAGGCGGTAGCCCGGATTGGCGGGCATCCGGCGGTGATCGAAGCCCCCCGACTGATGCGAATCGCGCGGATCTGAGAATCCGGCGAAACTGCCGGCGAAGCGGCGAGGGCCGAGACCGAGGAGACGTTTATGACCGCCGAGACTCTGGATCGCGGCTTGGTGCTGGACTCTGTCCGAGTGACGGAGATCGCCGCCATCGCCGCCTGGAGCCTGGTGGGCCGCGGGGATGAGAAGGCCGCCGATCAGGCCGCCGTCGACGCCATGCGCACGGGGCTCAACGACCTGGACATCGACGGTGAGATCGTCATCGGTGAGGGCGAGCGCGACGAGGCCCCGATGCTCTATATCGGCGAGAAGGTCGGCCGGGGCGGACCGGCGGTGGATATCGCGCTGGACCCGCTGGAAGGCACGACGCTGACGGCCAAGGCCATGTCCAATGCACTGACCGTCATGGCCTGGGCGCCCAAGGGCACGCTGCTCAATGCGCCAGACACCTATATGGACAAGATCGCCTGCGGTCCGGGCTTTCCCGCCGGGCTCATCGACCTGGACGCCTCGCCGGCCGAGAATGTCCGCGCCCTGGCCCGGGCAAAGGGGGTGGATGAGAACCAGATCACCGTCTGCATCCTCGATCGCCCCCGCCATGGCGAGATCATCGCCAGGGTCCGCGAGGCCGGCGCCCGGGTGCATCTGATCACCGACGGAGATATCGCCGGCGTGATCAATACCGCCGACCCCGACACGGGGGTCGATCTCTATCTCGGGCAGGGCGGGGCCCCCGAGGGCGTGCTGGCCTGCGCGGCCTTGAAATGCGTGGGCGGCCAGTTCCAGGGCCGGTTGGTGTTTCGCAACAGCGACGAGCGCCTGCGCGCCGAGCGCTGCGGCATCACCGAGTTCGACAAGAAGTACGATCTGCACGAGATGGTTCGCGCCGAGGCCATTTTCGCCGCCACCGGCGTGACCAAGGGCGCCCTGCTAGATGGCGTGCGCCTGCGCAACGGCATGGTCCACACCCACTCCATGGTGATGAACTCCTCCACCCGCACGGTTCGCGAAGTGCGGATGAAGCGGCCGGTCTGATCCCATGGCCGACGGCGGATCCCCCCTCGGCTATCTCGATGTGGACCGCTCGCTCAGCGGGCGCAGGTGGCGTGCGCGTCCGGCCGACGCCGAACTGACCCGCCGCCACCAGATGATGCTCGGCCTGGATGAGCCCATGGCCCGGGCCCTGGCGGCCAGGGGGGTCACGGCGGAGGCGGCGGAGAGCTATCTGACGCCGACGCTCAAGGCGCTGTTCCCCGACCCCTCCAGCTTCGCCGACATGGATAAGGCTGCTGGCGTTCTGGTGGACGCCCTGGTGGCCGACCGGCCTGTCGTGGTCTTCGCCGACTATGATGTGGACGGCGCCTCCAGCGCGGCTCTGCTGGTCCGTTGGTTTTCGGTCATGGGCAAGCGACTGTCGATCTACGTGCCCGACCGGGTGACCGAGGGTTATGGTCCGTCGCCGGCCGCCTTCCGCCGCCTGCGGGAGGAGGGGGCTGAACTGGTCGTCACGGTGGACTGCGGGGCCGCGGCCGTGGACGCCATCGCCTGCGCCGGCGAGATCGGCCTCGATGTTGTGGTTATCGACCACCACCTGATGCGCGACGAGATCCCGGTCTGCGCAGCCCTGGTCAATCCCAACCGGCCAGACTGCGGGTCGGGGCAGGGGGTGCTGGCCGCCGCCGGCGTCACCTTCGTGCTGCTGGCGGCCCTGAATCGAGAGGCCCGCAGGCGGGACCTGTTCGCCGAGCGGACTGAGCCCGACCTGCGCCAGTGGTTGGACCTGGCGGCCATGGGGGCGGTCTGCGACGTCACCCAGCTGGTGGGCTTCAACCGCGCCCTGACCGCGCAGGGCCTCAAGACCATGTCGGCCTGGCGTAATCCGGGACTCAAGGCGCTGCTCGAGGCGGCGGGGTCCAAGGGGCCGGCCACCACCTTTCACGCAGGCTTCGTGCTGGGGCCGCGGATCAATGCGGGCGGGCGAATCGGCCGCTCGGACCTCGGCGCGCGCCTGCTCTCCACCGACGATCCGGACGAGGCCCGGCGCCTGGCCCTGGAGCTCGACGCCCTGAACGCCTCGCGCCGGGAGGTGGAGGCCGAGGTGCTGGAGGCCGCCGTGCGCATCGTCGAGCGGGAAAGCAATTTCGCCGGCCTGCCGCTGCTGCTGGTGTCGGCCGATGACTGGCATCCCGGCGTGATCGGGATCGTCGCCGGGCGGCTGCGCGAACGCTTCCGCAAGCCGACCCTGGTTGTGGGCGTCGATCGCGCCGCCGATGTGGGCAAGGGCTCCGGCCGCTCCCAGCCCGGCGTCAATCTGGGCCGGGCTGTCCAGGCGGCTTTCGATGAGGGCCTGTTGCTGGCCGGCGGCGGCCACGCCATGGCCGCGGGCCTGTCGGTGCGACCCCATCTGTTGCCTGATCTGCGGGCCTTCCTGTGCGAGCGGGTGGCTGTTGAGGCCCAGGCCGCGGCCGAGGCCGACAGCCTGGAGATCGACGCCCTGATCACCACGGCCGGCGCCGACCGCGCCCTGCTCGAATCCTTCCAACGCCTGGCGCCCTTCGGGCCTGGAAATCCCGAGCCGGTCTTCGCTGTCGCAGAGGTGCGCGTAGAGCGGCCGATGATGCTGAGGGGCGGACATGTCCGCTGCACCCTCACAGACCGCTCAGGGGGGCGTCTGAAGGCCGTGGCGTGGCGCGCCGAGGCCACCGAGATGGGAAAGCGTCTGATGTCGGAGGGCGGAGCCGTCCACGTGGTGGGTCGTCTGAAGGCGGATGACTGGAATGGCCGGCAGGGCGTCGAGCTCGAGATCGACGACGTCGCCGATCCCCGTCGCAAAAACGTCTAGAGCGTGGTTGCAAGCCACAGGGAAGGCGGATATAGAGCCGCCCTCCGCGTCGAGTGGTCCCTTCGTCTATCGGTTAGGACGCCAGGTTTTCAACCTGGAGAGAGGGGTTCGACTCCCCTAGGGACTGCCACGCGGAGCTTCTCTTTCCCTTCTGATATCGACGCGTCTCGTCGCCGTTCCGGCGCAACGAAACAGCGACGCTTTGCGTTGGCTTCCGGCAATTGACGGAGAGAGCCTGATGAAGACCCTGACCTTCCTGGCCGCGGGCGTCGCCGCCCTGGCCCTTGGCGCCTGCACCAATCCGAACCCTGAGGAAACCGAGACCGCCGCCACCATGCCCGACACCAGCGTGAATGAGTCGCCGGCGCCGGACGCAGGCGACACCGGTGTCGCCGGCGAGGGGGCGATGATGACCGATCCGTCGGCTCCGGCGTCGGAGGGCGCAGCCGACACCGACCAGGACCTGCCGCCGGTGAATCTGCCCGAAACGGACGGTTGAGCCCTTTCTCTACCACGGGCCAGTCCTTCTAGACCTGCAACTGCTCGCAAAGGCCCCGAATCGGCCTTTGCGAGCCAGTTAGCGTTGGTTGCCCTTGACGCCTCTCAACTTACGAGAACAGTGTTATAGTTGGCCCACCCTCAAGGAGCAGGGGGCGTAGCGGGCCAGAGGGGCGCATGTCTGGTTACGATTTTGAAGATGCTGGCGCAGACGAATCTGTCCGCATCAGTGGTCGCGTAAAGTGGTTTGACGCCGGCAAGGGCTATGGGTTCGTGGTTCCGGACGATCCCAGCCAGACCGGGCTCAAGGACGTATTGCTGCACGTCACGTCGTTGCGCAATTCGGGACATGAGAGCGCCTTGGAAGGCGCGGTCATCGTCTGCGACGCCATCCGCAGGCCAAAGGGGTGGCAGGTGGCCGAAGTGCTTGAGCTGGACGAGAGCGCTGCGCCGCCGCCCGAGGCCCGCCGGCCCCGAGAGCCGGAATATGGCCGCCGCGACCGGCCCTATGAGCGAGCCCACGAGCGAGGCGACATGGGCGGCTTCGCCGCCCGGCCCAAACGCCCACCGCTGGCGGCCGGCCCCCTGGAGCGGGCCAAGGTCAAGTGGTTCAACCGCGCCAAGGGCTATGGCTTCGTGGTTCGAGAAACCCATGCTGGCGACATCTTCATCCACATCGAGACCCTGCGCCGCGCGGGCCTGGAGGATCTCCAGCCCGGTGATGACGTGATGGTGAGGTTCGCTGAAGGTCCAAAAGGGCTTGTGGTAGCCGAGATCGAGCCGATAGGTCTGGCCTGAGGCGCGACGGTTCCGCCGTCGCCATTCGCCGGAGGAGCCAGCCTGTGTCGACTTCCATCTTGCCGCGGCGCGCCGTCCTGGCGGGCCTCGCCGCCCTGGCGACGCCGGGCCTGGCGACCGCCAAGACCCCCGCAGCTCTTGAACCTCTCGCGATCCTGACAAGCCGTGGGCCGGTCAACTTCCAGGTCGAGGTGGCCGCGGATGACGCCGCCCGCGCCCGGGGGCTGATGTATCGCAAGTCGCTGGCGCCCGATCGCGGCATGCTGTTCGATTTCCACACCCCGCGCCCGGTCGCCTTCTGGATGCGCAACACCTACGTCTCGTTGGACATGATCTTCATCCGCGCCGACGGGCGCATCCTGTCGATCGCCCGCAACACCACGCCCCTCTCCGAGGAAGGCGTGCCCTCTGGCGGCCCCGTCCGCGCGGTCCTGGAGCTGGTGGGCGGAAGGGCGGCCGAGATCGGCGCCCTGCCTGGCGACCGAGTGCGCCATCGGATCTTTCCCAATGGGTGAGCCAGAGGACGCCGGCAAACCGGCCCCGCCGCCGCCCGAGGGATTCGTCCTTTCCGAAGGCCGCGGCGCCTTCTCTGGCCACAACGGTCCCTATTTCCATCGGGCCCAGCAGGGCGAGAGCACCGAGCAGGCCTTTTTCGCCCTGCCGCGCCACGCCAATGGCCTGGGCCTGGTCCATGGGGGCATGCTGACCAGCTTCCTCGACGGGCTGATGGGCGCCGCAGTGTTCCGCGCCGCCCGCCGTCCAGGGGTGACCATTCACCTGTCGGTGGACTTTCTGCACATGGCCCGGGTGGGGGAGTGGGTGATGGGTGAATCCAAAGTCACCCGCCTGACCCGCGACGTCGCCTTCGTCGAGGGCCGGGCCTATGT
>Ga0208179_1000387_pt1 | contig 29913 bp, 29 predicted proteins | sample Malvired_Geostar_FD_184238 | JGI IMG/M metagenome (GOLD analysis project Ga0208179, IMG submission 184238) | Marine viral communities from the Global Malaspina Expedition - Malaspina viral metaG DeepMed_Geostar (SPAdes) (version 2) | ecosystem: Environmental > Aquatic > Marine > Oceanic | place... | reverse complement strand
AACGACCTGCCGGCCAGTCGTCTCAACGAGTTGTTGCCCTGGAACTGGACGCCCACGGCGCTTGCCGCCTAAGCCACTTCCCGGCGTTTCACAGCCTAGCCGCCGCGGTCCTCACCGGATGCGTACGATCAACCAACTTCCCGCCGTGCTGCTGGAGCGTGGAATCACGCTGGCCAAAGGTCGCGCCGTCCTCATGCGTCGGCTTGAAGAGGTTGGCTCTGAAGGCTTGGCGGTCAGCGACCGCACCCGCAGGCTTGTGGAGGACCTGCTCGAGGAGTGCGACGGCCTGAGTAGGCGAATCAAAGCCTATGATGACGAACTCGCCGCAGTTGTCCGCAGCGACGAACAGGCGCGTCGGCTTTCCAGCATCCCTTGGGTGGGCGTGATCAACGCCACCGCTTTGCTCGCCGCCGTGGGCGATGGCAGCGCCTTCGCCAAAGCCCGCGATCTGGCGTCTTGGCTCGGCCTTACGCCCCGCCAGCACTCCACCGGAGGCAGGACCCGGATGCTCGGCATCAGCAAGCGGGGAAATCGATATCTGCGAAAGCAGCTGATCGATGGCGCCAGGGCGACGCTGCCGCATCTTGCCGCTAAACCTAACGCGATGGGCGCCTGGCTGCAGCAGCTGCTGGCGAGATCGCACCCCAACGTCGTGGTCGTGGCTCTGGCCGCCAAGCTGGCGCGCATCGTCTGGGCGGTGTTACGACGAAACGCGCTCTTCGACCACGGCGCCGTCGCGGCAGCCTGATCAACACAACTGCGGCGGCGCTCCACGCCACCGCTCCCGAAGTCTGCGTGAGGTGAAAGCACAGATGGCATAACGGTCAAACCGGCGGACTGGAGATCCTGATCCTAAATGCGGCGCTGGTCACCGAGGCTTTTATGAGGACCCGGGACGCGCGGATATCCATCTTGGCCAGGGCTCGACCCTGAGACCGGATACGTTGTTGCAGACCGCTGACGCCATCTAGCGAACACCCCTTGCGGACGGGGCGGGCCTACGTTTTTAGGATATCGCGCTCCATCCGAAGCCGGTCGTTCTCGCGCTTCAGCCGAGCGTTCTCCGCAGCCAAATCAGACGGCGACGGGGCCACCGCCTGCGTACTGGGGCGCCGCGGCGTCCCCGTCGCCTGCGCTCCGAACTGCATCATCCATCGTCGAAGCACCGGGTCTCGCGGAGACCCAACTCCCGGACCACCTCACCAACCGACAGGCCGCTCGAGGCCACACGATCAACAGCCTCCCGCTTGAAGGCCTCCGGAAACACCCGGCGCGTACCACTCATCTGACACTCCTCTCCAGCTCCGAAAAGCTAGCATGGGTGTCCACCAAAACGAGGGAGGATCATGCCAGAACCGTCACGCATCCGCGCCAATTTGGTCACTCGACGCTGGCACGGTCTTTAACTCATCATACCGGTCGCACAGGCGCCGTCAGCGATCGCTTGATCCTCCGCTTCCGCCGGTGCCTGGGCAAGTGGGGCAATCGATGTCCTGTTCAGCGTTTATCGAACCCAGGACGGCCTCGATGGCGGCGAACAGCTGGTGTGCTTCGACCGGTTTGTTGACAAAGGCCTGCATTCCGGCGGATCGACATTGGTCGACGTGGTCGACGTGGTCGACGGCCGAAGACGCCGTCAGCGCGACAACGGGTGTGTTTCGATTCATCCCGTTCGAACCTCTTAGTCGCTTCACTGCTTCCACGCCGCCCATTACCGGCATGTTCATATCCATTAGCACGACATCGAATTCGTTGATCGACAAGAGTTCCAAGGCGGCCTGACCGTCTTTGGCGGTGACAATCCGGCCGCAGAAAGGCCGCAACATCAGACTAAACGCTTTGCGATTGATCTCATGATCGTCGACTATCAAGACCCTGAGATCCATGCTGGGCGCTACCGGTTGCTCGCAATCCTCCCGCTCGACGGCCCCCTCAAGCCTCGTGTGCGGTAGTCGCAATGAAAAGGTGGTGCCGTCGCCTGCGAGGCTTTTCACCGTCAGGTCCCCACCCATGAGCTTCGCTAGCTGCCGACTGATGTTCAGTCCAAGCCCGGTGCCGCCATGCGTACGAGCCGTGCTCGCCTCCAGTTGCTCAAATGCGTTAAAGAGGCGTTCGAGCTGGCGGGGGGGTATTCCAGGTCCAGTGTCAGTCACCTCGACCTGCAGGAATTCCCCATGGGGTTGCGTAGAAGTTATGGCGCACCGCAACTGCGCCATCGTCGGTGAACTTTATTGCATTCGAAAGCAGATTGTTGAGAATCTGTCGAAGTCGGAAGGGGTCACCCCGAGCCCAGCCAAGGCTGGGCCCAGTCTCCAGTTGGAGTGAAATCCCCTTCTTGCGCGCCGCGGCGGACCAGAATTTTAGGGTGTCTTCCACCAGTGACTGAAGGTCATAGGGGACCTCTTCAATCGTCAGTCGGCCCGCTTCTATCTTGGACATGTCGAGTAGGTCGTTGAGCAGGCTGTTCATCATACGGGCGGAGTCAAGGATGAGGCGTGCGCTTAGACGATCGCAAGCGCTGCGTGACCGACCCTCTAGTTCGGCCGCGCCTGCCAGAACGGCGCTGAGTGGCGTGCGAAGTTCATGGCTGACCATCGCTACAAAGGCCGACTTTGCGGCGGTGGCGGCTTGCGCTAGCGCCTTGGCCTCACGCTCGGCCGCCAGGGTATTCTGATAGAGGCGCCAGGCCAACAGTGCAGCTGTAATGTTCAACCCCGCCGTCATAGCAAAGGCGGCAGCTTGACCGGGCGACGCGCCGAGAGGCATGGCGAGCAGAGATAGAACGATAAAGTAACCGATCTGCGGCAGGAGGGCGGCAACGAATACCGGGCGACAACCGACGCTGGTCAGAACGGCGTTCAGTATCGCGCCGGACACCCACAGCGCGCCGCAGGCCGCTCCCCAGGGTCCGCCGAAAACGGCCGCGACGATGCCAACCGAACCGAAAATCACTCCATTGACCGCCACAACCGCAAGGGCTGCGGTCCGCCAGCGCGTGTGCGCCATCCGTTGCTGAATCAGTGCGCGGGGAAAGACCCACACTTCAATCGCTTGTAACAGGAAGTAGCCGATCACCCCCGCCATCACGGTCATGAAGGAGCCTGTGAACACAGCGTCTACTGGAGCGACAATCGCTGGCAAAAGCAGGCGCATGGCGATTTGTCGCCGGCGGGTCGAAAGAACTGCAGCGAACTGTTGATGGCTTTCCAACTGAAAATTCGCCCTTCGCGTCGCCCAGTCGCCCATTACAGAATTGTAGCGCACGACGGTACTTGTACCACGACGGTACGTGTACATTACTCTATACTTGATTAATTGCGCCGGGAATTGCGGACTTCGCTTGGTAACGGCCGCAATGCTGGGCTCAAACGACGGGCGACCCTAAAAAGAGCGCTCAGGGTTTGACCTGGGAACCCCGGCGCTCCGCTGGCCGCGGTGGCTCGCGATCACCGAGTAATCCTGTAAGGTACGCCTGTGCGGTACGATTGAGAACGGTTGCCTCCCTTGAATGCGCTCATTGACCTCGGGCAGTTCTTCGCCGAGGGGCGAAAGCCTGCCCGAGGTGATCAGGGTATCTCTGCGCTGGAGCGGGAGAGTTGGCTTGGATCCAGGCCCAACTGCGGGTAAGCGCTCGATTCTCCCCATCGGGCTGCCGAGGAAGTCCTGATAGAGAAAGCAGAGGGGGATTGCCCGGGAATGTCTGAACATCAAAGCCGCCGCGGGCATCTGTTTACGTGGTGCTTCGCTGAAAGCGAGCCAAAAATGCGCTTTGAACTTCGTGTTAGGGCGAGTTTCGGCCGACTGTGGCCGGCTGTTCGGAATACTGCCGATCGAGAAAGCTCACTACGGCGTCGAGGAAGGCATCGTTGCGATCCCCCGCGACCATGTGAGAAGCGCCAGCGACGTCGGTGAACTGGGCGTTCGCCAATTTTGCGACGAAATCTTCAGCGGCTTGACGCGTCACCAATTCGCTGAGCCGACCACGAATGAGGTGCACTGGCAGGGTTAGGCTAGCGAGTCCGGTGTCGAACGCCTGCGCATCTCGCCTCGACCGTTCCCGGTTGGCGCTCGCTACGAAGCTCGGATCCCAATGCCAGTGGTATCGGCCATCGCTACCGCGACGCAGGTTCTTCGCCAATCCGGATAGGTCCGAGGGTCTGGCTCGGTGCGGCAAATAGGAGCTAATCACGTTGGCCGCCTCCTCAAGGCTGCCAAATCCCTGGCCGACGTGGGCGCCCATGAACTTCAGCACCTTTGCCGCGCCATTCGGATCCATATTTGGCACGATGTCGACCAGGGTGATCGAGCTGAAGCTCCGCGGCGCGATCTCCGCTTCTGCGAGCAATCCGGCGAGGCCGCCAAGCGAGGCGCCGATCAGCGCCGGACGTCCGCCCATCTCGTTGGCGACGATTGCGAGGTCGCCCGCGAACCGTTCCATCTGGTAGTCGCCCGTGGGCGACCAGCCACTGTCGCCGTGCCCGCGCAGGTCCAGGGCGACGGCTTCCCAGCCGCGATCCGCCAGGGCCGCCGCGGTCTTGGCCCAGGCGTGCCGGGTCTGGCCGCCTCCGTGCGCCAGAAGCACGCCGCCGCGGATCGGCGTGCCATAGCGGTCGGCGACGAGGTCGAGGCCGTCGGGCGTTCTGAAGACGGTACGGTGCGGTTCAGTCATCGATAACCCTCACTACGGGAACAGCCTCCTAGCGCCATCGCCCGATCCTGCCAATCGGCCTTTTCCGCCGCAGAGTTGGCTTCACGCTTTCCTTAGTCCGGTAAGTCAGCGTAGCATGCCGATGGCACACTAAAACACATATGTGTTGGAGAGCAACATGAGCGACGTCGTTGGGGTCGAACGGAAGGGCCAAGTTGCGCTCATCACCCTCAACCGACCTGAGGCGAGAAACGCCATCTCCCCGGAAATGCTGGTCCGATTGGCCGACGCCTGGACCGCAGTGCGCGACGACCCCGACATCCGCGTCGCGGTTGTCACCGGCGTCGGTGATAAGGCTTTTTGTTCCGGAGCCGATCTTGGACGGTTCATTCCGTTGATGAGTCGGGCCCGACCGCCCGAAGACGAGTGGGATCGCCGGCTGCTGGCGGATGGAGAGATGCTCGGCCGTGGGCTTCTTCGGACCTTCGATGTGGTCAAGCCGGTGATTGCGGCGATCAACGGTCACGCGATCGCCGGGGGCATGGAGCTGGCCCAGGGGACGGACCTACGTGTCGCGTCCGAATCCGCCAAGCTTGGGGTGCAGGAAGTCAAGTGGGCGATCTTCCCGGCAGGCGGTTCGACGGTGAGACTGCCCCGACAGATACCCTATGCGCGGGCCATGGAGTTGCTGCTCACCGGAGATCTAATAACCGCCGCCGAGGCGCTAGAGTTGGGGTTCCTCAATCGCGTGGTGCCACAGGCCGACGTGCTGCCCACGGCCCTCGATCTGGCCGAACGCATCGCCGCCAACGGGCCGATCGCGGTACAGGCCATCCGCCGGTCGGCGCGAGCCTGCCTGGGCCGTCCGGAAGCTGAGGCCATGCAGATCGAATCCGAAATGGCTGCCGCTGTCTTCAGAACCGAGGACGCCCAGGAGGGGCCGCTCGCCTTCATGCAGAAACGCAAGCCCGTCTTTCGGGGTCGCTGACCCAAGCTCCGCTCAGCGACCCTCATCATCCGAGACAAGGAACACCATCATGGCATTAAACAGCCGTATTTGCGAGATTTTCGACATTCGCTATCCCATCGTTCTTGCCGGAATGGGCGGGGCCAGCGTTCCCCGCCTGGCAGCGGCCGTCTCCAATGCCGGAGGGCTAGGAATTCTTGGCGCTGCGGCCTGCTCGCCCGAGGAACTTCGCGCGTGGATCCGCGAAGTGCGATCGCTCACCGACAAGCCCTTCGGGGTCGACACATTGCTCCCGGCCTCGGTCCGCCGCGAAGTGGTCGACGCCGCGGCGGGCTCCGGCGAGGGCGGCAAGCCGTCGCCTATGGAGCTGCTTAGCGACTATCAGGCGTTTGCAGCCGACTTCATGCGCCAGGAAGGCCTACAAGAGGTCGCCCGTTCCCGCGATGGCAACAAAGGTGAAGCTCAGGCCGGCCCCGCGTTCTTTTCAAAGGAGTTCTTCGAGGCGCAAATGGAGGTCGTGATCGAGGAAGCGGTTCCGGTCTACGCCGCAGGCCTGGGCAACCCGGGGCCTTGGATGGAGCGACTGCGGGAGAACGGCACGAAGGTCATGGCCGTCATTGGGTCGGTGAAGCATGCGCTGCAGGTCGCTGCGTCAGGCATCGACGTGGTGGTCGCCCAGGGACATGACGGTGGCGGACATAATTCGCCGATCGGCACCATGGCGCTTATCCCCCAGGTCGTCGACGCCATGGCGGGGCGCATCCCGGTGCTCGGAGCCGGCGGTATTGCCGACGGCCGCGGCGTAGCCGCCGCAATGATGTTGGGGGCTGAAGGCGCCTGGGTGGGCACCGCTTTCCTGGCGACGGAGGAAGCCGGCATTCAGCAATTCCAGAAGGAAGTTCTGGTCGAGTACGGCGATGGCGACACGATTGTGTCAAAATCCGTCACCGGAAAGCCGGCCAGGATCATCCGCAACAAATGGGCGCAGGCTTGGGTGGACGCGGAGAAGTCGCCGCTGCCCATGCCCTTCCAGTCTATCATCGCCGGGCCCGTGCTCGCGGCGGCGACCCTCGACCAGCGCAAGGATATCGCGCCTGGGTTTGCCGGCCAGGGCATGGGCCTCATCAAGGCGATTCGCCCCGCTCGGGATGTCCTGGAAGACCTCGTCAGCGGCGCCGAGACCGCGCTCGCTCGCGCGACTGTTTTCGCTAAGCCGCGAAAGGAAATTCAATGACCCCGCGCAGAATGCCCGCGTTTCACGCCGAGATGGTTGAAGCCTTCATGGCTTCGAGCAATCGGATGACCGGCCTCCCTGAATACCTGGGCCTGCGGATCGTGACCATGGAACCGGGAGGCCTCACGGCAGAGATGGCGGTGGACCCAAAGCTGCTGACCGGCTTCGGCAACATGCATGGCGGCGTCCTGTCTGCCGCCTGCGACCATGTGTTGGGATGTGTCTGCTACCCCCATATGGAGAAGGGACAGTGGGCGGCGACGACCGAGTTCAAGATCAACCTCCTCGCGCCGGTCAGCCGAGGGATGGTCATGGCGCGTGCGGAAATCCTCTCGATGAGCAAACAGACTGCGGTGGTCCGGATCGAAATGGAGAACGAAGGTCGCCTGTGCTGTTCAGCGCAGGGCACTGTCCTAATCCAGAATCCCAGACCTGCCTGACGGGCGCCTGCGTTCACGCGGTCTTTGGGGCTGCCCTCGGGCCGGGGGTCCCGAGGCTGCCTAGCACGTCACGCATGATCCCAAGCAATTCGGGGCGACGGCCCCGGAACAGGTCTTTGGGCGCGGCCAAGCCAAGGGCCAGGGGCCGGGCCGGCGGACCTACGGCGAGGGGAATGGCTAGCATGGCGGCGCTTTCGTGCACCAGGCCGGCATGGAAGGCATGACCTCGGGCGGCGACCTGGATCAGGTCTCCGGTGATCTCCTCTGCGGGCGGTGGCGCCTCATCGCCGTCCCACACAGCAAGCGCTTCCGCGATCATCCTGGTCCTCGTATCCGGCGGCTCCAAGGCGAGAAGCACTCGGCCCAGGGTTGAGCGGACGAGGCATCGCCGCGTGCCGGCCTTGACGTGATAGCGGATCGGGGTCGTGCCTTCGATCACGCGGACATACTGGCAATACCCGCCGCTCACTGCACCCAGCACCACGGTCATCTGGGTTTCTTCGGCGAGATCGCGCATCTGCTGCTGGATGCGCCGGAGCGGAAAGACTTCGTCGCTAACCCAATGGCCCAGCAGGGAGACCCGGATTGATGGGAAGTAAGTCTTGTCTTCGGCGGAAAATTCCAGATAGCCGAGGTCGGCGAGGCTGCGCAGCAGCGCGGCCGTACTGGAATGCGGATAGCCTAACGCGAGGGCCACCTCTTGAATGTGCGCGGGCCTGCGAGCCTCGTCGAAATATTCGAATATCTCTAGGGTCCGGGCGGCCGACTTGACGACCGACTGATCAGGCTTCGGCATGCTATCAAATCCTTCGGGCGCGCGCTCAGATCTTGAGCGCCGCCCGGGTTCCTTCCTCAATGGCCCGGACCGCATCCAGACCGGCTGCGTCGCGCGCGCCCCCAACCAGGGAATATGGCATCTGCTTCGCCGCCAGCAACGGGGCGATTCCTGCCTGCGGCTCTTGGCCGATGCATAGCACGAACGTGTCGGCCGCGATCAACTGTGGGACGCCGCCCACCATGACATACAGGCCCTCTGGGCTGAGCTGGCCATAGACAACATCACCCGTCATGGCGACGCCCCGGCGCTTCACTTCCTGGAGGTTGGCCCAGCCCCGCGTCTTGCTCAGTCCCGCGCCGAACGCCGATCCCGGCTTGCGCTGGAAGAGCGTGATCTGCCGGGCCGAGGGCCACGATCCGGGCTGCGGGTGCAGGGCGCCGCGCTCGTTGAAGCCGGTGTCGATCCCCCAATTCTGGGAGAAGCTCTCAATATCGGGCCTGGTAGGGTCGCCCGCGCCGGTGGGGTGCGCTAGGAGTTGGGCCACGTCGAAACCAATGCCACCAGCGCCCAGGATCGCCACGCTTTCGCCTGCCAGTTCGGGCGTTTCAATGGCCTGTGCGTAGGTAAGCACACGCGAGTCGTCCATGCCCATCGAATCGAGCGTTCGCGGCTCCACGCCGGTGGCGACGATCACATGATCGTATGCGGCGGCGATGAGATCTTGCGGGCGAACAAGCGTTCCCAACCGCACTTCGACCCCGAGCTCGGATAGCCGAGCGCCGTAATATCCGATGGTTTCGGCATAGTCCTCCTTGCCCGGGATCCGGCGCGCGAGATTGAACTGGCCGCCGATCTGTTCTGATCTCTCGAACAGGGTGACCCGGTGGCCCCGTTCCGCGCTCGTCACCGCCGCGGCCAGGCCCGCGGGCCCCGCGCCAACAACCGCGATACGCTTAGGTTCGATCGGCGCTGCGACATCGCCGAATTCGGCCTCGCGGCAGGCGGCGGGATTGACCATGCAGGTCGTGAGCTGGCCGGTAAAGGCGTTGTCCAGGCAGGCCTGATTGCAGCCAATGCACACATTGATTGCGGCACGTCGCCCGGCCCGGGCCTTGGCGACGAAGTCGGGGTCGGACAGGAAGGGCCGTGCCATTGAAACCATGTCGGCGGTGCCGTCGGCGATGAGGCGGTCGGCAAGCTCCGGGGTGTTGATCCGGTTCGACGCCACGACCGGCAAGTTGAGATGGGACCTGAGCCGTGCCGCGGCCCACGCGAAAGCTCCGCGGGGCACCATGTGGGCGATGGTGGGGATCCGCGCCTCGTGCCAGCCGATCCCTGTATTGACCAGGTTCGCGCCGGCGGCCGCGACCGTCTTGGCCTGATCGACCACCTCGTCGAAGGTGCTGCCGCCCTCCACAAGATCGAGCAACGACTGCCGGTAGACGAGAATGAACTCCTCACCGCAACGAGCGCGGACCGCCCGGACGATCTCGGCAGGCAGCCGCTGGCGATTTGCTGCAGAGCCCCCCCAGCGATCAGTGCGCTGATTGGTCCGCGGCGCCAGGAACTGGTTCAGCAAGTAACCTTCCGAACCCATGATCTCCACCCCGTCGTAGCCAGCCTCCTTGGCCAGCATCGCGGCGTTCGCGAAGTCCTCGATCGTAAGGAGAATCTCGTCCTCGGTCAGCTCGCGCGGCTTCAGCGGGTTAATTCTCGAGGCGATCGGTGACGGGGCGACGAGGCCGTCGTGACGCGCATAGCGGCCGGCGTGGAGGAGTTGCAGCACGATGTGCCCGCCGGACTGGCGCACAGCGGTCGTGATCCGGGCGTGTCCGGCAACAACTGCCTCGCGCATCACCGCGCCGTTCCGGCCCAGCCGGCCAGCCTCATTGGGCGATACGCCACCGGTTACGATCAGACCCGCGCCGCCTTGCGCCCGTCGGGCGAAGAACCGAGCCTGCCGATCGAATCCATCCGACGCCTCTTCAAGGCCTGTGTGCATCGAGCCCATCAGCGTGCGGTTCGAGAGCGTCACGAACCCCAGGTTCAGCGGTGACAGCAGGTGAGGATGGGGAGACATGTCGATGCCTACGCGGGGACTGCGAATTTCGCACTGGCTTGAGACAGGACGATACGCCCATCTGCGGTTTCGCCCTGCACGACGGCCTGGCCGTCGCCTGTGCGCCAGATCTTGGTGACGATAGTGTCCCCGTACAGCACCCGGTCAGCGAACCGGGCCTGGAAGGAATGGAAGGCGCTCGGATCGTCGGCGCATAGCTCTCGCAGGATGGCGCGACCCACAATGCCGTAGGTGCACAGCCCGTGCATGAAGGGCGCGTCGAACCCGCCCATCTTTGCGAACGCCGGGTCGATATGGATGGGGTTGCGATCGCCCGACAGCCGGTAGATCGCGCCTTGTTCGGGACGGGTCTCGAAGCTGGCCACAATATCCGGAGCGCGGTCGGGGATGGCGCCATCTCCGCTTGAGGGTCCGCGCTCGCCGCCAAAACCGCCCGCGCCGCGGACAAACAGTGTGGCATGGGTCCGGAATAGGTCGCCGTAGGCGTCGCGGACCACACCCTCGACCCCCAGAACGGCAGCCTTTCCCTTGTCCCAGACCTCAGTGATGCGGCCGCTCACCTCGACGCTGGCTTCGGGGGGGAGGGGCCGGAACAGCTCGATGGATTGTTCGCCATGAAGCAGCATCTCCAGACGCATGTCGACGGTGCGCATCAGACCGCCCAATGCTGCGCCGCCCGGGATCACGGCGTAGGTCGGCAGAACCTTCGGGCCGCGGCCTTCATAGATGAAGTCCAAGTCTTCCGCCGGCCGCCCGCCGACGCCCAGGGCATAGAGCATGGTGTCCTTGGAGGTCCAGGCCTGGGTGGTGGGGGGGAGCTCCAACCCGACAAGATCGGACGAGATCGGTATGCGTATCATGGAAACTCCGGCTCTATGGGGTGGGACACTCAGGTTCGGGGCGCATGGCCGTCCGGCGGCCAGGCCTCGACACCGTCTTCCAGCGGAATGCGCAGGCTCTTCAGTAGCTGGGAGAACATGGTCCAGTTGCCGATCGCAACCACCAGCTCAATGCGTTCGGCCTCCGTCGCCAGATGGAGGCAGCAGGCCTCCCAGGCGGCGTCCGAGATCATGCCCTGATCGAGCGTGTCGTCGGTGGCCTGCAGCACAGCCCTGTCGGCCTCCGACAGGTTCGCGGCTCCCCTCCAGTCACGGGAAGCCGCCAGGTCGGTCTCGGGAATGTCGAGCCCGCGGGCCACCCGCCAGTGCTGGGTCCACTCGTAGACCGAGCCGGTCCTCCAGCCGATCCGCATGATGATCAGTTCGCGCAGGCGGGCGTCGAGCTTGTTGCCGCGAAAGAGAAGGGTGGTGAGCGTGGAGGCAAGCTCGCCCGCCACCGCCGGATGCCGCAGGAGGACCCGAAACACGCTGAGCGGCGCCATCTGTTCGGAAATCCCCACCGACCCGGCCGCGTTCGCCGCCTCTTCCAGGCTCAGAAGGTCGATCCTCGGGGCGTCGGCGGTCATTGGGTTCATTCCATGCGAAGGGCTGAGGGCGTGAGCCTGCGGAAGCTGACCGAAGGTCCTTGCCTAGATGGAGATATAACAGATATACGTTTCCGGCCACATATATGTGTTATAAATTGGCGCTGCGCAGCCGGAGGCGAAGCCCGTGATCCCCGCCAAAACCTTCGCGATGGTTCAGACGGCGCCGCGCACGCTTGAAATGCGTGACTTGCCCATCCCCGATATCGAAGCCGACAGCGCGATTCTGAGGATCGAGGCCTGCGGGATCTGTGGCAGCGACTACGAGCAATTCGAGGGGGTTCTGAAGACGCCGATGCCGGTGATCCCCGGGCACGAGCCCGTAGGGATCATCGAGGCGATCGGCGACAAGGCCGCGCGCCGCTGGGGCGTCGATGTCGGCGATCGGGTCGCCGTCGAGACCATGCTGTCTTGTCACAGCTGCGACACCTGCCTAGGCGGCCGCTACCACCTGTGCGCCGACCGGCAGATCTATTCCTACATTCCGCTATCGAACATGCCGGGGCTCTGGGGCGCCTATGCCCAGTACATGTACCTCGCCCCCAACACGATCGTTCACAAGATGGACAAAACCTTGCCGCCCGAGCTCGCGGTGATGTTCAACCCGCTGGGGGCCGGGTTCCGCTGGGCGGTGGAGATCCCTCAGACCCAGGTCGGCGACACTATCGTCATCCTGGGGCCGGGCCAGCGCGGTCTGGCCAGCGTCATCGCCGCGCGGCAGGCGGGTGCTGGGAAGATCATCGTGACGGGCATGGCCGCCGACGCCCGCAAGCTCGACCTCAGCCGGATCTTCGGGGCGCACCATACGATCGATGTCCAGAACGAGAACGCCATCGAACGCATCAAAGAACTCACCGGCGGGCGTGGCGCCGATGTCGTCGTGGAGGTGACCTCCTACGCCACCGACCCGGTGCGCGAAGCCCTCAGCTATGTGCGTCCCGGCGGTACGATCGTCCTGGCGGGGGTGAAGGGATTCAAGCCCATACCGGACTTTGTCTCAGACCTGATCGTCTTCAAGGAAATCACCATCAGGGGGGCGATCGGCGTGACCTCGTCGGGATACCGCAAGGCCATCGACCTGATCGAGGCACGGTCGCTGCCACTTGAGCTGATGCACACTCACGACTTCGAGTTGAAGGACGCTGAACTGGCCATCCGGACGCTCGCGCGCCAAGTGGCCGGAGATGAGTCCATCCACTCGTGCCTGATCCCGCCCACCTAGAGCAACAGTCTTCAGATCGTAACGCTTCGCCGATGTTCGAAAGACAGGAAAGAGCCGTGAGTTTCAGCGACAAGGCCGCCATCGTTGGCATCGGCGAGACCGAATACGTCAAAGGCTCGGAACGCACCGCCGTGGACCTGATGCTGGAGGCGGCCCGCAAGGCCATCGCCGACGCGGGGCTCAAGCCCTCGCAGATTGACGGGATGGTGCCGCCTCCGATCTACACATCGTCCGAGGAGCTTGCCGCCAACCTTGGTGTCGATGTGCTGCGGTACGCCTCCACTGTGCATATGGGTGGAGCTAGCCCCACCACAGCGCTGCAGAACGCCGCAACGGCCGTTGCTGCCGGCGTCGCCGACAACGTCCTCGTGGTGCTGGGGTGGAATGGCTACTCCGCGCTTCGTCCAAAGCCGGGCCGGCCGCCGCAGCGGGCCATGAACATGAACACGCTGACCCGCACCATCCAGGGTTTCTACATGCCCTACGGCGTGATGATGCCGGCACAAATGTATTCCTGGATCGCGATGCGCCACAAGCACCTCTACGGGGTGCCCGACGAGGCGATGGGCGAGGTGGCCCTGGCCTGCCGTGCGCACGCCCAGCTCAACCCACGGGCCGTGACCTATGGCCAACCTCTGGACATGGACGCCTACCTGGGCGCGCGGTGGATTTCCGAGCCCTTCCGTCTGTACGACTGCTGCCTCGAGACGGATGGCGCCTGCGCGGTTGTGGTCACCAGCGCCGAGCGGGCGCGCGACATGCCGCACCGGCCCGTGCTGATCGCCGGCGCAGCGGAAGGCCACCCCTATCCAGCAGATGACATTCCCTCCCGGCCCGACATGCTCAAGATCGGCCTGTCCTACGCCGCGCCCCGAGCCTTCGAGATGGCCGGCGTCACCGCCCGCGACATGGACTTCCTGCAGGTCTACGACTGCTTCACCTATGTCGTGCTGCTGCAGCTGGAAGCGCTGGGTTTCAGCGCGCCCGGCGGCATCTACGACTTTGTGAAAGACGGCCAGATCCAGCTCGGCGGTCGCTATCCCCTGAACACCCATGGCGGTCTGCTTAGCGAAGCCCACGTCTGGGGACTCAATCATGTGCTGGAAGCCGTGCGCCAACTTCGCGGCGCCGCCGGAGCGCGCCAGGTGCCAGGCGCCAGTATCGGGCTGGTCACCGGATGGGGCGATCTCGGTGACGGCAGTCTGGCGATCTTGAGGAACTGACACCCATGCAACCTCCCACCGTTCCCGCGCCGCTTCCCAGGACCCAGGATCCCATGGACGAGGCCTTCTGGCAGCAATGCCAGGATGGGCGGCTGCGATTCCAGCGTTGTTCGGGCTGCGGCGCCTGGCGGTTCCTCCCGCGCTACATGTGCGCGCGGTGCGGGTCTCCAGATTTCGCCTGGACGCCCGTCCGCGGGACCGGCAGCCTCTATTCGTGGACCGTCACCCATCAGGCGCTTCATCCCGCCTTCGCCACGGAAATCCCTTATGTCGCAGCGCTGGTTGAGCTCGACGAAGGCGTGCGGATGGCGAGCCGGTTGCTGAACTGCGACAGCAACACGTTAATACTGGGCATCCCCGTCGAACTGGTCTTCCGAGAGCTTGGAGACGGCTTCCGCCTGCCTTGCTTCCAGCCATCCGAACAGGTCGCGCCATGAGCTGCGCCCCACGGAAGCGCCAGCACGATCCTCTTGAAAGGACAGGCTGATGGATCTCACCTACAGCGCCGAACACCAGGCTTTTCGGCGCGAAGTGCTCGTCTTTCTTGAGGCCCACCGCCATGCCGCCCCCAAGGGCGGCGGGGCTGCGCAGCGGCCCTCAGCAGAAGCGGTAGCCTGGCAAAAACTGTTGATCGCCCATGGTTACGCCGCGCGGACCATCCCGAAGGAATATGGAGGGTATGGGGCCGCGCCGGACATCCTGAAGTCCCGCATCATCGGCGAGGAATTCGCCCGGGCTAGCGTGCCGCCTGGGCTGCAGAGCCAGGGCATTTCCATGCTGGTTCCAACCCTCCTGGAACTCGGCACGGAAGAGCAGAAACGGCGATGGATCGGGCCGACCATTCGCGGCGAAGTGATCTGGTGTCAGGGATATTCCGAACCTGGGTCGGGGTCGGACCTCGCCAGCCTCCAGACGCGCGCGACGGAGGATGGCGATGACTTCCTCATCAATGGCCAGAAGATCTGGACCAGCACGGCGCGCGAGGCCGACATGATCTTCTGCCTCGTGCGCACCGAGCCCGACAAGGCCAAGCATGACGGGATCAGCTATCTGATCTTTTCAATGAAGACGCCGGGGATCGAGGTTCGCCCCCTGGTGACCATGACCGGGCACGGCGAGTTCAACGAGACCTTCTTCACCGACGTGCGCGTCCCGAAGTCCCAGATCGTGGGAAAGCGCGGGCAGGGCTGGTTCGTCGCCAACGCCACCCTCAAGCACGAACGCGGAATGCTGGGGGACCCGGGCCAGCTCGAGAGCCGCTTCCTTGCCTTGGCGGAGCTGATGCGGACTGAGACGGCCGGCGATGGCCGGATCATGGACAACCCGATCCTGCGAGATCGTCTGCTGCGGCTGCAGGCGGAACTCGCGGCGATGAAGTTCAATGGGCTCCGCGTCCTGAGCGCCTCGGCGAACGGTGGCGACGCAGGGCTCGCGCGGCTAATCGTCAAGCTGCAGGCTTGCGAGCTGGCACACCAGATATCGGCGCTGGCCATCGACGCTCTTGGCGAGCTCGGCGTGCTCTACGAAAGTAGTCCGCACCTGCGCGCCCACGGCGGCTGGCAGCAGGCCTACATGTTCCAGCTTGGCCTGATCATCGGCGGGGGCACTGCGCAGATTCAGAAGAACATCATCGCCGAGCGGGGGCTCGGCATGCCGCGTGAGCCGAAGCTCGCGACGGATTGGGGCCGCCTCTGATGGATTTCGGTCTCTCGAGCGAACAGCGCATGCTCCAGGATGCGGTGACCCGCTACCTCAGCGAACAGTCCCCGCTGGGGCATGTGCGCGACATCGCCGCCGCGGCGACGCCCTACAGCCCCGATGTCGCGACGGGCCTGGCCGATCTCGGCGTGCCGGGGGTCATCATTCCCGCGGAATTCGGCGGTATGGGCCTTGGCCTGCTGGAAGCCGCGCTTGTGGCTGAAGCGCTCGGCTTCAGTGTCGCGCCGGTGCATTTCGCGGGCGCGCATGTCATGGCGCCGCTGGCGATCCTGCTCGGCGGGTCCGACAGTCAACAGCGCGCGTGGTTGCCGAAGCTGGCGAGCGGCGCGGCGAGGGCGGCCGTCGCGGTCAGCCAAGCCGTGGAGGGCCGGGACGGGGTCGGGGTGGTCGCCAGGGACGGGTGGCTGGACGGGACAGCGTTGTTCGTGCTCGACGCTGCGGACGCCGACCTGTTCGTGGTGGCGGACACCACCGGCGCATTGCACCTGGTCGCTGCCGACGCGCCCGGTCTCACGCAGATTCCGCTGACGACCATCGACAAGACCCGCTCAGTCGGCGAACTCCGGATGACGGGCGTCAAGGCCGATCCGTTGCCCGGCGGCGGCGGCCGGACCACCCGCCGGATCATCGACGCGGGGCGCATTATGCTGGCCGCCGACATCCTGGGCGCCGGCACGGCTATGATCGAACAGGCCGTGGCCTACGCTGGCACGCGCGTGCAGTTTGGCCGGCCGATTGGGTCCTTCCAGGCGGTCAAGCACATGTGCGCCGAGATGGCGGCGGCCCTCGAGCCCTGCCGCTCGCTGGTCTGGTATGCGGCGCACGCCTTTGACCATGCGCCTGACGAATCGACCCTGATGGCGTGCCACGCAAAATCACACCTCTCCGAGGTTGGCCGGTTCGTCGCGCGGACCTCCACCGAAGTGCACGGCGGCATGGGTTTCACCGACCTCGCCGGGCTGCACTACTGGTTCAAGCGCATCGGTCTGGATCGCCAACTGCTCGGAGGGCCGGAACTCGTCCGTAACGAGGCCGCCCGCGTTCAGGGCTGGATCGCCGTTTAGGAAGCAGGCCCATGACCTGGAATTTCGGCGATATCCTCGACGCGCTCCCGAACGCCCTCCCGGCGGACGCGCCGGCCTTCATTCACGGGAATCGAACGATCACCTGGGTGGAGACGTCGCATCGGTCGAACAATCTTGCGCGCGCGATCCTGGCCCGGGGCGCGAAGCCGGGCGACAAGGTGGCGTTCTATATGCGCAACCGCCCAGAGTACGGCGAGGCCCTGGCCGCCTGCTTCAAGGGCCGCCTGACCCACGTGAACGTCAACTACCGCTACAAGCCCGACGAGGTGTTCTACATCTTCGATGACTCGGATGCGCAGACCATCATCTACGGCTCCGAGTTTCGCGACACAGTCCTCCAGCTGAAGGACCGCCTGTCCAAGGTCGCCACGTTCATTGAGATCGGCGACGACGATCCGCCGGCGCACTTCTCGGAGCGATATGAAGACCTCGCCGCGACCGGCGAGGGCGCCCCCTTGGGGATCGAGCGGTCTCCAGACGACCTTCTGTTCATCTATACGGGCGGTACGACGGGCATGCCCAAGGGGGTCATGTGGCGCCATGAGGACATGCGTGAGGCCCAGCTCGACGCGGTGCGGCGGCTCGGGCCAGCGCCGGAAACCCTCGACGCGCATCTCGACTTCGTTCGCGCCACCGGTCCGGGAAGCCGAACCCTCCCGGCCTGCCCGATGATGCACGGAACCGGTCTCATCACCGCGATCGGATGCATGATGAACGGCGGCTGCGTGGTCACCCTTGAGAATCCGTGGTTCGACGCCGACGAGCTCTGGTCGGTCGTTGCGCGCCATCGGGTGCAATCCATCGCCCTGGTGGGCGACGCCTTCGCCAAGCCGATGTTCAAAGCGCTGGAGGACCAGCCTGGGCGCCACGACACCTCGAGCCTAGTCTCCGTGGTCTCCTCTGGCGTGATGTGGAGCCGTGAGGTCAAGGCGGGCCTATTGCGACACATCCCACAAGTCGTGCTGATGGACTCCTTCGGCGCTTCAGAGGCGCTCGGCTTCGGCTCCTCGGCCATGACCAAGGACGGTGAGGTCAGGACCGCGACGTTCCAGATCGGCCCCCGGTGCAAGGTCTTTGACGAGGATGAAAATCTTGTGGAGCCGGGCACAGGCAAAGCCGGGATAATCGCCATCAGCGGCCCAATACCGCTGGGTTACTACAAGGATCCGGAAAAGACCGCCCAGACCTTTCGCACCATCGCCGGCCAGCGCTACTCGATCCCGGGAGACTGGTGCACAGTGGAGGCCGACGGGGCCATGACGCTACTGGGACGGGGCAGCGCCTGCATCAACACCGCTGGCGAGAAGGTTTATCCCGAGGAGGTCGAGGAGGCCCTTAAGACCCACCCGATCATCGAGGATGCGCTCGTGGTCGGCGTTCCAGACGATAAATGGGGCCAGGCCGTCACGGGCGTGGTGGTAGTGGCGAGCGGAGTTGCATTCGACGAGGACGATGTACGTCGGCACGTGCGCTCCAGCTTGGCCGGCTATAAGACCCCCAAGCGTGTCCTCGTGACCCAGGTCCCGTTGCGGGCTTCGAACGGCAAGGCCGATTACATGGCGGTCACCAAGTTCGCTCGCAGAAATTTAGGACTAGCGTGAGACCATGAACACCGAACCTGCCGTGCGGCCAGAAACCCAACCAATCGAGGAACTGGATGTCCTTGTGGTCGGGGCCGGTTTCACCGGCCTTTACCAGCTCCACCGCCTGCGCCAACTGGGGTTCTCGGTGCGCCTTTTCGAGGCCGGCGCCGACCTGGGCGGTATCTGGTACTGGAACTGCTATCCTGGCGCCCGCGTCGACACCCACGTGCCGATGTACGAGTTCTCCTGCGAGGATCTCTGGCGCGACTGGAACTGGACGGAGCGGTTTCCCGGCTGGGAGGAACTGCGCGCCTACTTCCGCTACGTAGACAAGAAGCTCGATCTGAGCCGGGATATCCGCTTCAACACCCGTGTCGAGGGTGCCGAGTTCGACGCCGGGCGCGACCAGTGGATCGTGACGACGCAGGAGGGCGGCGGCGTCCGCGCCCGCTTCCTGGTGCTCTGCACCGGGTTCGCCGCCAAGCCCTATGTGCCGCAGATTGAGGGGCTCGACCGGTTCGCGGGTGAAACACACCACACCGCCTGGTGGCCGCAAGGCGGCCTCGACATGACGGGCAAGCGCGTGGGCGTAATCGGCACCGGTGCGAGCGGCGTGCAGGTGGTGCAGGAGGCTGCGCCCGTGGCCGCGCAACTGACGGTCTTCCAGCGCACGCCGATCCTGGCGCTGGCGATGCAGCAGCGCAACCTGGACGAAGCGACCCAGGCCGACATGAAACGCGACTATCCCGCGCGATTCGCGCGGCGGCGTGAAAGCTTCGGTGGCTTCGACTTCCACGCGAGCGGAAAGTCCGCGCTGGAGGTCTCTCCGGAAGAACGGCAGGACATCTATGAGGCGAGTTGGGCGGCCGGAGGATTTAGTTTCTGGGCCTCGACCTTCTACGACGTGATGATGAACCTCGAGGCCAATCGTACCGCCTACGACTTCTGGCGCGAGAAGGTGCAAAAGCGGATTCGCGATCCGAAGCTCGCCGAAAAGCTTGCCCCGAAGCAGCCGCCGCACCCGTTCGGGGTCAAGCGCCCGTCCCTTGAGCAGACCTACTACGACGTCTTCAATCAGGACAACGTCGAGCTGGTGGACCTGAAGGAAACGCCGATCCTGGAAGTCACCCCCGGCGGCGTAAAGACCGCAGCGCGGGAGTACGAGCTCGATCTCCTGGTTCTTGCCACCGGCTTCGATGCCGTGACCGGCGGCCTGACGCAGATAGACATCCGCGGTGTCGAGGGGCTCACGCTCAAGGAGAAGTGGGCCAAGGGCGCGCGAACTCATCTGGGCATGGCTAGCGCTGGCTTTCCCAACCTGCTGTTCCTCTACGGGCCGCAGAGCCCCTCGGGGTTCTGCAATGGCCCGACCTGCGCCGAACTGCAGGGCGACTGGGTCGTCGAATTCCTGGGACGCGTGCGCGACGCGGGCGTCAGCCGGTTCGAGGCGACCACCACCGCCGAACAGACCTGGAAGGACCATATCGAGGCGGTTGGCGCCATGACGCTCTTTCCCCTGGCTGACTCCTGGTACATGGGCGCTAATATTCCGGGTAAGCCGCGGGAATTATTAAATTATCCGGGCGGCGTTCCACTTTACCTGCAGATGTGTCAGGCCAGCGCCGACAAGGGTTATGAGGGGTTTGTCCTAGGGACCTGAGGCGCCCGTCATCTTAATTGACGGGATAAGCAAGAGATGGAAAATGCAATGAGCGACGGCGCGATCGATCTGAGGGCCGAGGCCCGCGCAAAGGCCTACGCAATGCCGTTGGAGGACATCAACCTCGCCGACACAGAGCTCTGGCGCACCGACACGGTGTGGCCATACTTGGAGCGGTTGCGCAAGGAGGACCCAGTTCATCTGCACCCGGCGCATCACCACCCGGACGGCGCCTTCTGGTCCATCACAAAGTATGCCGACATCATGGCCGTCGATATCAATCACGAGGTGTTCTCGTCGGAGCCATCGATCACGATCTTCGACCAAAAAGAAGACTTCACCCTTCCGATGTTCATCGCGATGGACCCGCCCAAGCACGACGTCCAGCGCAAGACCGTCAGCCCGATTGTCTCGCCGGCCAACCTCCACCTGATGGAGCCGTTGATCCGCAGCCGCATCACCAAGACCCTGGACGAACTACCGATCGGCGAGCCCTTCGACTGGGTCGATCGGGTCTCCATCGAACTCACCACCCAAATGCTGGCCACCCTGTTCGACTTCCCCTGGGATGAACGGCGCAAACTAACCCGCTGGTCCGACATCGCCACCGCGGGCCCCCAATCCGGCCTGTTCCTCACGGATGACTACGAGACCGAGCGCAGGATGGAGCTGTTCGCCTGCGTGGACTATTTCACGCGACTCTGGAACGAGCGGGTCAACGCCCCGCCCAAGGGCGATCTGATCTCCATGCTGGCCCATGGCGAGGCCACGCGGAACATGGACCGCATGGAGTACCTCGGGAATCTGCTCCTACTGATCATCGGCGGCAATGACACCACCCGAAATACGATGACCGGCTCGATCTTAGCGATGAACGAGAACCCCGAGCAGCTACGTAAACTGCAGGCGAAGCCAGACCTGATCCCCTCCATGGTTTCGGAGACCATTCGCTGGCAGACCCCGCTCTCCAACATGCGGCGCACCGCCACCCAAGATTTCGAGCTTGGCGGCAAGCTCATCAAGAAGGGCGACAAGGTGCTGATCTGGTACGCCTCAGGCAACCGGGACGAGGAGGCGATCGAGAACCCTGAAGCTTACATCATCGACCGAGAGCGGCCGCGCAACCACCTGTCGTTCGGGTTCGGGATTCACCGCTGCGTGGGTAATCGCCTAGCCGAGCTCCAGCTGCGGATTCTGTGGGAAGAGATCCTCCCGCGCTTTCCTGAAATCCGTGTCCTGGAAGAGCCCCGCCGTGTGGCTTCGGTCTTGATCCGGGGGTACTCGTCCATGCCGGTCGTCATTCCGGCGCGCAACTGAGCCTGGCATTCGCTAAGTCCAGAGGACGCGCCCAATCTCAATAGCCTTGAGCCCGCCTGTGCGGGTCATTCAGCATCCACTCGAGCCAGACGGGCTCTGGAGTTCAGCAAGAGTTCCAATCACCAGGATCACCTACATCGAGCACGACGGGACGAGCATGTGGTCGACGTCAAGCCCGGCCTCACGGGAATGGAAGGCGCGGTCAAGAACAACATCCCGGGCATCGACGCAGACTGCGGCGACGCCTACGCCCCCTGCCGAGTCTATATTGACAAGGCTCGGGCCGACAAGACCGGCGCGTCCCGGCATTGGAGGAGTCGATGCTGGATTTTGCCGAGGGCGTCGAACCAACAGCCATCTCTCTTGCCAGATCAAGGTCAGCGATGCGCTCGACGGACTGATTGTGAATGCCGGAGCGTTGACACTTATTGGCCGCTGCGCGAGGAAACGCGCGTACTCAGGCAGATCGATTTCAGGTTAGGCTGTCGCGGAGCGTCATGAGCGTCGCAACGAGCGCCCTATGTTCGTCTTTGGCGAGCCGTCCGAACGTTTGCTGATGCAGCGCTTGAGCTTTCTCGCCCAGTGACGGCATGATCTCCTGAGACTTCTCAGTCAGAAAAACGCGCCATATCCGGCGGTCGTCCGGGTGGGCGCGACGCTGCACATGGCCGGAGTGCTCAAGCCGATCAATCATTTGTCCCAATGATGCCCGGCTGACCTCAAGCTCTTTCGCCAAGTCCGCCTGGGATCTCCCATCCTCGCGTTGGAGATAAACCAGCACACGCCACATTGAGCCTGTGAGGCCCAGGTCCAGCATTCTCCGGTCCACCGACGCGCGCAGCAGGCGAGTAACCTCCGCCAGGAGATAGCCGGTGCCAAGCGGAGTGAATTTGAGGTCCAGCGCCTCGGGCGCAGAGTCCTCATTGTGGGCGGCGCATTGCATGAGCGACATTCCTTAAAACCAGCGGAGATTCGAACAAGTTAGCTCGCGCGTGGCAATTGGCGACAGCGCCCTCGGCGGCATATTGCACACCACGGGCTGAACGAGGGATCAGCCCCGGCGCCGGCCGCGGGTGGTGGAAAGGCTGAGCGAGGCGAGCCGCAAGCCGCCACACAGCTTAGGCGGACCGCCTTGCGGCGCAGGATTCATGTCATAGCCTCGGCAGGCACATTACCTATCAGTTGCGTAAGCCTTTAGGAAGAGTCTCGAGCAAGCTCTAGCATGGGACTCTATGGGCTTTTCATCGTGGATCCCCGCCAGAATCATGAGTTGCGCGTTCGATACGACAGCAGTGTGGAAGAGTTGAGCTGCGATGTCGGGTTCATCGACAGTGAGACGCCCCCGCGCACATTGCGCGCGGAGATAGGTTGCGATGCGTTCCCGCATACGCACCGCAGTCGCGTCATAGATCAGCTGGGCCGCTGCCGCATCGTGCTGGATGGCAAAGAAGATCGCGCGAAGCATTTTCCGATAGGCGGGCTGTGAGAGCTCGCGCAGCAAGGCAAGGGCGTAGGATCCCAGCTCGTCCTCAGGATCTCCGTTGCTGTCCAGATCGAGCATCGGATCGTACAAAACACTGAGGCCACTGGCGACCAAAGCGTCCATCAGGCCGGCTCTGCTGCCGAAATGATTGTAGACCGTCTGCTTTGAGACGGCCGCTGAGCGGGCGATCGAGGTGACCGACACATCTGGGCCAAGCCGACTCATCAGGTCCGCCGTAGCCAAGAGGATCGCCTCCCGCTTGGCTTTGCAGGTCGAGTTTGCGCGCCTGTTCATATTCTCACCGCGCGAGCCTTGGCTTCAATTACAGGGTCTGCTGCTGGCCCGGCATCCGCCTCGTCTTCAGCCTTCTCAGCCGATTGGGGGCCTGGACCTAGCCGCGCAGCAACGCGCCCCAAGGCGCGATGGAGCACGAAAGTTGGCGCGAGGGCCACGGCGAAGACCATGGCCGTGATCAGGAATCCATCTCGATAGGCGGCGGCGGCCGCCTGGTAGTAAACCCCTTGCCCCAGCAACCAGCCGGCGGCCGGGAGTTGCTCCAGAGGCCCGAGTCCCAACGCGTGGACGGTTCGCGCGGCTTCCATGAGATAGCCGCTTGTAGCTGAATTATCCGACGTCTGGGTCGCGGCGAGGGCGTCGCCGTGGAACGCGGTTCGCCGCTCAATAATCACGCCCAGAATACCCGTGCCGAGCGCTCCGCCCAGTTGCCGGGTGAAGTTCATCGAGCCAGAGCCCTGGGATAACAGTTCCAGCGGCAGCACCTTGAGAGCTGCAGAACTCAGCGAGGGGAACACAAAGCCCATCCCAATGCGGCCAATCACCGTCCACCAGGCGAGCGTCCAGAAGGCGGTGTCAGCGCTCACGTGGGCCGTAAGCCACGAGGAATAGGCAAAGATAGCCATGCCCGCCCCGATCAGCAATCCTGGCGACAGCCGGTCGCTCATCATGCCTGCGGCGGGAAAGACGATGACCAGGACGAAGCCGGCCGGCATCAGCAGCAGACCCGCTTGGGTTGGGGTGAAGTTTTGAATCTGCTGGACGAAGACCGGGAGCAGATAGGTCGTGCCGTACAGGCCGGCCCCCAGCACAAAGCTGACCGCCGCGGCCGCAGCGAAGGGGGGACTGGCGAACACCCGCAGGTCGAGCAGCGGATGCGGAATCCGACGTTCGCGGACGAGGAAGGCCGCCGCGCAGGTCATCGTGATTGCAAGCCCTGCGAGGACGGGCGTGGAGGCCCAGCCCAAGCGCTGGCCGCTGGACATGGTTTGCAGCAGCGCGAGCAGGGCCACGCTGAGCCACACCAGAGCCGGCCAGTCCAGTCGGGCCTTCGCGACCGCAGGATCGCGATCGGGCAGGAAGAGGTGCGCCAGCGTGATGCCACCCAGGCCGAATGGAATCCCCAAATAGAAAAGGAACCGCCAGTCGAAGCTATCCATCAGCAGTCCCCCGACCCACGGACCCAGCGCCGGGGCGAGCACCACGCCAATCCCGAAGATTCCCATGGCCGCGCCGCGCTTGTCGGGGGGAAACACCTGGAACATCACGACCATCGCCAGCGGCTGGATGACGCCCGCTGCAGCGCCCTGGATCACCCGGGAGACTATGAGCACCGTATCATCCGGCGCCAGCCCGCCGAGGACCGATCCGAACAGGAACACGCCCAGGGCCACCGTCATGGTTTGCCGCTGACCGAAGGTGCGTTCGCACCAGGCAGAGAGCAGCATGGTGACCGTCATTGCGGCGAGAAAGCCGGTGGCGAGCCACTGCACCCGGGTCTGATCGATGCCGAACTGGCCCATGATTGCCGGAACAGCCACGTTGACGATGGTGGATGAAAGCACCACCGCGATCGCCGAGACCATGGCCGCCGCCGTCGCGAGCCAGCGGTACATCGACCCATAGCGCGCGAACAGGGCCTCAGTCTGTGACATCGATCGTGACCTCGGCCATCATCCCCGGCCGGAGGAGATTCTGCTGTTGGGTGATCGCCAGCCTCACGGGCAGCCGTTGGGTGACCTTGGTGAAGTTGCCGCTCGGATTGGGGTTGGGCAGTAGCGCGAACTGGCTCGTAGCGGCGCCCCCCAGGCGCTGAACCTTGGCCTCAAACGTGCGGCCGGGATAGGCGTCCACCTTCACCTTGGCCGACGCGCCAACCTTCAGTTTACGGAACTCCGTCTCCTTGACGTTCACATCGACCCAGACGGTATGCGGGTCGTGATAGAGCAGGATGCGCGAGCCCGGCGAGACGTACTCGCCCGGATCGACAACGGTCTGATCGATGACCCCATCGAAGGCCGCCACGATCTGTCGCCGTCCGAGATCGAGCCGCTGCTGTTCACGCCGCGCAGCCAGCGCGTCGATCTGGGCGTCGACGCTCGCAATCTGCTCGGCGATCACCTGCACCTGCTGGAGGCCCGTCTGGGTGACCTCGGCGCTCGCCTTCGCGCCGGAGATCGCGGCGCGGGCGCGGACGGCAGTTTGCTCGGCGGCCCGAAGCCGCGCCTGGTCCTCCTCGAACCGGCTCTTGGCGACCAGCCCTTTCCCATAGAGGGTTTCGGTGCGCTGAAAGGCCGACCGTGCCACGGCCAGCTCAGCCTGCTTGGTCAGATAGTCGGCCTGGGCGCTGTCGATGGTCGCGGAGGATACCCCAGCTTGATTGCCGACGGTGTTGCGCACCAAGCTTTGCTGGGCCAACAACTGCGCGCGCTGCGCGCGCAGGTTGGCGATGTTGGCGTTGATCTCCGCCAAGCTATATTGAGCGTCGCGGGGTTCTATGCGGACCAGAATCTGACCCCTCTCGACTTGGTCCCCGGCTTTGACATCGAGCTGAACAATCCTGCCGGCCGCCTCGCTGGAAACCGCAATGACATCTGCGGCAATGCGGGCGTCATTGGTCGACACCCGGCCGGCCCTCCCGTGCAGCCAAACCGCGCCGGCCGCAATGAGGGCCACGATCACGGCGGCGACGAGAAGCAGGCGCCGCGAGGGTTTTCGCCCGATGCGAATGCTTTTCACGCTCGCGACGGGGTTGTCATCCGCCGCGCTCATCTTTGTTCCAAACGCTGGTTGACTCGTCCCAAAACGGACAGACAGGTGACGAGATCGGCGTCAGAAATATCCGCCAGCAACTCGTCGCGAAGCGTGGCCGCAATGCTCGTGATGTGGTCGAGGACCGGCTCTGCCGCGGCGGTGAGGGTGACGCGTTTGGCTCGCCGATCATTCGGCGCCTCCCGCCGCGCAATCAGGCCGCGCCTTTCAAGGTCATCCAACTGGCGCACGATCGTCGGCGCCTCGATTCCGAGCCGATCCGCTAAATCCCGCTGTGTCAGCCCTCCGTCCGAACTTGATAGCTCAAACAACGCCAGCCACCGCGCCTGCGAGAGGCCCGTGTCCTTAAGCCGCTCGTCTAGGCGCGCCCGCCAACGACGGCTCATCAGGTTCGCTGCCTGTCCAAAGGCGTGTCTGGCGGTCATCGAGTACAAATCCGTGTCGATAGGGAGCTAATAATTAGCATCAAAACGCCCCGGCGCAAACCTCGCGGCGCTTGTTGGATGATAGCCCCCTAACCATTAACCTACGAAGGTGCGTTGGGTGCGATTGGGCGCCCTTCGGGAAATACTAGGGCTACCCTTGGGTCTGAAGCGGGGGTTCATATGTATCGTCGAATCGTTCTTGCCTACGATGGCAGTGTGGAGGGACGTGCCGCGCTGCGCGAGGGCGCGATGCTGGCCATGAGGCTTCGGGCCCGGGTCTTTCTCTTGTCGGTCGCCGCAGAGACGCCTGGAAGACGGCTGGCCGAAGGTGCGTACGCCGGAGTCATCGCTCACGAGCAGGAAGCGTACCGAGCGGTGCTGGAAGAGGGCGTCACGGGGCTGCGGCAACTTGGCCTCGAGCCGGTCGCCGAGTTGCGGAGCGGCGAGCCCGCTGCTGAGATTGCCGCCTTCGTAGAGCAAGTCGCCGCAGACCTCCTGGTCGTAGGCCACCGGCATCGGAGCTTTCTTGATCGATGGTGGGCCGGCAGCAGCGGCGCCTACCTGATGGACCGCATCAATTGCAGCATGTTGATCGCCGGCCACCTGGTCTCGGACGAAGCGCTTGTCGACGCACGTGGGGGGGGCAATGAGTGACCTTGCCCCCACCCTTGGACCAGGTCGGGCCGGGATTTCTCGCCGGTCAGGCGTCGGGTGGGCCATGTGTCCCGACGCCATTCATGAGCTCGATCGGGCACTTGTCGCCGATCGCGCTGTGGGGACGATGTTCGTTGTAGTCCCTACGCCAAGCCTCGCATTTTGATCGGGCGTCGTCGAGGGACATGAACCAGGCGGTGTTCAAGCATTCGGGCCGGACCTTGCCGTTGAAGGACTCCGCAAAGGCGTTGTCCGTCGGCTTTCCAGGGCGGCTGAAGTCCAGGATGACGCCCCGCTGGTAGGCCCAGAGATCGAGGTCGCGGGAGACAAATTCGGGGCCATTATCGACGCGGATGACCCGTGGATAGCCCACCGCTTTGCCGGCCAGTTCGAGCGTCCGGACGACGTCGCAGGCCTTGTAGGCGAAGCGGGGATCCAGCGCCGGCGAGAACCGGCTGAAAGTGTCGATGATCGCCAGGATGCGTATCTTGCGCCCGTCGAAGAGCTGGTCGGGCAGGAAGTCCATGGCCCAGACGTCGTTGGGCCCGGGCGCTGGCGCTCGCCGAGCTTGAAGCGCTGACGCGGGCGCGCGCGACCCAGCAGCAGATTGACGCGGCGCTGCGCAACGCTGCGGACCATCAACTCGAGCGGAAACGCTATGCTGCGGCCCTAACGTCAACGCATGGGGATCGCCCGTTAAGGAACAGAGTGGGTCAACTAAGAATGCAGGTTGAGCAACCTGCCACGTCACTCTGACCGCCCCCCGAATCCCGGCAAGGTGACCGGCCTGGTGCTGCTGTCGGGCTATTACCGCCAGCCCCGACCGACGGCCGCGCGGCTGCTGAAGGTCGGGCCGGGATGCTGGAGATCATTACCCGCGATGTGCGCCATCCCGTCTTGGAGGTCACCAACCAGCCCGACCAGCTACACAGCATGCCATGCGGCCCTGTGGAACATCAAGGTCCGGTCCCCGTCGTGCACGGCAACTAGGACGATTTAGCGCCCATCGAGCTGGCCGAGAACCTGGTGGCCGAGACCCGCACGCGGCGGCCGATGCAGTTCGAGCGGGTGACGGGCGCCGACCACTTCCTCAACGACGGATCCGCCGAGAACCTGTTGACCACACTTGCGGGTTGTATCCCCCCGCCGCGGGGTGACTTCCGACTGCGCTGGCCGAAATAGCCGGCGGCCTGGCCCAAACGAATGACCCTATTGCGGCTCAAACCGGCTGCGCCTTCGACTGCCTGAGGAGAGCCGCCAATTTCCCTTGGCGCAGGCCATGTGAACGGCGATAAGGTTGGCCTCTCGGGAAGTCTCGGCCATGTCCGGACTTCGATAATCCGCCCGCTAAGACGGGCGCTGTTCGGGGAACGCCAGTATGAAAGCCGCCGTGCTGCGCGAAGTGGGCAAGCCGCTTCAGATCGAAGATGTCCAGATCAACAAGCCAGGCCCCCATGAGGTCCTGATCCGCACCGTGGCCGCGGGCCTGTGCCACTCCGATCTGCACTTCATGGAAGGCTCCTACCCACACCCGCTACCGGCGGTGCTGGGCCATGAGAGCGCCGGGATCGTCGAGCAGGTGGGCTCGGAAGTCCGGACCGTGAAGGTGGGTGACCATGTTATCACCTGCCTTTCGGCCTATTGCGGTCACTGCGAGTCTTGCCTGACGGGCCACCTCTCACTTTGCGTCTCGCCCGATACCAAGCGCGGCGCTGATGAAGAGCCCCGGCTGACCACCGCCGCCGGCCCGATGATCCAGTTCCTGAATCTGTCGTCCTTCGCCGAATACATGCTGATCCACGAGCATGCCTGCGTCGCGATCCGCAAGGACATGCCGCTCGACCGCGCCGCCCTGATCGGCTGCTCGGTGATGACGGGGGTCGGCGCGGCAATGCACACCTCCAGCGTCCGTCCGGGGGAGACCGTGGCCGTCATCGGCTGCGGCGGCGTGGGCCTGTCGGCGATCAACGGGGCGGCCATCGCGGGCGCCGGCCGCATCATCGCCATCGACACGGTCGCCGCCAAGGGCAACTTGGCCATGGAGTTCGGCGCAACCGACTTCATCGACGCCTCCCAGACCGACGCGGTCAAGGAAGTGCTCGAAATGACCAAGGGCGGGGTGCACCACGCCTTCGAGGCCATCGGCCTGTCCAAGACCGCCGAGCAGGCCTTCAATATGCTGCGCCGCGGCGGCACGGCCAACATCATCGGCATGATCCCGGTCGGCCAGAGCATCACCCTGATGGGCGCCGCATTCCTGGGCGAGAAGAAGCTGCAGGGTTCCATGATGGGCTCGAACCGCTTCCCGATCGACATGCCCCGCCTAGTGGACTTCTACATGAACGGCAAGCTAAAGCTCGACCAGATGATCTCCCAGCGCATCAAGCTCGAGCAGGTCAACGAGGGCTTCGCTGACATGAAGCGCGGCGAACTGGCCCGTTCGGTCATCATGTTCACATCTAACGAGTAAGCGAGAGCCCATGCGCGAGTACCTGAAGCTCTATATCGACGGCCAGTGGGTCGAGCCGGTGGCGCTCAAGACCCTGGACGTCATCAATCCCGCCAATGAAGAGGTCGCCGGCAAGATCGCGCTCGGCGCCGAAGCCGATGTGGACAAGGCCGTAAAGGCCGCGCGCAAGGCCTTCGCCACCTGGTCTCAGACCACCCGCGAAGAGCGGCTGGACGTCATGCAGCGGGTGCTGGCCGAGTACCAGAAGCGCTTCGGCGATCTGGCCAACGCCGTCACCGAGGAAATGGGCGCCCCGGCCTCGCTGGCCCAGCGCGCCCAGGTGCCGGCCGGCATGGGCCACCTGGCCACCGCCATCGGCATCCTCAAGGACTTCAAG
>Ga0208179_1000385_pt1 | contig 30062 bp, 16 predicted proteins | sample Malvired_Geostar_FD_184238 | JGI IMG/M metagenome (GOLD analysis project Ga0208179, IMG submission 184238) | Marine viral communities from the Global Malaspina Expedition - Malaspina viral metaG DeepMed_Geostar (SPAdes) (version 2) | ecosystem: Environmental > Aquatic > Marine > Oceanic | place... | reverse complement strand
CTGGCCCCGCCGCACCTCAGGGGAAAGCCGGGCGCGGCCACCCCTCTGCGCCGTTTCGGACCTCATGGGGGATTTGTGGGCCGCGTCTGGCGCCTAGGCAAGTTCCGCTGTGCGGAAGGCGACGCCGTCTAGTGACATTCGCACCATTAGTGATCCATATTGGCTGGGCTAGGCCATCGACGAAGACGCCACCCGAGAGCGTCGCGGCCGGGAGGGAGGCCCTATGGCTGGACGGCTCGACGACGATTCCGCAAACGCCCTCAAAGCCGCCGCCGACCTCGGCATGGCCCCGGCCTTCTGGGCCGCGCGGCAGCCGGACAAGGTCGCCATCTTCGAGATGTCGGGGCCGACCCGCACCTTCGGCCAGCTCAACGCCAACGCCAATCGGATCGCCCGCCTGTTGCGGGACAGGGGCCTGACTCCAGGCGACTCCGTCGCCCTGCTCAGCCCCAACCGGGCCGAGTTCGTCGACGTGCTGTTCGCCACCCAGCGCTGCGGCCTGCGCATGACGCCGGTCAACTGGCACCTGACGCCGGAAGAAATCGCCTATGTGATCGACAACTGCGAGGCCAAGGCTCTTTTCGCCGACGCCTCGGTGACCGGCGCGGCCGAGGCCGCCGCCCAATGCCCCGCCCTGATCCTCAAGGTCGCCATCGGCTCGGCGTTGCCGGGCTTCCTGGACTATGAGGCTGTCCTCGCCCCCTATTCCGGCGCGAACATCGACGACCCGGTGCGCGGCCACACCATGCTCTATTCGTCGGGCACCACCGGCCGACCCAAGGGCGTCTACAAGCCGAACGCCCCGATACCGACCTATGACCCGGCCTATCAGGACGACGACGTCCACTTCTGCACGGGACCGGCCTATCACGCCTCGCCCATGGCCGGCGATGTGCGCAAAGCCCTGGTGAACGGCGTGCCGACGGTTCTCCTCGACCGGTGGGACAACAAGACGGTGCTGGCGACTATCGAGGCGCGCCGGGTCACCCGCAGCCACTTCGTGCCGATCATGTTCCAGCGGCTGCTAGGCCTGCCGCGCGAGGTGCGCGAGCGCTACGACCTGAGCTCCCTGCGGCGCATTTCCCATGGCGCGGCCCCCTGCCCGCCGGAGGTCAAGCAGGCCATGATCGAATGGCTGGGGCCGGTGCTGTTCGAATACTATGCCGGCTCAGAGGGCGGCGTGGGCTTCTGGGTCACCTCGCAGGACTGGCTGAAGAAGCCCGGCACGGTGGGCAAACGGCCTGACGCGGAGGCTGCCAAGATCCTCGACGACGAAGGTCGAGAGCTACCCACAGGTCAACCTGGGACGATCTACATGCGGCTCGCCGACCAAGGCGGGTTTGAATATTTCAAGGACAGCGCCAAGACCGACTCCGGCCGCCGCGACGGCTACTTCACCATGGGCGACGTGGGCTATTTCGACGAGGACGGCTACCTCTTCCTCACCGGCCGAAGCGCCGAGACGATCATCGTGGGCGGGGTGAACATCTACCCACAGGAGATCGACAACGAACTGATCAAGCACCCCGCGGTGGCCGACTCCTGCACCGTCGGCGTGCCCCATGAGGAGTACGGCGAGGAGGTGCGGGCTGTCATTGAGCTGGCCCCCGGCTATGCGCCGTCTGAGACCTTGAAGGACGAAATCCTCGCCTATGCCCGTACGGCGGTGGCCAAGTACAAGATCCCCCGCGCGGTCGATTTCGTTCCGCGCCTGCCCCGAAGCGAGGCGGGCAAGATCCAGCGCAACAAGGTCCGCGCGCCCTATTGGGAAGGCCGCGCCCGGGCGATCTGACGACGGCGGCGCCTGGAGCCGCTAGTCCGATCCGAAATAGCAGACCGTGCCGATCTGAGTGTTTCGGCGATCGTTGACGATGACGTGGGCGTCCCGCCCGGAATTGGCGAGCGTCAGGGCCAGCCGGCGGGCATTGGCCTCGGCCTGGGCCCCAGAATAGAAGTAGAGCGGCTCTCCACAGAAGCTGCTGGCCACCGACCACCCGCCAAGGATCGGCGAGACAACCACCACATTCATCGGCTTCGCCGGTGGGGTTTCATCATCTGGAGCCATGTCGTCCTCCCATCGTGACGGATGCTATCCACCTCCAGGCGAGCCCGTATATCGCACATCCGACAGTAGAGCCTGCGGCCGGCAAAAAAGCCTTCTCCGTACGCACGACCTGCGCCGCCATGTGCTTTCGCTCAGACGGCGGCCGGGCGCTCGTCCGCCCCAGCGCCTTCCGATCGCCGTGCGCGGACGGCTCGACGAGGCGTTTGCCGCCCCCTGGAGGGCGCCGGCCAATAAATGCCCGCTCGCAACCTGAGCCATAGGAACGAAGCACGGGAGCACCTGTTGTGATGGCATGCCATTCCCAGAGGGAAGATGACCCCCGCACAACCTTCGCGCGCCGCTGCGCCGCGCATCTACTACGTTCACCCCTGCTCCATGGATGGCGATGGCCAGGCCGCCGGGATAGCCGAAAGAGCGGCCGATCTCGGGTTCGACCATCTCCTGATTGCGCCGATCTTTCAGCAGGCCGGCGACGTCTTCCGGCCTCGCAATCACGACGTTTCAAGCCTTGGGGACGCCCCCACCGCTACCGCAATCGCGAATCTGGCGGCAGCTTGCCGGCCGCACGGGCTGCGGCTGTTGATGGACCTGGACCTGGTGCGGTTCGACGCCGAACATCCGTTGGTGGCCGCTCAGCCCGAGGCGTTCACGCTACGACGGGAAGCGCCTGCCGATCGTCCCATCGATCCTCGGCTCGCCTCGCCGCCTCAAGGCGTGGCCTTGGCCAGGCTACGGGAGCCCGCTGCCTGCGACACCGTAGTGGATTGGATCACAAGCCGCGCTGAGGCCTGGATCGAGGCTGGCCTGGACGGCTTTCGCCTGCTGGAGCTCGATCAGGCGCCTCTAGAGATCTGGGCCCGTCTGATCGCGCGGCTTCGGACGACCAGGCCAGACCTGACCGTCATCGCCGATACGCCGGGGATGGACCGGGAAGCGGCCCGCGCGTTGGCGCCCTGTGGGTTCGACGCGCTCATCTCCTCAGTGGCCTGGTGGGACGGCCGCGCACCGTGGCTCGCCGAAGAGCACGAGGATCTCCGCCTGGTCGCGCCGCTGATCGCCCAGCCTGAAGCGCCCTTCGGTCCGCGCCTGGCCGCGCGCCTGCCTGCCGAGGTCGACACAAAGGCAGGTTATGTTCGGGCGCTCAGGCTGGCCGCCTCCACGGGCTCTGGCCTGCTGCTGCCCATGGGCTTTGAGTCCTTCGAGCGCCTGCCGCTGGGGAGCGCGCCCCCCGCCGCCGAGGATAGCGACCTGGCCACGGAGGTGCGCTCCGCCAACCGCCTGGTGGCCGAACTTGCGCCGTTCGAGGGCGAGATGCGGATGCTGACGGGGCCTGGCGCGTCGGCCACGGCCCTGCTGCGCGCCAGCGGCTCGGACATGCGCACCGCCGAAGCGGCCATCCTGGTGTTGATCAACAGGTCTCTTGAGTCGCCGGCCATACTCGACCGTGGCGCGATCCTGCCCGCGGCGGGGGCGTTCGGACCTTTCGAGGCGATGGATGGCCGCGAGGACCCCTTCGAGCCCCTCGTCCCGGGCGAAGTTCGCCTGCTGGGCGCACGACGCAGCGCCGTCATTCGCGTCCTCAGCCGTTCCGGCCGCCAGGGGGCGAAGACGGCGGCCAAGGCGCCGCGGCTGGTGATCGAAGATATCTCGCCCCGGGTCAGCGGCGGCCCGTTCGCCGCCAAACGCATTGTCGGCGAGAGCGTGGAGGTCGGCGCCGCCATCTATGCCGATGGCCACGAGGAGCTCGCCGTCGAACTGCGCTGGCGGGCCACCGATGGCGACCAATGGTCCTCGACCCGCATGACCGAGCTCGGCAACGACCTCTGGAGCGGGCGCTTCCCGCTGGAGCGCATGGGTCGCTACCAGTTCGTCATCGAGGCCTGGATCGATCGGTACGGCTCCTATCGTCATGGCCTGGAGAAGAAGGTCGAGGCCGGCGTGGCCCAGACGGTCGATCTGGACGAAGGCCGCCAGCTGATCGTCGACGCCGCCAAAGGCGACAGCTCGGGTCGGCTGACCAAGATCGCCGACGAACTGTCGACCCTCGATCCCGACGCAGCCGGCCAGCTTCTGCTCGCCCCGGAAACGTCACGCTTGATGGACCAGGCCCAGGAGCGGGCCTTCGCCTGCAAGAGCGAGGCGCATTGCATCGACGCCGAGCGGCGCGAAGCCCAGTTCGCTAGCTGGTACGAGCTCTTCCCCCGCTCACAGACCGATGACCCGGCCCGCCACGGGACTTTCGACGACGTCATCGCCCGCCTGCCGGCCATTCGGGCCATGGGTTTCGACGTCCTCTATTTCCCGCCGATCCATCCGATCGGCCAGCGCCACCGCAAGGGGAAGAACAACAGCCTGACCGCGGGCCCTGGCGATCCGGGCAGCCCCTACGCCATCGGGGCGGTCGACGGCGGACACGACGCCATCCACCCCGAGCTTGGGACCTTCGACGACTTCCGCCGGCTGATCGCCGCCGCCCATGATCATGGGCTGGAGATTGCGCTCGACTTCGCCATCCAGTGCTCCCCTGACCACCCGTGGATCAAGGCGCATCCGGGCTGGTTCGACTGGCGCTCCGACGGAACGATCAAGTACGCGGAGAACCCGCCCAAGAAGTACCAGGACATCGTCAATGTGGACTTCTACAGGCCCGAGGCGATCCCCGACCTGTGGATCGCCCTGCGCGACGTGGTGCTGCTCTGGGTGCGCGAAGGCGTCCGCACCTTCCGCGTCGACAATCCCCACACCAAGCCGTTCGCCTTCTGGGAATGGATGATCCGTGAGGTGCGCACCGCCCACCCCGACGTCATCTTCCTGTCGGAGGCCTTTACCCGCCCGCGGGTCATGTACCGACTGGCCAAGATCGGCTTCTCGCAGTCCTACACCTACTTCACCTGGCGCCACACCAAGGCGGAGTTCACCGATTATCTGACGGAGCTGACGACGACGGAGCCGAAGGAGTTCTTCCGGCCCAACTTCTTCGTCAATACGCCCGACATCAATCCCCACTTCCTGCAGACCTCGGGCCGGGCCGGATTCCTGATCCGGGCGGCCCTGGCGGCGACCCTGTCGGGCCTGTGGGGCGTCTATTCCGGCTTCGAACTGCTGGAGGGCGAGCCGGTCCCCGGCAAGGAAGAATACAAGGACTCCGAGAAGTACGAGATCCGGCCCCGGGACTGGAGCGCGCCGGGCATCATCCCGCAGATCAGCCAGCTGAACCGTCTGCGCAAAAGCCACCCGGCCCTTCAGACTCACCTGAACGTCAGGTTCCTGCCGGCCAGCGACGACAACATCCTGTTCTACGCCAAGACCAGTCCAGGCGGCGGCGACCTCATCCTGGTGGCGGTCAACCTTGATCCCCACGGCGCCCACGAGGCCGATGTGGAGGCCCCATTCTGGATGCTGGGCCTACCTGATGACGCCACGGCGCAGGTGGAAAATCTGCTCACCGGCCAGAGCTTCAGCTGGCAGGGCAAGTGGCGACGCATCGCCCTCGATCCCGGCCAGCCCTATCTCATTTTCCGTATGGAGGCCCCGCGATGAGCGTCGCCTATCTCGCTGACGATCACGTGGCCGACCCCGCCCAGACCGCCGACCCCCAGTGGTACAAGGATGCGGTCATCTATCAGCTGCATGTGAAGTCGTTCTTCGACGCCAATGATGACGGCGTCGGGGATTTCGCAGGGCTCTCGGCCAAGCTGGACTATATCGCCAGCCTCGGCGTCACCGCCATCTGGCTGCTGCCCTTCTACCCGTCCCCGCGCCGGGACGATGGCTATGACATCGCCGACTATCGCGGCGTCCACCCGGAGTATGGCGACTTCGACGATGTGAAGCGCTTCATCGACGAGGCGCACGGTCGCGGGATGCGGGTCATCACCGAACTGGTGATCAACCACACCTCGGACCAGCACCCCTGGTTCCAGGCCGCCCGGCGCGCGCCCCCAGGATCGCCCGAGCGGGACTTCTACGTCTGGTCCGACAACGACACGGCCTATGACGGCACACGGATCATCTTCCTGGACACCGAGAGCTCCAACTGGAGCTGGGATTCGGTGGCCGGCGCCTATTACTGGCACCGCTTCTATTCCCACCAGCCGGACCTGAACTTCGACAATCCCAAGGTGCTCGAAGAAATCCTGTCGGTCATGCGCTACTGGCTGGAGGCCGGGGTCGATGGCCTGCGGCTCGACGCCATTCCCTATCTGATCGAGCGGGAAGGCACGAACAACGAGAACCTGCCCGAGACCCACGACGTCCTGAAGGCGATCCGCGCCCATCTGGACGAGCATTTCGAAGACCGCATGCTGCTGGCCGAGGCCAACCAGTGGCCGGAGGACACCCAGCAGTATTTCGGCGACGGGGACGAATGCCACATGGCGTTCCACTTCCCTCTGATGCCGCGCATGTACATGGCCATCGCCCAGGAGGACCGCTTCCCGATCACCGACATCATGCGCCAGACCCCGGACATTCCGGAGGCCTGCCAATGGGCGATCTTCCTGCGCAACCATGACGAGCTGACCCTCGAAATGGTCACCAACAAGGAGCGGGACTACCTCTGGAGCGTATATGCGTCGGAGAGCCGTGCGCGGATCAATCTCGGCATCCGCCGGCGCCTGGCCCCGCTGATGGAGCGGGACCGTCGCCGCGTCGAACTTATGAACTGCATGCTGCTGACCATGCCCGGCACGCCGGTGATCTATTACGGCGACGAGCTCGGCATGGGCGACAACATCTATCTGGGCGACCGGGACGGGGTGCGCACGCCCATGCAGTGGTCGCCCGACCGCAATGGCGGCTTCTCCCGCGCCGACCCGGCCAGCCTGGTGCTGCCGGCGATCATGGACCCGCTCTACGGCTTCCAGGCGATCAATGTGGAGGCGCAGAGCAAGGACAGCCACTCGCTGCTGAACTGGCTGCGGCGGATGCTGGCGGTGCGTCAGCGTCACAGCGCCTTCGGCCGCGGCACGCTTCGCTTCCTGCGCCCGCAAAACCGCAAGGTCATGGCCTATCTGCGCGAGCACGAGGGCGACACCATCCTGTGCGTCGCCAACCTGTCGCGCACGGCCCAGGCGGTCGAGCTCGACCTGTCGGAATTCGCCGGTTGGACGCCGATGGAAATGTCGGGAAGCACGCCCTTCCCGCCCATCGGCCAGCTCACCTATCTGCTGACGCTTCCGCCTTACGGCTTCCACTGGTTCCAGCTCTGCGAAAAGACCGACGGACCTAGCTGGAGCACGGCGCCCAGCGGCGTCCAGGCCGAACAGCACACCTTCGTCCTGCGGGGCGATGTGGCCACCCTGGTGGAGCCGCTTCATCGAGCGGTCCTCGAGGCCGAGGTGCTGCCGAACTGGATGAGCGGTCGGCGCTGGTTCCAGGGCAAGGACGCCGAGCTGATCGCCACCCGCGTCAAGGGCTACTCGCCCCTGCCCGGAGCGTCGAACCAGATTCTGGCCGAGCTTGAGGTCGAGACCTCCGCCGGCTCTTCCGCCTATCTCGTCCCCCTGGGCGTGGCGTGGGAAGACGATGTCGGCGACCCCTACGCCCACAGCTTCGCCATGGCGCGCGTGCGCCGCGGCGCCCGGGTCGGCGATCTGACCGATGGCTTCCTGACAACGGAGTTCGTCCGTTCAGTGATGGCCGGCCTGCGGACCAACGCCAGGCTCGCTTCGCCGTTCGGCGACATCGAATTCACTTCGGCGACCATCGAGTCCGGAGACGACGCCGAGATCGAATGGTCGTCGGCCGAGCAGAGCAACAGCTCGGTGATCATCGGCCGCGAGATCGTCCTGAAACTGCTGCGCAAGGTGGTTCCCGGCATCCATCCCGAAGCCGAGATGACCCGCGTGCTCAGCGAGCGCGGCTATCCCCACGTTCCGGCCTTTGTGGGCGAGGTTCGCCGCATCGCCCCCGACGGGACGCCCCACACCCTGATGGTGGCCCAGGCCTTTATCTACAGTCAGGGGGACGGCTGGGACTGGACCCAGGACTACCTCCATCGCGTGATCGACGATCTGGTCCTGGCCGGTGATCAGAACACGGCCCCGGACTTCGCCTCCTATGCGGAGTTCGCCCGCGTCCTGGGCCGCAGTCTGGCCGAGATGCATGCTGTGCTGGCCCAACCCTCTGAGGACCCGGCCTTCGCGCCCGAGATCATGACCGCCGACGCCGTCGAAGCAGTGCGCGCCAGCGTCATGCAGCAGGTCGACGGCGCCCTGGCCGTGCTGGAGAAGGACGGCGACTGGACCGAAAACCTTGGCCAAATCGCCGAGGCCATCCTTCAACGCCGCGGAAAACTGGATGAAGCGGTGCGCCGGCTTTCCGGCGCGGCCGCAGGCCAGATCCGCACCCGCATCCATGGGGATCTTCACCTGGGCCAGGTGCTGGTCACCGGCGGCGGCGTCACCTTCATCGACTTCGAGGGCGAGCCCGCCAAACCTCTGGACGCCCGCCGCGCCAAGGCCAGCCCCTTGCGCGATGTGGCCGGCATGCTGCGGTCCTTCGACTATGCCGCAGCGCTCGGGGCCGCCGCGGCGGCCAATGTGGCCCAGGGGGTTCAGGATCGGGCGATCGATGTAGTGGGCCAGTTCGAGTCCGTCGCCAGCCAGGCCTTCCTGGAGGGCTACGGGGAGGTGGCCGGCGCCTTCCCGGCCGAACTGCTCGACCTCTTCCTCCTGGAGAAGGCCGCCTACGAGGTCAGCTATGAGGCGGCCAACCGGCCGGCCTGGCTCGGCACGCCGCTTCGCGGTCTCGCCGCGACGGTTGATCGGCTGGTGGGGGGCGACCAATGAGCCATGAGGACCTGACCCTGACCCATAGCCTGACCTCCGCCCTGATGGAGGGACGGCTCACCGATCCCTTCGTCTTCCTGGGTCCCCACGAAGCCGAGGGGAATACCGTCGTCCGCACCTTCCAGCCCGGCGCCGTTGCGGTGTCGGCCCTGCAGGATGGGGCGGCCCCCTCCCCTCTGGAGGAGGTCGCGCCGGGTCTGTTCGCTGGACGGCTGACGGGCAAGGGCCGCTATCGCCTGAGCATCGACTGGGGTTCGGCGACCCAGGAAACCGAGGATCCCTACGCCTTTGGCCTACTGCTGGGCGATCTGGATCTGCATCTCTTCATGGAGGGGGCCCACTGGGAGCTTGGCCAGAAGATGGGAGCCCAGCCTCAGACCCTTGAGGGCGTGGAAGGCGTTGGCTTTTCCGTCTGGGCGCCCAATGCGCGCCGGGTTTCGGTGGTCGGCGATTTCAACAGCTGGGACGGCCGCCGCCACCCCATGCGCCTGCGCCATCCGGCCGGGGTGTGGGAACTGTTCGTACCCCGCTTGGGCCCGGGGGAGCGCTACAAGTACGAGCTGGTCGGGGCAGGTGGCGAACTCCTGCCGCTGAAGGCCGATCCCCTGGCGCGGATGACCGAGCTGCCGCCCGGCCAGTCCTCCATCGTCGCGCCGAAGGCGGCCTATGACTGGACCGATTCCGACTGGATGGCCGAGCGGGCCCGTCGCCAGAAGCCCGATGCGCCGATCTCCATCTATGAGGTCCACGCCGCCTCCTGGCTGAGGCCCGACAGCGATCAGCCCAACCTCGACTGGGACGGCCTGGCCGACAGGCTGGCGCCCTATGTGGCCGATCTGGGCTTCACCCATGTGGAGCTCCTGCCGATCATGGAGCATCCGTTCGGCGGCTCCTGGGGCTACCAGCCCTTGTCGCAATTCGCCCCCAGCGCACGGTTCGGTTCGCCAGAGGGCCTAGCGCGGTTCGTCGACGCCTGCCACCGGCTGGGCGTCGGGGTGATCCTCGACTGGGTGCCGGCCCACTTCCCGACCGACACCTACGGCCTGGCCAGTTTCGACGGGACGCAGCTCTACGAGCACGCCGATCCGCGCGAAGGCTTCCACCAGGACTGGAACACCCTGATCTTCAATCTGGGGCGGCGGGAGGTGCAAGGCTTCCTGATCGCCAGCGCCCTCTACTGGCTGGAGACCTTCCACATCGACGGGCTGCGCGTCGATGCGGTGGCCTCCATGCTCTACCGTGACTACAGCCGCCAGCCCGGCGAGTGGGTGCCCAATGTCCATGGCGGGCGCGAGAACCTGGAATCCATCGCCTTCCTGCGCCGGCTGAACGAAACCGTGGCCAGCCGCTGTCCGGGCGCGGTGACCATTGCCGAGGAATCCACCGCCTGGCCAGGGGTCTCCAGCCCCGTGGCGCAGGGCGGACTCGGCTTCAACTACAAGTGGAACATGGGGTGGATGCATGACACCCTGAGTTACATGCAGCGCGATCCGGTCTATCGCAGCTGGCACCAGAACGAGCTGACCTTCGGCCTGCTCTACGCCTTCACCGAGCGGTTCGTGCTGCCGATCTCCCACGACGAGGTTGTGCACGGCAAAGGCTCGCTGCTGGGCAAGATGCCCGGCGACCGGTGGCGTCAATTTGCGAACCTGCGGGCCTATCTCGCCTTCATGTGGGCCCACCCGGGCAAGAAGCTGCTGTTCATGGGCTGTGAGCTGGCCCAGCCCACCGAATGGAACCACGACAGCGCCATCCCGTGGGAGCTGCTGCAGCAACCCGACCACGCCGGAATGCAGATGCTCGTGCGGGATCTCAACGCCATCTATGGCCGCGAGGCCGCCCTGCACCAGAGCGACGCCGATCCCGAGGGCTTCGCCTGGATCTGCACCGACGCGGAGTCCGGCGTCTTCGCCTTCCGCCGCCAGGCTGGCCGTGACGCCGCCCCGCTGATCTTCGCCGTCAACATGACGCCCGAGCCGCGGCGGGACTATCGCCTGGGCGCGCCGGCGGCCGGGGCGTGGGCCGAAGTCCTCAACACCGACGCCGAACGTTACGGCGGCGGGAACATCGGCAACGGGGGCGAGGTCCGCACCGAGGCCGCCCGCGCCCACGGGCTCGCCCACAGCCTCAACCTGACTCTCCCTCCCCTCGGCGCCGTCATGCTGCGCCATCAAGGAACCGCCGCTTGATCCTGCTCCCTGACCGTCTCGAGGGCGGCCTGCCCTATCCTCTCGGCGCAACCTTTGACGGTCTGGGGGTGAACTTCGCCGTCTATTCCGCCCATGCTGAGAAGATCGAGCTCTGCGTCTTCGAAGAGACCGGCCGCAGGGAGGTCGCCCGGCTGCCCCTGCCTGAATGGACCGACGAGGTCTGGCACGGCTATCTGCCCGACGCCAAGCCGGGCCTGCTCTACGGCTATCGCGCCCACGGGCCCTATGCGCCGCAGGAAGGCCACAGGTTCAACCCGAACAAGCTGCTGATCGACCCCTATGCCCGCAGCCTGTCAGGCGACCTGCGTTGGACCGACGCGCTCTTCGGCTATCGGGTCAATTCGGCCAGGGCCGACCTCACCTTCGACCGTCGCGACAGCGCGCCGGCCATGCCCAAGTCGATGGTGACGGCCGACGCCTTCGACTGGAGCGGCGACCGGCGGCCGAACACGCCTTGGTCCGACACCGTCATCTATGAGGCTCACGTCCGCGGCCTGACCATGCTGATGGAGGAGGTCCGCCCGCCGGTCCGCGGGACCTTTGCGGCTCTGACCCATCCAAAGGTGATCGACCACCTGAAGCGCCTCGGTGTGACCGCCGTGGAGTTGCTGCCCATCCACGCCTTCGTGCAGGACCGCTTTCTGCAGGAGAAGGGACTGACCAACTACTGGGGCTATAGCAGCCTCAACTACTTTACCCCCGAACGCAGCTATCTCTCCGGCGGCGACCAGAACGAACTGCGGATGGCGGTGCGCAAGCTGCACGCCGCAGGCCTGGAAGTGATCCTGGACGTGGTGTTCAACCACACCGCCGAGGGCAGCGAGCGCGGGCCCACCCTGTCGTTCCGAGGCCTAGACAACGCCAGCTATTACAGCCTCGTCGAGGGCGATCGGCGGTTCTGCGTCAACGACACCGGCACAGGCAACACCGTCAATATGTCCAAGGCCCGGGTGGTCCAGATGGTGGCCGACTCCCTGCGCTACTGGACGCAGTCCTATGGCGTGGACGGCTTCCGCTTCGACCTGGGGGTGACCCTGGGCCGGGAGAAGCACGGCTTCGACCCCGGGGCGGGCTTCTTCGACGTGCTGCGGCAGGACCCCACGCTTCAGGGGATCAAGCTGATCTCAGAGCCCTGGGACATCGGTCCGGGCGGCTATCAGCTGGGCCATCACCCCCCCGGCTTCGCCGAGTGGAACGACCGGTTCCGCGACGACGTGCGCGGCTATTGGCGCGGCGATGAGGGCGGTCGACCCGATCTAGCCGCCCGACTCTCCGGGTCTGGCGACATTTTTGACCGCCGGGCCAGGCGCCCCTGGGCCTCGATCAACTTCCTGGCCTCGCACGACGGATTCACCCTCGGCGACCTGGTGAGCTACGAGGAGCGGCACAACGAGGCCAATGGCGAGGACAACCGCGACGGCCATAGCGAGAACCTGTCGCGCAACTGGGGCGCCGAAGGCCCGACCTCGGACGTGGACATCCAGCGCACCCGCGGCCGGGTGATGCGCGCCATGCTGATGACCCTGTTCGCCTCGTCAGGCACGCCGATGCTGCTGGGCGGCGATGAATTCGGCCGCACCCAGAAGGGTAACAACAACGCCTACTGCCAGGATAACGAGATTTCCTGGTTCGACTGGCGTCATCTGGAGTCGCCGGAGGGCCAGGCCCAGATCGACTTCGTGTCCCGATTGATCGCCCTTCGCAAAACCTACGGGACGCTCCGGCCCAACCAGTTCCTTCACGGCCAGAATGAATATGCGCCAGGCGTGCTCGACGTCGATTGGTTCGATGAGCACGGGCGAGGTCTTTCTGCGGAGGACTGGCAGAACCCCCACGCCGCAGCCCTGGCCATGCGCCGCGCTGCGCCCATGGACGATGGCCGGGTCGAGCTCATCACCCTGCTGACCAACGCCAGCGACGGGGCCATGACCTTCCATCTCCCCGAACCGATGGGCGCGCCGGTGATCCTGCTCGATAGCGCCCATCCGGGCCTAGGCGAGCAGTCCATGTCGGGGACGCAGGTGGAGGTGGGCGCGCACAGCGCGGTGCTTCTGCATTCCGTGGTGGACGGCGCCGACGGCTCTGGCCGATGCGTCCACGAGCTGCCCTTCGGCGCCACGGTCCTGGCCGAGGACCGGACGCGGTTCCGTCTCTGGGCTCCGGGCTGTGAGGCGGTGACCCTGGAAGTCGAGGGCCTGCCGGCCCAACCCATGACGGCGGTCGAAGAGGGCTGGTTTGAGGCCGAGGCGCCCTGTGGGCCTGGGTCGCTCTACAAGTATCGGGTGGGCGAAGATGTCTGTGTGGCCGATCCGGCGTCGCGCCGTCAGAACGGCGACGTCCACGACGCCAGCCTGGTGATCGACCCGGCCGCCTATCAGTGGCGCACCGCCGACTGGAAGGGTCGGCCCTGGGAAGAGGCGGTGATCTACGAACTTCATCCCGGCCTGATGGGCGGCTTCAACGGGATCGCCGAGCAACTGGCTGAGCTGCGGGCCCTGGGCTTCACGGCCATCGAGTTGATGCCGATCGCCGATTTCCCGGGTCAGCGGAACTGGGGCTATGACGGGGTCCTGCCCTTCGCCCCCGACGCGGCCTATGGCTCGCCCGAAGAGCTGAAGGCGATGATCGACCAGGCCCACGAGCTGGGGCTGATGGTCTTTCTGGACGTGGTCTATAATCACTTCGGTCCCGACGGGAACGCGCTCGGCGCCTACGCGCCGCAGTTCTTCCGCGACGACATCCAGACGCCCTGGGGGGCCGCCATCGACTTCCGGCGGCCCGAGGTCCGGCGTTTCTTCACCGAGAACGCCGTCTACTGGATCAACGAATACCGGTTCGACGGCCTGCGCTTTGACGCCGTCCACGCCATCAGCGAGCGCGACTGGATCGACGAAATGGGCGAGGCCGTCCGCGCCGCCGCCGGCCGCGAGCGCCAGGTCCACCTCATCCTGGAGAATGACGACAACACGCCCGACCATATGAGCGGCCCGTTCGACGCCCAGTGGAACGACGACGCTCACCACGTCCTGCACGTCCTGCTGACCGGCGAAACCGAGGGCTATTATCGCGCCTATGGCGAAGCCCCTGCCGAGGCCCTGGCCCGCAGCCTGGCCGAGGGCTTCGTCTATCAGGGCGAGCCCTTCCCCTTGCGGGACGGCGCGCCCCGCGGCGGTCCCAGCGCCGGCCTGCCGCCTACCGCCTTCGTCAACTTCGTCCAGAACCACGACCAGATCGGCAATCGCGCGCTCGGCGAGCGGCTGATCACGCTCGCCGATCCCAAGGCTCTGCGAGCGGCGACCGCGCTGATCCTGCTGGCGCCCCAGATCCCCATGACCTTCATGGGCGAAGAGGTGGGCAGTCGCTCTCCCTTCCTCTACTTCACAGATCACAATGAGGAACTGGCCGAGGCCGTGCGGGAGGGCCGGCGGTCGGAGTTTTCCCATTTCGCGGCCTTCGCCGATCCCGACGCGCGGGCGGCCATCCCCGATCCCAACGACGCCTCGACTTTCGAAGCGTCGCGCCCCGAACCCGGGCCCGATGCGGCCGAGTGGCGCCGGCTCTACCGCGACCTGCTGCAGATCCGCGCCCGCGACCTGGTTCCCCGCCTGCGTGGCGCCCGGAGCCACGGCGCCCGCGCCCTCAGCCCCGCCGCCGTCAAGGCGAGTTGGACCCTGGGCGACGGCGCCCGCTGGACCCTGGCGCTCAATCTCGGTTCGGAGGCGGTCGAGATCCCCGACGCCCCCGAGAGGGTCGCCGCGGCCACCATCGGCGACGGCCTGGATGGCGATCGCCGGCTGTGCCCCTACAGCCTGGTCGCCTGGCTGGAGCCCAAACGGTGATCGACGCCGAGCTTGAGGCCTTCGCCCTTGAGGCCGGCGTCCTGGTGGAATGGGAGGATGTTCACGGCCAGCTGCGCCGCACGCCGCCCGAGACCCTGCGCGCGGTGCTGGCGGCGCTTGGCCTGCCCGCGTCCACCGCCGCCGACCTAGAGGACAGCCGTCGTCGTCTGTCCGCCGCGCCGCCGCCGGACTTCATCACCGCCCAGGTGGGAAAGCCCTTCCGCCCGCTTGGCGGCCCGTGCGGCGGGCAGGGCCGGCTTCAGCTTGAAGGTGGCGGGGCCGTGGATATCGGTCTCGACCCGAACACCGGCTTTACGCTGCAAGGCGTGGACATCCCAGGCTATCATCGACTGGAGATCGACGGCCGGGAGGCCACCGTCGCCGTAGCGCCGGCCCAGGCCTTTGGGCTGGACGATCTGGCGCCCCACCGGCGGCTCTGGGGGCTGGCGGTGCAGCTCTATTCCCTGCGCGGACGCGATCCTCGGCCGTTCGGAGACTTCGGCGACCTCGCCGGCTTCGCCGAGGCCGCTGGGCGCCGAGGCGCCGCGGCCCTGGCCATCAGCCCGGTCCATGCTCTGTTCGCCGCCGACGCCGAGCGGTTTAGTCCCTATGCTCCGTCCAGCCGCCTGTTTCTGAACGGCCTCTTCGCTGATCCGGCTGCGGTCTTGGGCCATGAGTTTGGCGACCTGGGACCTCAGCCGGCTGACGGCGATCTGGTGGCCTGGTCGGTCGCGATCCCCCAGCGGCTGGCCGCCCTGCGTCGAATCCACGCGCGGTTCCTGTCTTCGGCCCCGGCGAACCTGAAGGCCGATCTGCAGAGCTTCGAGGCCGAGGGTGGCGAGAACCTGCGCGGTCACGCTCGGTTCGAGGCGATCCACGGGACCTTCTTCGCCCGCGACGGCGCCCGCGGCTGGCCGGACTGGCCTGAAGACCTCCATGATCCCGCCGGCCCCGCGGTGGCGGCCTTCGCCGCCGAGCATGCCGACGAGGTCGCTTTTCATATCTTCGTCCAGTGGCTGGCCGACCGAAGCCTGGCCCGCGCCCAGGCGGCCGCCCGGGCCAGCGGCATGCCGGTGGGCCTGATCACCGATGTGGCGGTCGGCATGGATCCGGGGGGCAGCCACGCCTGGTCCCGGCCGCAGGACCTGCTGGCTGGGCTGAACATCGGCGCGCCGCCGGACGCCTTCCAGGCCAACGGTCAGGACTGGGGGGTCACCACCTTCTCGCCCCGCGCCCTGGCCGCCAGCGGCTATGAGGGGTTTCTGGCCACTCTGCGTTCAGCCATGCGCTACGCCGGCGGGGTGAGGATCGATCACATACTAGGGCTGCGGCGGCTCTGGGTCGTGCCCCATGGCGCGGGGCCCACCGAGGGCGCCTACCTCACCTATCCCATGCAGGACCTGATGCGGCTGATTGCCATCGAGTCCCATCGCCACCGCGTCCTGGTGATCGGCGAAGATCTGGGCACGGTTCCGGAGGGCCTGCGTGAAACCCTGAACGAGGGCGGTGTCCGCGGCATGCAGGTGCTCTTGTTCGAACAGGACGATAAGGGCGCGTTTAAAGCCCCTGGGCAGTGGTCGCCCCAAGCCTGCGCCATGACCACCACCCACGATCTGCCCCCCATCGCCGGCTGGTGGCGCGGGACTGACATCGATTGGCGGGTCCGGCTTCAGACCGACCCCGACGAAGATCAGGTGCTGGCCTTGCGGTCCGAGCGCGACACCCAGCGGACGGCCCTGTGGGCCGCCTTCTGCGCGGCGGGTTGCGCCGAAGGCGATCGCCCGACGGCCGAGCAGACCGGTCCAGTCGTGGACGCCGCCATCGGCTTCCTGGCCAAGACGCCCTCCAAACTTGCGATCCTGCCCATCGAGGATCTGCTGGGCCTGGAGGCGCAGCCCAACCTGCCCGGCACGACCATAGAACATCCCAATTGGCGGCGACGTCTGGCAGGGCCGGCGGAGGCGCTGTTCGAAGCGCCCGGACCGGCCGGCCGGTTCGCAAGCCTGAACAAAGAGCGGCCGCGATGACCCCCACGGCGACCTACCGGCTGCAGTTCCATGCCGGCTTCACCTTCGCCGACGGCGCGGGACTGGCGGGCTATCTCCGCGACCTGGGGATCAGCCATGTCTACGCCTCGCCTGTCGCCGTGGCCCGGGCCGGCTCCACGCACGGCTATGACGTGGTCGATCCCACCGCCATCAACCCGGCGCTGGGCGGAGAAGCCGGCTTCCGCCAGATGGCGGCGGCGCTGAAGGCCGAGGGCCTGGGGATCATTCTCGACATCGTGCCCAACCACCTCGCCGTCGGCGGCGCCGACAACGCCTGGTGGCTGGACGTCCTGGAGAAGGGCGAGGCCAGCGCCTTTGCCGGCCTGTTCGACATCGACTGGCGGCCCCGCGACCCCACCCTGCAGGGCAAGGTCCTGGCCCCCTTCCTCGGCGCGCCCTATGGCGAGGCCCTGGCGGGCGGCGATATTCGGCTGGAGGCTGGCCCTGACGGATCGCTCTGGGCCATGGCCTATGGGCATCACAAGTTTCCGATCCGCGCGCCCGATCGGGCCGAGGTCTTCGATCTTGGTCTTGAGGCCTACGACCCGGCCAGAGAGCCCGGCAGCGCGCGGCTTCACGACCTGCTGGAGCGCCAGGCCTATCGCCTGGCCTGGTGGCAGGCTGCCGGCGATGAGATCAACTGGCGGCGCTTCTTCGACATCACCGAGCTGGCCGGTGTCCGCGTAGAAGCTCCCGAGGTCTTCGACCACATCCACGCCCTGCCCCTTCGCCTCTACGCCGAGGGCCTGATCGATGGCCTGCGCATCGATCACATAGATGGTCTGGCCGACCCGGCGCGATACCTCACCCGCCTGCGGGGCGAGCTGGCGAAGCTCGAATCCGCCAGGCCCGCCGGCTCGGCCCCCGGCCCGGCCTATCTGGTGGTGGAGAAGATCCTCGCCGAGGGCGAAGCCCTGAGCCGCGACTGGGCCTGCGATGGAACCACCGGCTATGAGTTCATGGACGGCGTCTCGGCCCTGCTCCATGAGCCGGACGGCGCCGCGCCCCTCGCCGCCCTCTGGCGGGAGATCAGCGGGCGCGAAGGCGACTATGAGGATGAGGAGCACGCCGCCCGGCTCGAAATCCTGACCCATGGCTTCGCCGGTCAGGTCGAGGCCGTGGCCGGCGCCTTCCACGACCTGGCCCGTGGCGATCTCAAAACCCGCGACCTCACGAGGGGCGCCCTGCGCCGCGCGATCACCCAGCTGCTCACGGGCTTTTCCGCCTATAGGCTCTATGGCGAGGGCGAGGCCCTCTCCGCGGGCGAGGCCGACATTCTGGCGCAGGCCATGGCCAAGGCGCAGGCGGCCATCGCGCCCGCCGACCGGCCAGCGCTTGACCAGATCGAGGCCTGGCTGACCGGCGGCGGGCCGGGCGCGCCTGAGGCGCGGCGCCGGGCGCTGCAGCGGTTCCACCAGCTCAGCGCGCCGGTGGCGGCCAAGTCGGCAGAGGACACCGCCTTCTACCGCTATCTGCGCCTGATCTCGCGTAACGAGGTGGGCTCCTATCCAGGCCGCCTGGCCAGCGATGCGGGCGAGTTCCACCCCGCCAATCTCGCCCGAGCCAAGGATTGGCCCGGCAGCATGCTCACCACCGCCACCCATGACCACAAGCGGGGCGAGGACGTGCGCGCCCGCCTGGCCGTCCTCAGCGAGCGCCCGGAGGTCTGGGCGACAAGGGTGCGCCCCTGGCTCGCCGGCGCGCCGCCGCAGATCGATCCCGCCGACGCCTATCAGATGCACCAGACCCTGGCCGGCGCCCTGCCGCTTGACCTGGACATGGACGATGCGGCGGAGCTGAAGGTGTTTGGCGAGCGGGTGACCGGCTGGTTCACCAAGGCCCTGCGGGAGGGCAAGCTGCGATCCTCCTGGGCGGTCCCGAACGCCGATTATGAGCGCGCCTGCCTGGCCTATCTCGACCACTGCCTCGGCGATCGCGCCTATCTCTCAGCCCTTTCGGGTCTGGTGGAAGAGATTGCGCCGGCCGGCGCCATCAAGGGCCTCGCCCAGGCGCTGCTGCGCTGTACCAGCCCGGGTGTGCCCGACACCTATCAGGGGACCGAACTCTGGGACTTCAGCCTGGTGGATCCCGACAATCGCCGCCCGGTGGACTTCGCCCTGCGCCAGCAGATGCTGAGCCAGACCTCGCCCGAGAACGCCCTGGCCGACTGGCGCTCCGGGGCGGTGAAGCAGATGGTGATCGCCCGCACGCTCGGTCTCCGCAGGGCCAGGCCGGATGTGTTCGCCCAGGGGAGCTATGAGCCCCTGCAGGTGGAAGGCCGTCAGAAAGACGCGGTCATCGCCTTCGCCCGCCGGACGGCCACGGACACGGTGATCGCCGCGGCGGTGATCGGCTCGCCCACTGCCTTAGCCCGGGGCCTTCCCCTCCCCGACCCCGAATGGTGGCACGACACGGTCGTGAAGCTTACGGCGGACCAGGGGGTCAGCTTCCGCGATCATCTGAGCGATCAGGCCCACACGGCAGGCGCCGTTCCCGCCGCCAAGTTGTTCGCGCATCTGCCGGTCGCTCTGCTGGCCCTGGAGCCGCAAGGCTAGGAGGCTTCGGCGGTCAGACCAGCGCCGTCCACCACTTCGCCCGGGCGGGGCGTCAGGATCATGGTCCGGCCCTCGACCCGCCAACTGGCCAGCCGGGTCAGGAAGTTCATGCCCAGGACATCCACGGGTCCGAGCGCGCCCGAGATGGCCACCTGCAGACCGGACGCCGCAATGCCGCCGAGCTGGAAGTCGTCCACCGAGGCCGGTCGCGCCTGAACGACGCCGTTGGCGGTCCGCGCCAGGATCGGCGTCAGCCCCGGCTCCGGGCGGACGCCAGCGCGGGCGGCGGTCTCCGCCGAGATGGCGGTCAGGGTCGCGCCGCTGTCGACCAGCATGCGGACCTCCTGTCCGTTCAGTGTCGCCTTGGCCCAGAAGTGCCCGTCGGCCGACATGGGGATGCGGACCTCCTCGCCCACCACCTCCTGCCGGTCCAGCCCGGTGCGCTCGACGATCTGGGCGAGCCAAGGCTGATAGGGCGCATGCTGCATTAGGATGAAGAGACAAAGCGCCAGGGCGCCGAACGATACGGCCGTCCGCAGCGCCGGCCCCACATAGGGACTCCGGAACAGCAGGGTCATGATGACGGCGCCCGCCAGCGCATAGAGCGCCAGCTGCTGCCAGTAGGGGAGCGTGCTGAGCATATCCCTCCTCAACCCCAGGGCCAGGCTTTCGATCCATCCTAGCGCTACAATAGGGATGAGGGGTTTGTCGCCCTATCCCGCCGCCGCCCCATATTCAGGCGGCGCAATCGGTTCGAACTTCGGGCCAGGCTGGAGCCAACTCTCGGCGAGCTCAGCCGGCCGGATGGTCCTTGATCAACCTGAGGAGCGATCCATTCAAGTCAATGAGCGCGCCGACGAGAGGGCCTGTGTCGTCTGCGGCGCGGGGGAGGAGCCTGGGAATCCCGGCGCGGGCCTCAGGCACGCCAGCCGCCCGGCAAGCTTCATAGAACCGGGCGGGGTCTGAAAGCCGCAGACAGGCGCTGAACCAGCTCGCGCTCGGATCGAGGTCGGGGTGGGGGAAGAACTCCAGCTGGAGAGACCCCCTGGTCAGGATCATCCAGGCCCGGTCACGCCAGGACTGCGAGAAGCCGAGGGCCTCGTAGAACTGGGCGGTCTCGTCAAAGTCACGGGCCGGAAGGTTGGGCGTCGCGCGATCAGTCATGCGCCATGGCTAGCGGGCTGTTGTGACACCTGTGCAGGGCCGGCGCGCCGGCTCACCAGACCCAGCGGAGGCCGACAGAGGCCTGACGGCCGACCGATCCGAGTTGCAGGAGGCGGTCCTTGGAGCCTTCATAGGCGAGTTCGCGGGTGTTGGTCAGGTTGGTGGCCGAGAGGACCAGTTCGGCCTGGACGGGGAGTTCGTAGATCACCTGGGCGTCGAGATAGCCTGCCGCGCCGACGGTGAAGTCCGAGACCCCGCTACCCTGCATGTCGGCCTCGGACCGGAAGGGCGAACGCCAGGACCAGGACAGGTTCACGCTTAAGGGACCGCGCTCCAGATAGGGGCTGAGCGACCAGGCCCAGTCCGAGACGCCGGTCAACCGCCCGCCGCCGTCCAGCCGCGAGTGGGTCCAGGTGGCGCTGGCCCAAAGGCCCAGGCCATGGGCCAGGCGTTGGTGCAGGCCCAGTTCCACCCCATCGATTGTGGCGCGCCCGACATTATGCGGCCGGCTCATCAGGACCTCCGCCTCGACCAGGGGACCGGCCTGGGTTTCGAAGGTCAGCACCTCCGGCGCCGCCGCCGTCTCGATGAAGTCGTCGATGGTCTTGTGGAAATAGGCGATGGAGAGGTTGGTGCGCCGGCCGGTGACCTCATAGGAGATGTCGAAATTGGTCGAGACATAGGGCGTCAGGGCCGGGTTGCCGCCGACGCCGCTGAAGATGAGGCCGGCTTCCGGGTCGGTGACCGCCGCCTCGCCATCCTCGTAGATGGCCGACACCAGGACGCTTGCGGGGACGGTGGAGGCGCGCAGATCGGCGAGGGACGGTCGGGTGATCGAACGTGACGCCGCCACCCGCAGGATCGTCGCCTCATTCAGCTCAGCCGCCAGGTTCAGGCTCGGCAGGATCGCCCGATGGTCGCCGTCGAAAGTCACGGATCGAACCTGGACCGCATCCCCCGCCCGCTCCAGGCGCGCGCCCTCCACATGGGTGCGGGTCTCGATGGCCCGGACCCCGAAATTGCCTGACACACGGCGCGCCATCACCTGGCCTTCGAAGTCCAGGCGCAGATAGGCCGCCGCCACCTGCTCGCCAACCTCGTAGGAGTTCTGCTGGTCGGCGCCGGTCGGCGCGACATCGCCCGGCCGGAAGACGATGCCGGCGGCCGGATCTGCAATACGAAAGGCTGGGCCTAGCCGCGCAAAGTCCGCCGTGGCCCAGGGGGTTGAGCGGACGGCGACGAGGTCGCTGAACACGTCGGAGGGGGTGGCGCCCGTGTAGAATCCGACCACGACACCGTCGTCGGTCAGGGGAATGGCGCGCCGATCGCGGCGGTCGTAGTCCCGGCTCCGGTCGCTGACCTGGACGCCCCATCGAAGCGCCGTGAAACCGACGCCCGCCCGGTGGGAGGCGAGACGGCGCTCGGCGTCGAACATCGCCGTCACGTCGGCATCCCGGGACTCCACGGCGCGAATGCTCAACTGGCCCAGGGTCAGGCTGGCCGGGTTGAGGAGGTCGTAGTCGGTGGTCAGGCTGGCGGCCCGGCGGGACTGGGCCGCATCGCCCAGGTCGAAGCTGTAGGCGACCCCCTCAGGCGACTCCGTCGAAAAGCGCTCCAGGGGCGTATCCAGCACCGAATAGGCGTGGGAGGCGCTGAGGCGCGGGGTCAGGCGCCAGTCGCCCAGGGCGATGTCGACCCCGACCGAGACGAGCACGTTCAGATGCGACTGGTCGGAGAACTCGGTATTGTTGTCGATCTGGCCGTCGATGAGGCTGGCGGCGGTGACCACGCCGTTTTTCGCACGCACTGTCGCGCCAGGCTCGGCCAGCGCCGCGCCCAGGCCAAACACCAGCCGGTCCTCGCGAATGGCGTTGTCGAAGGTCGAGACCAGGGCGTCGAAATCGAGCCGGACATCGGCTGATGGCCGCCAGTCGGCGCCGATGAACAGGCTGCGCCGTCGGCGCCCCTCCTGCTCCACCGTGGTGCGGACATCGTTCGGGGTGACCAGCAGGTCGCCATCGATGAGCGTCTGGCCGTAGCGCATGATCTGGAAGCGGTCATAGCGGATGCTCCGCGTCTCCTGGGACACCCCGCCGACCAACCCCATCTCGCCATCGGCCGATACGATCCTTCCGGCCATGGAAAGATCGGCGCCGAGCTTGTCGGAGCGGGCGCTCGCCTGGCCGCCAAGCCCCAGGGACAGGAAGGGATCGCCATCGAGCCCGCCGGCGGTTTCGATGTCGATATTGGAGCCGATGCCGCCGTCGATCAGGTCCGGCGTCGAGGACTTGGTCAGGCGCGCCCCGGCCAGCAGGTCCACCGACAGGGCGCGGAAGCGGAACTGGCGGCCGCTCTGGGTGGAGTTGCGGATGTTCTCGTTGAAGGCCACCGGCGCGCCGTTCAGCGTCACCGACTGGAACAGCGGCCCCAGGCCCCGCACGCTGACGAACTGCCCCTCGCCCACCTCGCGCTCGATGGCCACGCCGGGCACCCGCTGCAGGGCCTCGGCCAGGTTGGCGGCGGGAAGATCTCCGATCCGGTCTGATGCGACGACGTCGGATATGACATCGGCGGCGCGTTTGCGGCTCAGCCCCACATCGATCTGGTCCGAGAGACGCCCGACGACTTCCACGGCCTTCACCTCCACCGGTGGAGCCTGCTGGGGTGGCGGCGGCGATGGCGCTGACGTGGCGACCCAGACCCGCACGCCCCGGGAACCCACGAAGCGATAGCGCAGGTCGGTTCCGTCCAGCATCTGGGCCATGGCCGCCCGCCAGCCCATCCTTCCGCGCACGGCCCTGGTGCGCACGCTGTGGCCAGGGCTGGAGGTGAAGGCCAGCTCGCAATCGGCCGCCAGACAGAGCTGAAGGAGCGCCGATGAGGCGTCCTGGGCGGGGATGTCGAACCAGATCGACCGGCCGGGCTGGGCCTGCGCCGGCTGTGCGATAGCCAGCGTCAGCAGCGTGGCGAGGATCACGAGACCAGACACAGCCGATCGCAGGCTCCCACCTGGCGAGGCGGCGAACAGGTTCAGGGAGCTGAGCCGTGGACAGACCATGTCCAGCCGCCCTACCGCACGGGCGTGACAGCTCTGCGATGGCCGCCTATTCGGCGCGGATCAGCACGCGGCCATCGGCGGCGTGCTCGGCCCGTATGGGCAGCAGCGCGGCCATGCGATCGGCCAGGGCGCCCTCCCCCTCCAGGGGCAGGACCGTGGTGATGAACATGCGATCCAGGGCCGGATCGGCGACGACCAGGGGCGCATTGGAATAGCGGGCGGCGGCCGTGATCACCTCGGACAGAGGCGCATTGCGGAATACCAGCCGGCGCTGGCGCCAGGCCGTCGCCGCCTCCACGTCGGCGCGGGTCTTCACGATCTGAGGCGCGCCGGATCGGAAGACGGCGCGTTCGCCGGCCGTGACCCCCAGCGCGCCCTCCAGCGCATCGGCCCGAGCCGCATCGCGACGCCCGATCACCACCCGCCCCTGAAGGACCGAGATCTGCGCGCTGTCGCCGGTGATGGCCGTGACGAAGCGCGTGCCGGTGACGATCACCTGACGATCGGCCACCGCCACCTGGAAGGGGGCGGCGGCGTCGTGCTCCACCTCGAAATAGGCAGAGCCCCGCTCCAGGGTCAGGCGGCGCACGTCCTCGGCGAAGGCCACGCGGATGGCGGAGTCGGCGTCCAGGGTCACGTGCGAGCCGTCGTCCAGAGTCACGTCGACGATCTGGCCTGGCGCGCTTTCGAAGAGCTGGCTCTCGGGCGTGGCTCGCAGCATGGGCAGCAAGGCGATCGCGGCCACCACCGCGGCTATGGCGGCCAAGCCGCCGCCAAAGACCAGCCCCCGGGGTACGCTCGGTCGCGACGCCTTACCGCGCCGCAGGCGGGCGAGGTCACCTTCAAAGGCGTGACGCAGGTCGTCCAGTCCGGCGTTCGCCGCCTTCAGCCCCTCATACTGACGAAGATGGTCGGGGTCGGCGTCGAGCCAGGCTTCGAGCGCCACCTGGTCGCGCGCGCTCACCCCTGGCCGCCCCATGCGGGCCAGCCAGGCCTCGGCCGTCGAAGGCCGGGCGGCGAACAGGGCGGCGAGACGATTGAGCATCAGCGCGGGAGCTTCCTCTGGACGGCGTGGCCAGCGTCGCCGCGGGCGTCAACAAACACAACGATGCACGGGACCAACACCTCAATCACCCCGCGATATCTTCAACTGCCGCAACGCCTCGGCGATATGTTTTTCGACCATGCTGACCGAGATTCCCAACCGCGCGGCGATCTGGCGATAGGTCAGGTTTTCGAACCTGTGCAGCAGGAAGGCGTCCCGCGTCTTGGGTGGCAGGGCGCGGATCGCCGCGGCGGCGGCGGCCAGGTTCTGGCGATCGATCAGTTGCTGATCGGCCCGGGGCGCGGCGCTGGCCAGGGCGTAGGGGCCGGAGTCCAGGTCATAGACGTCGTCCGGCAGGCTCCGGCGGGTCTCCCGCGCGGCGGCCTTCCAGCGGTCGAGCTGGACATTCCTGGCGATGACGAACAGGAGCGGCCGCGCATCGGCCGCCGTCAGCTCGTGGCCGGCGCGGTGGAACCGGGCGAAGGCCTCCTGCGCCACGTCCTCGGCCTCCTCCCCGCCCCGGTCCTTGCGGCGGAGATAGGCGACCAGGTCGGCGCGCAGGCCGTTGATGACGAACTCAGTCCCCATGCGCCGCCCGCCGTCCGCCCATGCAGGCGCAAAGACGCCCCCTCCATCGGAGGGGGCGCTGCGCGCGGTGGAACGCAAGGGGAAAGTGCGCTCCACCGGCGGTCTCGAGGGCTGTCGCGATCAACGCGGGCTCACCACTCCATGCGTACGCCCAGGCTGAAGCGGCGCCCGGAAAGTTCGTACATGGTCGGGAAGGAGGGATGCATGGTGTAGCCCTTGGTCTCCTCGTCGGTGATGTTGATCCCCTCCAGGCTGAGCTGGATGCGATCGTTCACATCATAGCTGACCGAGATGTCGGTCTGACCGTAGGCGTCGCGCCAGATCGGATACATCTCGTAGCCGATCCCTTCGACGTACTTGTCCTTGTAGTTATAGGACGCGCGGGCCTGGAAACGGTCGTTCTCGTAATAGAGGGTGACGTTGTAGGTCTTGTCGGCCAGGCCCACCGGCGGCGTCGGAATGCCGAGATCGGACTCGCCGGTCAGCGAGCTGTCCAGCAGGGTGTAGTTGGCGTTGACGCCGAAGCCTTCCAGCGGCGCATAGAAGAGGCTCAGCGGCACCACGGCCACCAGTTCGACCCCGCTGACCTCGTAGGAGCCCTCGGCGTTGACCGGCTGATAGACGTCGAAGTCGTAGACGCCGTCGATCGTGCCGTTGGCGTTGTACTTGGTGACGTTCGGGACGGTCCCGGTCAGCTCGCTGCGGACGACGCCCTCGATCTCCTTCCAGAAGTAGGAGACCGACAGCAGGCCGCCCTGCGCCAGGTACTTCTCGAGGCCCACTTCCCACTGCTTGGCGTAGGTCGGCTGCAGGTTGGGGTTGCCGTCGGTGAAGCGGAACGAGTTCCAGCTGGCGGTGCGCTTGTAGGCCAGGTCGCTCAGGGCCGGCCGGATCAGGGTTTTCGAGGCCGCCCCGCGCAGGACGATGCTATCGGTCAGCTCGGCATGGATGTTCAGGCTGGGCAGGATCTTGTCATAGCCGCCCTCGCTCGACACCGGTTCGGAGGTGTAGCCCGTGGTGCCGTCCGGGTTCTGGACCTGGTGAAAGCCCGAGGACTCCACGGTGGTGTCCACATAGCGGGCGCCGCCGTTCACGAACACCGGCACACGGGCGATCTCGAAATCGAAATCAGCCATGGCGTAGAGGCTGAGGGTCTCCTCGGTGACCTCGTAATACTGGCCATCGTCAAAGGGGGTGACGAAGCCCGCATAGCGGAAGGTGTCGCGGGCATAGGCGTTGGAGATCTGGCTCCAGGTCAGGTCGCGGGCGCTGTAGTCGCCGCCGGGCACGAGATCGGCGATGGGCGTCAGAACGCTGTCGGCCAGGGTGCGCTGATTGGCCCATGACGAGTCGCCCGGTCCCGGCCCCTGGATGTTCAGGGAGCCGTATTGGCGCTCCTTGGACTTGTCGGTGTAGCGGGCGCCGACCTGGATGCTGCTGAGCGCCGGGAAGGCCACGAAATCGAAGTGGCGGGTGAAGTCGGCCTGGGCGGCGTACTTGTCGTCGGTGATGGCCTCGAGATTGGTTTCATAGGCCTCGAACAGATAGCTCGTCGGCGAATTGTACATGTCGATCGAGGCCGGGTTGGCGCTCAGGATCGTCTCGCCGCCATTGGCCGTCCAGCGGGTGCGCGACGGGGCGTAGGCCACATGCTTCAGGTTGGCGAAGTCGATGGTCTTTTCCGCGCCCGAATAGCCGGCCAGCGCATTGAATTCCCAGTTGTCGCCGTTCCAGTTCAGCTCGGCCCCGAACTGCGAATAGTCGGTCTTGCTGATCCGCTCCTTGCTCAGGAACTCGTGCTGGGTGGCGGTGTAGGAGACGTCGCGCAGGACCACCATGCCGTAGTCGGCCAGCGTAGTGTCGTCATATTCGTGGATGGTCTCGAAGGTGCTGCGGCTGGAGGCGGAATAGGCCGCGGCGTCGTACTCGTCCTCGGTGGCGTCATAGGCGCCGATCATGCCGTCGAAGGCCAGGCTGAAGTTCGAGGAAGGCTGGTATTGCAGCGACAGGGTCGCGCCCCACTGGTCCTGCTCGTTCAGATAGACCCGGTCGCCGACCTTGTCCTGGAAGATGATGCGGCTGGTCTGGTCCCGGTCCGACCGGTCAGTGACGATCACGCCGGCGTCCCGGGCCAGCACGCTCTGGGCCTGGGTCCCCCGCGTGCCCGAAGCTTCCAGGAAGCGGAAGGCCGGACGGAAATTGATGCCGGAGTTAGAGTCGGTGCGGTTGGTCCGCTTGGCCGTGGAGACCGAGACCAGCGCGCCGAAGTCGCCCCAGGTGTTGCTGGCCAGGAAGGACAGCTTGGGGTCGATCTCCTCGGAGATGGAGTTGTAGGCGCCTTCCACCGAGCCCACCAGGCGGGGCCCGTCATAGTCGAACGGGCGGGCCGTGGAGATGTTGATCGAGCCGGCGATGCCGCCTTCCTCGTCGGCCGCGGTTGGCGACTTCTGGACAGTGACCTGCTGGATGATCTCCGAGGCGAAGATGTCGAACTCGACGTCGCGGCCGCCGCTGCCCGAGGCCGTCGCCAGGTCGTTGATGGTGACGAAGGTGAACTCGCTGGGCAGGCCGCGGACCATGACGCGGGTGCCCAGGCCCTTGTTCCGCTCGATCGTCACGCCGGGCATGCGCTGCAGCGCCTCGGCCAGGTTCTGTTCGGGGAAGTTGGCGACGTCGGTGGCGACGATGGAGTCGGAGAAGCCGACATTTTCACGCTTCAGGTCCACGGCCTGCTGAAGGCTGCGCTGATAGCTGCCCGTAACGACGAGTTCGCCGACCTCGGTGGCTTCATTCTGGGTCTGGGCCTGAACGCCGGTGGCGCTGAGCAAGCCGATGGCGGCGCAGCTGGTCATCAGCCAGACGGCGCGGCGCCCGCGGCCCGGGCCGAGGTGGTGATTCATTCCGTTCACTGAATTTCTCCGCGTGTCGATGTTGCGACGGCGGGGAACCGGACATGCGCGTCCGGCCCTTGCCCCCCGCCCCCTCAACGACAGGGCCGAGCAACCCCTCAGTGTGTGACAGCGAGTTTCATTCAAACTTCACGGAGCCGTCACGTTCAGCAGCCGAGATCCCCGCCGAGAGGACGATCTGTTGTAATTCCGACTTACTCGACAGTCTGATTGTCGACACTTCTCGCGAATTATAATATTTGAGCCTTCACTATAGGAACTCATGGCATTCGGACGCCTTAGGTCACCAGGTCGCTAGTTTGGCGTGCTTCAAAGGAATGACCATGTTCATGCATAACAAGAGACTTCAGTACACAGTGCGTGTATCTGAGCCAAATCCAGTGCTGGCCAGCCTGCTGCTGGAACAGTTTGGCGGTCCGGATGGTGAACTTGCCGCTGCAATGCGGTATTTTACTCAGGGACTGGCCGAAGAAGATTCAGGTCGCAAGGATCTTTTACTTGATATCGCGACCGAGGAGCTGAGCCACCTGGAGGTTATCGGCAGCATCGTCGCTATGCTCAACAAGGGCGCCAAAGGTCAATTGGCCGAGGCCGCCCTGTCGGAAGCCGATCTCTACATGTCCCTGACCCGAGGCGGCGACAGCCACACCCAGGCCCTGCTCTATGGCGGCGGCCCCGCCCTGACCAACTCGTCGGGGGTGCCGTGGACCGCGGCCTATGTCGACAGCCGTGGCGAACCGACGGCCGACCTGCGATCCAACATCGCCGCCGAAAGCCGGGCCAAGATCATCTATGAGCGGCTGATCAACATTACAGACGATCCGGGCATCAAGGACGCCCTCGGATTCCTGATGACCCGCGAGGTCGCCCACCAGAAGTCGTTCGAGAAGGCGCTCTACGCCATTGAGCCCAACTTCCCCACGGGCAAGCTGCCAGCTGATCCCAAGTTCGCCGACGTCTATTACAACATGTCCCAGGGCGACGGCGACGCCTCGGGTCCGTGGAACTCCGGCGATAACTGGCAGGTGGTCAGCGAGCGTGAAGACCAGGCTGCGGTCGATGGCGGCGACGGGCTGGCCTCGGTCAAGCTGCCGGCCAAGGACACCAAGGTGCTGGCCAACCTGGCCAAGCGCACCGAGTCGGCCCCCGACGGCGACCCGATCACCGGCGCTGATCTGGGCGCAGGTCCCGGGGCCGGCTCCACCACGCCGGTCGCAAAGTGATCGAGGGGCGAAGGTCATGAACCGCGTGCTGCTGAAGACGATCACCTATGGTCTGATGCACCTGACGGTGGCGGTGGCCGTGGCATTCGCCCTCACCCGCGACTGGCGGGTGGCGCTCGCCGTCGGCGTCGTCGAGCCCGTCGTGCAGACCTTCGCCTTCGCGATCCACGAACGCCTGTGGTCGCGGGCGGGCGTCGGGCCTGTAGCGCCGATCTGCGGCCACACCCACGGGGCGTCCGCCAGCAGCGGCGGCGCCCGCTCCCAGGCGAACCACGCCCCGGGCTTGCCTGACCTCTACGCTTCGCCGCCGGCCCTGCGATAGGCCGCGAGGGCTCGTTCGGCCTCGGCCTTCGCCGCCCGATGGGTGCTCGTGAACTTGCTTTTCGCCTGAGCCATTTCCTCCTCCAGGCTCGCCAAGCGCCGCGCGAAGGCGGCTTCCTCCTCGCGACGGTCGGCCTCGACCGCCTGCAGCTTGGCTTCAGCCGCTTCAAGCCGGCCCCGATCGGGCTTGGGCTTGGGCTTGGGCTTGGGCTTGGGCTTGGGCTTGGGCTTGGGCTTGGGCTTGGG
>Ga0208179_1000382_pt1 | contig 30221 bp, 30 predicted proteins | sample Malvired_Geostar_FD_184238 | JGI IMG/M metagenome (GOLD analysis project Ga0208179, IMG submission 184238) | Marine viral communities from the Global Malaspina Expedition - Malaspina viral metaG DeepMed_Geostar (SPAdes) (version 2) | ecosystem: Environmental > Aquatic > Marine > Oceanic | place... | reverse complement strand
GCCCGAGCCGCCGCCCGCCCGCATCCAGCCGGCACCCCAGCCCGCACCGCCACCGGCTCGCCCGGCAGAGTGGGCCGATGATCCCAATGCTCCGCGCTCCGATGCCCTGATCTGGTCCGTCGGCCAGCCCCAGCCCCAGGCAGCCCGGCCTCAGCCCGCCCCCGCACAGGTCCAGACCCGCGCTCCGGCCCCGGCTCAGGCCCGCATCGAGCCCTCCTCCCAGGGCGCCCGCTACTACTCCGTTCACCGCCAGAACGGCCGTCAGCCCGACCGCGCCGTTCTGCCGGAACAGGTCTATCTGGACGCCCTGCCGGTCGAGATGGACCAGACGCCGACCTCTCCCAATATGGCCGAACCGCCCGGACCGCCGCAGCTCGTCCGCAACCCCGACGGCACCGTCCGCCGCACGACAGGCGAGTCGGCCAGCAGCTCTGCCTCCCGCCAATGACCCAGCCTGCCGCCGAGATTGCCGTGGAATCGCGTCTGCCCGACCTGATCGCCATGGCCCAGGAGCCGTCCAGCGAGAAGCGCCGGGCCCTGTTGCGTGAACTGACCGAAGTCTTCTTCGGCACCGAGACCCACAGCGACAAAGAGACCGACCTCTACGGCGCTGTCCTGGCCGAACTGTCCGCCGAGATGGAAACGGCGGTCCGCGCCGAGCTGGCCCGGCGGTTTGCCGACAGTCCGGCCGCCCCCCGCACCCTGATCCGCCGCCTGGCGCATGATGAGGCGGCGGTCGCCACCCCGGTTCTGTCGGCTTCTCCCGTCCTCACCGACGCCGACCTGATCGAGGTCGCCCGCACCCGGGGCCAGGACCACCTGCGCGCCGTCTCCAGCCGCAAGGATGTGTCCGAGGCCGTCTCCGACGCCATCGTCGATCACGGCGACGACGTGACCCTGCACAGCCTGCTCTCCAACGAAGGCGCCCGCCTGTCGCGCGAGGCCAGCGAAAAGGCCGTCGAACGCGCCCGGGTCAATCCCGCCCTTCATGCCGCGACCGTCGAGCGCAAGAGCCTGCCGCCCGATCTGCTCAACGAGATGTATTTCATCGTCGAGGCCCGGCTGCGCCACACCATCCTTGAGCGCAACGCCCGGATGGACCTGGCCCTTCTGGAGAGCGCGCTGGAGGCCGGTCGCACCCGGCTTGCCACCCAGGACGGCGCCCTGCCCGCCGACTATTCCGAGAGCCTCGCCTATGTCGAGGAGTTGCATGCGGCCGGTCAGCTGACCCCCCAGATGCTGGCGCGCTTCCTGCGCTCCGGCGGCCGGACCTGCTTCCTGATCGCGCTCGCCCGTCTGGCGGACATCGACTTTCACACCGCCCGCCAGATCATCGAACGCAAGGATCTGGATGCCCTGGCTGTGGTCTGCCGCTCAGCCGGTCTGGATCGGGCCCTGTTCCTGACCTACGCCGTGGTGCTGCTGAACGACGACGGCGATGCCATGGCCAAGGCCCATACCTATGGCCGCATGTATCAGGACCTGACCCCCGACGCGGCCCAGCGCACCCTGCGCTTCTGGCGCATGCGCCGCGAAGCCAAGGCGGCCTGAGTCGGCTCTATACCTGAACAGAAAAAGGGCGGCGCACCGCGGGGTACGCCGCCCTCATTTCAGGCTTTCGCCGTCTTACTTCTTGGCGCGGGCCGTCGTGCGGGCCGGCTTGCGGCCGCCCTGTCCCAGACCCATCTGCTTGGCCAGTTCCGAACGGGCCTTGGCATAGTTGGGCGCGACCATCGGATAGTCCTTGGCCAGACCCCATTTGGCCCGGTATTCCTCGGGGCTCATGTCGTATTTGGTGCGCAGGTGACGCTTCAGCGACTTGAACTTGCGACCGTCTTCCAGACAGATCAGATAGTCCGGCGTGATCGACTTGCGGATCGGCACGGCCGGATCCTTGACTTCCGGCTCCGGCTCGATGCCGTCACCCGACAGTTGCGACAGGGTCGAGTGGATCGACCCGATCAGCGCAGGAACAGCCTCGGGCGGCAGGATGTTGTTGCTGACATAGGCGGAGATGATGTCCGCCGTCATTTCCAGCAGTTCGGCTTTTTCTTCCATAGGTCGTCCAGACGTTTCCAGGGTGAGGCGAAACATCTTGCAGGAATCGCCCCTGATGCCGGGCTGATAGAACAAACGCCCCCCTCATGCAATTGAGCAAGCCGATTTTCTGCATTGGTCAACCAAGTATAGAGCGTACCGGATGCAAATAGCGGCGCTTTAACGCCCGAAATCTTGCGCCAGCGCCATCATCGCCGCCCGCTCCGGCATGGAGTATTCATCCAGCGCGTCGGTTTCGCCGTCACGAATGGCCTTCAGCAAGGCCGGCGTCATGGCCGAGGTCAGCGACCAGTTCCAGTAGCGCAGCACGGTCTGGGCCCGGTCCACCGCCAGCATCTCGAACGTCACCTGCACCCGCTCCCAGGTGGGATGGACACTTCCGTCCGGCAGGGCCTCCGGCCGTTTCATCGACCGCCACAGCGCCGTCAGATACTCGCGGTCCAGTCCCGTCGCCTTGCACAGGATCGCCACCGGCTCGCCCCCCGGATCCCCCAGGATCTTGGCCCCGGTCAGCGGCTTGATACCCGACAGATAGGCGATCTCGGCAACAGACTCCCGACCCATGCCCTGCCGCTCGATCTCGGTGATGGCGTGTTCCAGACTGTCATAGGGGCTCTTGTCGATGGCCCCACGATTGCGCTGGCGCCGCTCGATGAACTGCAAGGCCTTGCGAGACACCGGGTCCTGCCAGCCCTCCACGGCCGCCATCGCATAGATGTCCTCCGACACCTCCTGCAGGACTTCGCGCGACACGGCGAACCTTTGCAGGATGGTCCGGCGGTCCTGCTCATTCGACCACCAGAACATCACATAGGCCCCCGACGGCCTCAGCTCCGGACGCCGCAACAGGTGTTCGCAAAGGCGCGGCAAGCTGCGGCTCAGCGCCACCGCCGTCTCGATCCCGGTCTGCGACAGCCGGGCCGTGGTATTCCGCAGCAGCGTCTCGACCACATCCGCGTGCCCGGCCTCGATCAGGGCCTCGGACACCACTTCGGACACCCCCCGCCGGGCGGCAATGCATCGGTGATGGTCATGGCCCGTGTCCCGCACGCACGACAGCAGATCGGCATCCGTCAGCCCCGCACAGCCCTCGATCAGCACCCCGGCGATCGCGGGATCATCCCGCAGCATCAGGCGCATCAGACCATTGGGCAGCTCCGCCAGGGGCGCCAGCCGGTGCGCCATCTTCAGCCGGTCTTCAGGGGTCGCCAGCCGCGCCATTTCGACCAGCAGATCGCCAACTACCGACCGCTCAAAGGCATTGATGCGACTGGTCGGCAGCGACACGACATCGGCCAGCCGCCGCAGCAGCGCATGCCGCGCCTTCCACGTCGATGCCGGCCCCGCCTCGGGCGCATTATCCTGCGAACTGGAAAGCGGTTGGGACATATCGAGGCGATCCTCGCCCCGTTCGGTTAACCGCCGGTCAAGAACACGGCAGGCACGGGCCCGGCGGCCGTGTCCTCACACTGAAGCCTACAGCCCCTCAAACAGCGCCGTCGACAGATAGCGTTCGGCAAAGCTGGGGATGATGGTGACGATGGTCTTGCCCGCATTCTCGTCCAGCGCCGCCTGACGGAAGGCGGCGATCAGGGCGGCGCCCGAGCTGATACCCCCGGTCAGCCCCTCCAGCCGGGCCGCGCGGCGCGCCATCTCAAAGGCCTCGTCGTTTGACACCCGTTCGACCGCATCGATGACCTCACGGTCGACGATCGAGGGGATAAAGCCCGCGCCGATGCCCTGGATTTTATGCGGCCCGGGCTCGCCGCCCGACAGCACGGGGGAGTCGGTCGGCTCAACGGCCACCATCCGCACCGAGGGCTTCCTCGCCTTCAGCACCTGGCCGACGCCGGTGATGGTGCCGCCCGTGCCGACGCCGGCAATGACCATGTCGACCGCGCCAGCCGTGTCAGCCCAGATTTCTTCGGCGGTCGAGACGCGGTGGATTTCGGGATTGGCGGGGTTGTCGAACTGGCCCGGAGACACCGCCCCCGGTGTGCTCTCCAGCAGCTCCTGCGCCTTTGCTATCGCGCCCTTCATGCCCTTGTCGGCAGGGGTCAGCACCAGCTCGGCCCCCAGCAGGGCCAGCATCTTGCGCCGCTCCATCGACATGCTCTCGGGCATGACCAGCATCAGCCGATAGCCCTTGGCCGCCGCCACAAACGCCAGGGCAATGCCCGTATTGCCGCTGGTCGGCTCGATCAGCACGGAATCGGGCGTCAGTTTGCCAGCCTGTTCCAGCCCCTCGATCATGGCCAGTCCGATCCGGTCCTTGACCGAACTCAGCGGATTGAAGAACTCCAGCTTGGCCAGCACGCGGGCCTTGGGCTTCAGCTCGGCCGACAGCCGCGGCAGCTCGACCAGCGGGGTGTCACCAATGGTCTCCAGGATCGAGCCATAGATCTTGCCCCGGCCCGCGCGGGCGTGGCGGGACAGGTCGGGCGAGGTGGGCGGGGTACCGGTCATGGGGGAGGTCTCCGGGTGGCTGTCAGCTCCTGAACATCAGGTCGATCCGCGCCCGCGCAAGGGTCAGGACCGCAGAAAGGCGGTCACTCGGCATTTCCGCGACTCATGGCACAGTGTTCGGCGAACCATCCGCACATTGCTTAAGCGGCTGTTAACCACGTTAACCCATCCCTGAGAGGCAGTTTCCGGGGCTTTCCTTGCATTCTCTCGTCGCCGCCGTTCAAGCCGTCGATCCCCTTGTCGTTACCGGCAAGGTCGCGGGGGTGAGCGGCCTGCTGATCGAGTCGCGCGGCGGCCTGTCGCGTCTGGCCGTCGGGGCCCGGGCCGAGATCGACCGCCACGGCCGACCGCCGCTGCTGGCCGAAGTGGTGGGCTTTCGCGAGGCCAAGGCCCTGCTGATGCCGTTCGGCCCGGTCGAGGGCGTGGCCCCCGGCGCCGATATCCGCATCGTCGAGTCCGCCAGTGTCGTGCGTCCCACCGCCGCCTGGCTGGGCCGGATCGTCAATGCCTTCGGAGAGCCCATCGACGGCAAGGGCCCCCTGCCTTCGGGCCCTCGGGCCTATCCCCTGCGCGCCGCTCCGCCCCCGGCCCACACCCGCGGGCGGGTGGGCGAGCGCCTCGACACCGGCGTGCGGGCGCTCGACGTCTTTGCCACAACCTGTCGCGGCCAGCGAATGGGCATTTTCGCCGGCTCCGGCGTCGGCAAGTCGGTGCTTCTGTCCATGCTGGCGCGCCGGGCTGAATGCGACGCCGTCGTCGTCGGCCTGATCGGCGAGCGGGGCCGCGAGGTCCGCGAGTTCATCGAGGAAACCCTCGGGCCCGAGGGCCTGGCCCGCGCCATCGTCGTGGTCGCCACCTCGGATGAGCCGGCTCTCACCCGCCGTCAGGCCGCCTATATGACGCTGGCCTGCGCCGAATACCTCCGCGATCAGGGCCAGCAAGTCCTGTGCCTGATGGACTCGGTCACCCGCTTTGCCATGGCCCAGCGCGAGATCGGCCTGGCCGCCGGCGAGCCTCCAACCACCAAGGGCTATACGCCCACCGTCTTTTCCGAACTGCCCAAGCTGCTGGAGCGTGCCGGCCCCGGCCCTGTGCGATCTGACGGGCGCCCGACCGGGGCCATCACCGCCCTGTTCACCGTGCTGGTCGACGGCGGCGATCATGATGAGCCAATCGCCGATGCCGTGCGCGGGATCCTGGACGGCCACATCGTCATGGACCGCAAGATCGCCGAGCGCGGACGCTTCCCCGCCATCGATGTGCTGAAATCCGTCAGCCGGACCCTGCCCGGCTGCCAGACCCTGCCCGAGCGTGAGCTGAACAAGCGCGCCCGCCAGTGCCTCAGCGCCTATGCCAATATGGAAGAGCTGATCAAGATCGGCGCCTATCGCGCCGGGGCCGACCCGATCACCGACCGCGCCATCGCCCTGAACCCGGCGCTGGAAAGCTTCCTGTCCCAAACCCCCGACGACATCTGCGACATGGCCACCGCCTTTAGTCATCTGGAAAGCATTCTGAACCAAGGTCTCGCAGAGCGAGTGGAGTGAAGCCATGACCACCTGGGCCCGGTCCCTGATCCGCATTTCGACCTATGAAGTCGAGACCCTGCAGAAACGTCTGGCCGAGATCGGCTCGCGCCGCGCCTCCGCCGAGATGCGCCTCGCGGTGCTGGATGCCGAGGTCGAGATCGAGCGCGAGCGCGCCCGGGCCGATGCCGAGGCCGGCATGCTGCTTCAGGCCTATCTGAACGGCTGGAAGCACCGCAAATCGACCGTCGAGGCCGACCTCGGCGAACTCGAGGCCGAGGAAGAGGGCGCCCGCGACGCCCTGACCGGCGCCTTTGAGGAACTCAAGAAATTCGAACACGTCGCCGAACTGTCGCGGCTGGAACGCCTCGCCGCCGCCGAACGTCGCGAATCCGCAGCCTTTGACGCGCTTGGCCTCAGGCGGCGTGCCTGATTTCCGACTGACCCGCCGGCATCTACTGGCCAGCCCCCTGGCGCTGGCGGCCTGCGGCAGTGCGCCTGCAACCCCGCCCGTCGGCCCCGTTCGCCCGCTCAAGGATCTGACGACTGTCCCCGTGGGCGTCTGCGGCATGTCGGGCCAGTTCGACGACGCGGGCTGGCGTCGGATCGTGCTGACCCACTTCTCGCAGTTCACCCCCGAGTGGGAAATGAAGATGGAGGCGATCCTGCGGCCCGATCGCAGCCTTGACTTCACCCTCGCCGACCGCTGCGCCGACTTCGCCACCGACAACGGCCTGCGCCTGCATGGCCACGCCCTCGTCTGGTATTCGCAAGGGGCCGACGCCTTTGCCGGGCTGGATCGCAAGACCTTCGCCGCAGACTATGACCGCTATATCCGTGAGGTGGCCGGTCGCTACCGCGGCCGCGCCGTCGGCTGGGATGTCGTCAATGAGGCGGTGGCCGAGGACGGCAATGGCCTGCGCACCCACCACTGGTCCGAAACCCTGGGCGAGATCGACCATATCCGCCGGGCCTTCGACGTCGCCCATGAGGCCGATCCCGACGCCATCCTGTTCCTCAACGACTACAATCTGGAAAACCTGCCGCGGAAGGGCGCGACCTTCCTTGAACTGGTCGAGAAACTGCTGAAGGCCGGCACCCCGCTGGGCGGCATCGGCAGCCAGTCGCACCTCGATATCGACATCCCCGAAGGCCAGATCACCGCCTTCATGCGCGAGGCCGCCGGCTTCGGCCTGCCGGTCCATGTCTCGGAGCTGGATGCCTCGCTGCGCTCCGACCGGCGTGTCGATCTACGCAGCCCCGCCGAGCGTCAGGCCCGGCAGACCGCCCGCGTCACCGAATTGGCCGAGGCCTTTGTGGCCCTGCCCGCGGGCCAGCAATACGCCTTCACCGTCTGGGGCGCGCGCGACACCGACAGCTGGCTCCGGCGGGACGACCGCGACGACGGCCGCGACAGCCCGCTGCTGTTCGACGCCTCGGGCTTGGCGACGCCCCTCTATGACGCCGTCGCCGGACCGCTTGGATCACGCTGACGCGGGCGCCAGCAGCTCGAACGTGCCTTCCAGTCCGCTCTCGGCATTCGGGCCGATCCAGACGGTGAACCGCCCCGGCTCGACCGTCCACAGATGGTCCCGTCCGATGAACACCAGATCGCGCCGCGTCAGGGTAAAGCGCACCCGGGCACTCTGGCCGGGCTCCAGGCGAACACGCTGGAATCCCTTCAGCTGCCGGATCGGCCGGGTCACACTGGCCGCGCGGTCGTGGATGTACAGCTGGGCCAGTTCCTCGGCGACGCGGTCGCCCCGGTTGGTGATCGTGGCCGACACCTCCAGCTCGCCCTCCCAGGCCAGCGTGCCGTCGCCGACGTCCAGCCCCTCATAGACCGGATCGCCATAGGTCAGGCCGTGGCCGAACGGCCAGGCGGCCGTATTCAGCGTCTCGCGATAGCGCGCCTTGAACTCCTCGCCGTGCTCCAGCGACAGCGGCGGCCGCCCCGTGACCTTGCGGTCATAGTGGAACGGCGACTGGCCCGTGTGGTGGGGAAAGCTGATCGGCAGGCGACCGCTCGGCTCGTGGTCACCGAACAGCACATCGGCGAGCGCATGGCCCGTCTCGACCCCAAGGAACCAGCCGACCACCAGACCGGGCGCCGCCTTCGCGGTGTCGTCCAGCACCAGCGCCCGGCCGCACTTCAGCGCCAGCACCACCGGCTTGCCGACCGCCATGACCGCGGCGATCAGGTCACGCTGCGGCTCCGGGATACAGACGTCGATGCGCGACTGGGCCTCGCCCGACATCCGCTCGCCCTCGCCGACCACCATGACCACGACATCTGCCGCGCGCGCCGCCTCCACCGCCGCCTCTATGCCGCCGTCCAGCGGGCCCTCGGACCCGGAACCCCGCACGACCGTCAGGCGCGCCGGATCGTCCATCGCCGCGCGGAAGCCCTCATCGACCGGCACGGCATAGGCCGGGTCGCCGAACAGCACCCACGGCCCGTTCAGGTGCTCACGCCCCTCGGCGAACGGCCCGATCAGGGCGATCCGGTCCGACCGCGATAGCGGCAGCACCCCGCCCTCGTTCTTCAGCAGCACAATGGACCTGCGACCGGCCTCGCGCGCCAGTGCGCGGTGCTGCGGCTCATCGTTGGCCTCGACCCGCTCCGGCGCCAGCCGCCCATAAGGGTCGTCGAACAGGCCCAGCTGCGCCTTCAGCCCCAGCACCCGCCGCACCGATACATCGACATCGGCCTCGGCAATCGCCCCCGACCGCACCAGATCGGGCAGGTGATGGGCATAGAGGTTGCTGCTCATGCTCATGTCGACGCCGCCCGAAAAGGCCAGCCGCGCCGCATCCCGCTCATCCTCGGCCAGGCCGTGGGCGATCAGCTCGAAGTCCCCCGTGTAGTCCGAGACGACAAACCCCTCGAACCCCCACTCGCCGCGCAGCACATCCTTCATCAGCCACGGATTGGCATGGGCCGGCACCCCCGCCACGTCATTGAAGGCCGCCATGGTCGACAGGGCGCCCGCGTCAAACGCGGCCTGGAACGGCGGGAAATGGATCTCGCGCAGGGTCCGCTCGGACACATCGACGCTGTTGTAGTCCAGCCCCCCGGCCCCGCCGCCATAGCCCGCCAGATGCTTGGGCGTGGCCAGCATGGCCCCGACGTCCGACAGGCCTGCCTCGCCCTGGAAACCTTCCACGCGGGCGACCGCCAGGGTGCAGCCCAGCAGCACATCCTCGCCACCGCCCTCGACCCCCCGGCCCCAGCGGGCATCGCGGGAGATGTCGACCATAGGGGCGAAGTTCCACGCCAGACCCACAGCCGTGGCCTCTTCCGCCGCCGCACGCGCCGTCCGCTTCGCCAGATCGGCGTCAAAGGCCGCCGCCTCGGCCAGCGGCACCGGAAAGATGGTGCGGAATCCATGGATTACGTCTGCCGCGAACAACAGCGGAATACCCAGTCGCGACTCCTCGACCGCCACCGTCTGCATGCGTCGGTGCCAGTCGGCCGAATCCCCGTTGAACACGGCCCCCAGACGCCCCTCGCGAACGGCCTGGGCCTGCTCCTCGATCGAGCCCGGCACGGCGGCGGGGTTGGCGGCATTGGCCGGAGCCGGCGCCAGCGCCGCCGGCATGATGGTCAGTTGCCCGGCCTTTTCCTCCAGCGTCATGGCGGCGATCAGCGCCTCGATCTGTTCGACCACCGGGGTCGCGCCACCCGCCCCGTCAGGCCGGGTCGCCTCACCGGACAGGCGGGCTTCGGACGGTTTGGGCGCAGGGGAAGACATCAGTCGGGGGTCTCACGTGTAATCGGTTACACCGTCATAGCCGAGACGGTCGCACACTCAAACCGTCCGGGCCAGACGCACCGTGGAAAAGCCTGTCCTGGCGACACATCCCCGCCCCTCTTGTCATCATATACTTTGTGTTATAAAGTGCTTTTTATACCCATCACCCCCGGAGATCCCATGTTGAAATCCCTCGCCTTCGCCACCACTCTCGCGGTCGGCGCGCTTGCCCTGCCGGCTCTGTCCCTGGCCCAGTCCGCCGATGTCGTCGTCACCCTGACCGGCGTCCAGGATCGCGGCGGCCACGCCCTCGCCAGCCTGTCGACTGAGTCCACCTTCATGCGCGGCCAGGGCGAGTACTCCGCCCGCGTCGCCGTCACCTCGGCCGGCACCCTGACCCTGACGTTCGAAGACGTCGCGCCCGGCGACTACGCCCTGATGGTCATGCATGACGCCAACGATAACGGTGAGTTCGACATGGCGCCCTCGGGCATGCCGGCTGAGGGCTTTGCCTTCTCCAGCGGCGGCGCCCCGCTGATGGGCCCGCCGGCATTCAGCCTGCTGAAATTCACGGTCGGCGCCGAGGATGTCAGCCTGACCGAGTCGATGACCTATTTCTGAGCCGATCCGGCCCGCTGAAACAGAAAGGCCCGCCCCGGCATCCCGGAGCGGGCCTTTGCTTGACGTGAATGGATGGCGAACGGTATCTCGTGCCGCCAAGGAGGAAGTTATGCGCGAAGCGAAGTTCGAGTAGCGCTCCTGGGCAGCTCCCTTCACCACAACGACCGCATGTCACTCACCCGTTGGCTGCTCCTCGCCACGGCCGCCGGTGTAGCCTGTTACGTCGTCGCCCTCATGTGGACCGTCGGTCATGACGTCGTCCTCAGCCTCGTTCCCGCGACGGCCGATGTTCCAGCGACCGACGCCCCGGAGAGCTTCAGCGACCAGGTAGCGGGCCGCAGTCTGGCCTACATCCTTCTGGTGTTCGCCCTGGCGCCGGCGATGATCGAGAGCGTGGCTTTCGTGCTCATATATCTGTTCGTGCGGAGTCTCTCGCGCGTCGGCCTCGCGAACATAGTGATCTACGTCGCCTTGATCTGGCTGTTCGGCTACGTCGCGCATGGCGGCGACCTGCAGCAAATCGGCAAGGCGACGGCCTTCGCCGGGCTGGCGGCGCTGTTCTGGCGCGCCAGAACAGACGTGGGGCTTGCGTCTTCCTATGCCCTTATCAGCCTTGCCCATTTCATCTGGAACGCGACCTCCGTGCTGATCTGGTACGCCCGCCAATAGGTTCGCAAAGCCGACGCTCAAAGCGAAACGCCCGCCAGGTTCCCGGCGGGCGTCTTCAGGTCGTGGTCTTCGAGCCGATCAGGCCGCGGCGCTGACCGAGCCGGTGCTTTCCTGCGGGTCGCGCAGCACATAGCCACGGCCCCAGACGGTTTCGATGTAGTGCTTGCCGTTCGCCGCCGTCGCCAGCTTCTTGCGCAGCTTGCAGATGAAGACGTCGATGATCTTCAGCTCGGGCTCGTCCATGCCGCCGTACAAGTGGTTCAGGAACATTTCCTTGGTCAGGGTGGTCCCCTTGCGGAGCGAGAGCAGCTCCAGCATCTGGTATTCCTTACCCGTCAGGTGCACGCGGTGACCGTCGACCTCGACCGTCTTGGCATCGAGGTTCACGGCGATCTCGCCGGTGTGGATGATGGCCTGGGCATGCCCCTTCGAGCGACGCACCACGGCGTGCACGCGGGCGACCAGTTCGTCCTTGTGGAAGGGCTTGGTCATATAGTCGTCGGCGCCGCCGCCGAACGTCTTGACCTTGGTCTCGATCTCGCTGGTTCCCGACAGGATCATCACCGGCGTATTGACCTTGCCGACGCGCAGCTGCCGCAGAACCTCGATGCCGTTCATATCGGGCAGGTTCAGGTCCAGCAGGATCAGATCGTAGTCATAGATCTTGCCCAGATCGATGCCTTCCTCACCCAGATCGGTGGTGTAGACATTGAAGCCCTCAGACTTGAGCATAAGCTCAATGCTCTGGGCTGTGGCGTGATCGTCTTCAATCAACAGGACTCGCATGGATGCCCCTCCGGCAAAGCTTGACTTTGATCCTGTCGCTGCACGCACAGGTAACCTTGTTCCGACGTTAACGGTCCAAAACCTTAAGAACAGTTAACGTCACCCCATTGAGGCGAATCGTAGGCTGATTTGCGAATCGCCGTCGAGAGTCCGCGAGTCAAGACGACGATATTTTTGACGGACCGCCCCCGGAGGGCCGCCAGCGGGCGCCATCTCCGTCAGGCCGACCGCCTCATTCCGACGATCCCGGCGTCGCCATTTCCGCCGTCCATCGGACCCTACGTCCCATTCTGACGTTTAACAGGTATTAATTCCTATCTCGACCGGCGGCGGCCTCATCCTTCCGGTCTGTCCCTCTGAGAGAAAGGATTAAGGGCCATGACCCGCACCTACCGCGTCCCCGTCACCGAAGCCGACCGCATCCGTGCGGGCCTGGCGCTTCACCTTGTTGCCGCCTGCACCGGTGTCAGCGCCGAACAGATGGCCGGCACCGATCGCCTGCCGCCCCCGGCCTGCCGGGCGCGCTGGCTGGCCTTCTATCTCGCCCATGTCGCCTATGGCTGGCCGCTGGAACGCGTCGGCCATGCCTACGGCGTCAATCGCGCCACGGTCGCTGGCGCCTGTCGCTGGGCCGAGGACGCGCGCGACCGCCCGGCCCTTGATGCCCTGCTCGACAGGCTGGAGGACTTCACCCGCACCCTGCTGGGCGACGCGCCCGTGGTCCTGCCGCGATGAGCCTGCGCACCGACCGCGCCCGCCGCCTGCTGCTCGACAAGGGCGGCTGGGTCGAGGCCACCACGCCGGGGGTCTATGTCCTGCGCATCCTGCCGGATCGTCGCGCCCGGGTGGTCCTGCGGCTGGACGAGGGCGAGTTCACCGCCCTCGCCCGTGACCCGGGCCTTGCGGTGCGCACCGGCGGCGGCTTTCAGGCCCGCCGGGCCGCAGGGGCCAACCGCGCGGGCCCCTCCGGCGGTGCCCCCGGCCGGATCGACGCCGTCGAGACCCGCACCCTGCCCGACGGCGCTTCCCTGCCCGTCCGTGTCAATCTGGGCGACAGCGCCATTACCTGGCTGGCGCGGCGCAAGGATGCCGCCGGGCGTCCCTGGCTGACCCCGACCGAGGTCGCCGCAGGCCTGCGCCTGACCCGGGATGCCGAACTGGCGATGAAGGGTCCTTCCCTGACCCAGAGGTGGGACGCCCTGCCCCGCTCGGGCGCTGGCACCGCCGCCCGGGTCGAGCCGGGTGAAGCGGCCCTCGCTGCCGGTCGCCGGGTCGCCCGCGCCCTCGAGGCCGCCGGACCCCGCCTCGCCCCCATGCTTGAGGCCGTCTGCATCCGCAGCTCGGCCCTTCAGGCCGCCGAGGGCCAGCTCGGTCTCCGCCGCCGCCAGGGCAAGACCGTCCTCAAACACGCCCTGCAGGCGCTGGCCGAACACTATGGAACCGGGTGAGCCGCATGGCGCCATTTCAGACGGTTCAGACTATCCAGACGGTTCAGACGCTAGTTTTTCACCGTCTGAATCAGCCGAGGCGCCAAAACCGGGCTCAGCCAGCGGGCGTCAGCGCCGCCTCGCGGATGCGACCGACCATCTGGTTCAGGCCATTGGCGCGCTGGCGGGTCAGGGCCTGGGGCAGGCCCAGCGAATCCAGCGCGGCCCGGGCGTCAAAGCCCAGGATCTCGTCCCGCGTCCGCCCCGAGTACAGGCCCAGCAGCAGGGCGATATTGCCCTTGGAGATGGCGCTGTCCGAATCCGCATGGAACCACAGCCGCTCGCCGCCGTCCTCGACCGCCAGCCACACCCGGGATGCACAGCCCGGCACCAGATTGGCCTCATGCCGGTCGGCCTCGGGCAGCGGCACCAGCCCCTGACCCAGCTCGATCACATAGGCCAGCCGCTCCTCCCAGTCGCCCAGCAGGTCGAAGGACTCCTGCAACTCGGCCAGGGCCTCGTCCAGGGTCTCGGTGGGGGGTGTGTGCGTCTCGGCCATGCCCTTCGAATAGGTCTGCGGGCCGGCCAGGGCAATGCGACACGCCCGACGTTAATCGTTAACGGCCTGTCGTTCCCCAGTTTTCAGCCCCCGTCCCCTTGCCTGCAATCCCCTGACACGGGAGCGGCCTCGCAGGGAATCGCCCCGCCCGGTAGGCTTGGAGCGCCAGCCTGTGGCAGCCGCCCCGTTCACCCTGTCGGAAACCCCTTGCCGCTTTCCTCCTCGCCCGTCCGGTCCGGTCACCCTCGTGGTGATCTGCCCGCCCTGACCGCGTCGCACGCGGCCTGGGCGACGGTGACGGCATTGGCGGCGCTGGGTCTGCGCGTGATCGAGCCCGGACCGGGGCTGCACGGTCCGGTCTTCTTCGGCATGCTGGCCATGGCTGTGCCCGGTCTGGCCGGTCTGACCCTGCTGTGGCGCGACGGCGCCCGGGCCCGTCTGGCGGTGCTCGGCATCTGGTCTCTGGCCGCGGCGGTTACGGCCCTGTTGTCCGGCGGCGTGAGCGGCAGTCTGTCGGGCTATCTGCTGATGCCGGTCGCGGCGGGCATATTGCTGGGCAGCGGGCGGCCCGGAGGGCTGAAGCTGGCCCTGCTCGGGACCGCAGCCTCGGCCCTGTCGGCCCTTATCGGCATGGGCGCGGCCCTGATGGGTGATACATCCGCCGCCCTGCCCTTTACCGCGGCCTTCTCGGCCCTGTCGGCGGCGGGTGCGACCGCCGTCGCCCTGCAGCTGGCCTGGCGTCTGCGCGAGCGCGAGCTGGGCGAGGCCCTGACCTCGGTGACCCGGGTCGAGACCGTGCTGTCGGCCCAGCCCGGTCTGACCCTGGTGCTGGATGGCACCGGCCGGGTGCTGGCGGCCTATGGCGTCCCGCCCCCGCCCCTGCCGGTCGCACCGCTGCTGGACGACGGGCTGATGGCCGCCGTCCACGCGCCGGATCGCCAGACCCTGATGGCCGCCCTGCAGCGCGCCGGTGCGGGCGGCGAGGCCCAGATCCGCTTCACCCCGCGCAAGGCCCTGGATCGCCGCATCGCCCTTCTGGTCCGGCGGATGGACAGCCCGGATGGCGAGTTGCGCCTGATCGCCCAGGCCTTTGACGCCACCGACGCCCATGTCCGCGAAGTGGCCCTCGACACGGCCCGCGCCGAGGCCGAGGCCACCAGCCGCTCCAAGTCGCGATTCCTCGCGACCATGAGCCATGAGCTTCGCACGCCGCTGAACGCCGTGCTGGGCTTTGCCGACATCATGCGCCAGAGCCTGTTCGGGCCTCTGCCGGCCCGTTATGCCGACTATGCCCAGTCGATCCATTCGGCCGGCGAACACCTGCTGGATCTGATCAATGACGTGCTCGACGTCTCCAAGATCGAGGCCGAGCGCTACCAGCTCAGCATGGAGCGGTTCGACGCCCGCGAGGTGCTGTCCGACGCCCTCGCGCTGGTGCGGCCCCGCGCCGACGAGACCGGCGTCGATCTGTCGGCCGTGCTGCCGTCCGAGCCTGTGACGGTCGAGGCCGACCGCCGCGCCCTCAAGCAGATCGCCCTCAACCTGCTGTCCAATGCGGTGAAGTTCACCCCGGGCCATGGCTCGGTCACGGTCACGGTCGAGGGCATCGGCCCCTATCTGGAGATGATCGTCTCGGACACCGGAACCGGCATCGCGCCCGAGGATCTGAAGCGTCTTGGCAAGCCCTTCGAACAGGCGGGCGGCGAGGAACAGCGGGCCCAGGGCACGGGTCTGGGCCTGTCCCTCGCCCGCGCGCTCAGCGAGCTGCATGGCGGGCGGCTGTCCATCGAGAGCACCCTCGGCGAGGGCACCGCCGTCACCGTGCGCCTGCCGGTCCACAAACATCAGGTCGAAGCGGGCGAGCACGCGGGGGCCGAGATCATCGCCTTCGCCCCGGCGGCCAGCCAGACGTCCGACCTCTAGAGCGGGCCCATCTGCAGGAAGGCCCGACCGGCCGAAACGTCTCCGACCTCAAAGGCCGCCCGCGCCACACTGCCGTCCCGGAACAGGAATTCGACCCAGAAGCCTTCGCGCGGATCCAGCCCCTCCAGCTGGGTGCCCAGACTGGCGGGGAAGGTCCAGACCTCCCCGGCCCTGCGATCTGCGGCCAGCAGCATCCGCGTCGCCGGCGCCTGGGACATAGCCATCACAGCCCGGCGCGACGGGGCGGGCGGCAGGGCTCCAGCGCGGCCCAGCCACGGCCGGGCCAGGACGCCGGCGTCCCGCATCACGACCCGGGCGGCGTAGGGACGCGGCGCGCCGACAAAGGACACGACGACCTTCATCTCGCCCTCGGCCGAGGTCTGGCCAAAGCGTACGGGCGAGACGCCGGTCTGCGAGGTCTGGCTGAGCGCCCAGGTCTCCTGGGAATAGGCCCTGCGGTCGGCCAGCCACGGCTGCGCCAGCCCGGGGAAGCTCAGCGACGGAATGCGGCGCCAGCCGTCAAAGGCGGTCTCGACCCGGTCTGCGACCACGGCCAGTTCCGGGTCATTGCAGGCGACCTCGGCGGCGCGGGCCTGTGCCCGGCGGGCGGTGGCATTGACCTCAGCCGTCTCGGTCCCGGCCCGCAGCGCCGCGCTGCGCGCCTGCCGCGTCGACACCGTCAGGGCCGCGCCCAGTTCATCGCTGAACAGGCCGCACCGCTCATGCGCCGCCAGCACAAAGCTGCGCTCATAGAAGGGCACCGATCCGCCGGCCACCACAGGACCTGCGGCCGTCAGCAGAGCCGCCGCCATGGCCATGGCAGACCCCGCGCGACCATTCTGTGCTTTCCTCGACATGAGGGGCAGCCTAAGGCTCAGACCTTCCAGCCGGGTTTCAAAGCAGGGTTATCGAATTGCTTCTCGCCACCGATGTCTGGGTCGGGGCCCTGATCCGACGGGCCCAGCTGGGCGGGGCCTTCGCCACCGTCGCCCGCCACGGCGATGCCCGCGCCGGCGCTGTGCTGGTCAAGATCTATGACAGCGCCAACCGCACCGCCCGCCTCTATTCCGAGGCCACCGGCCCGGACGGCGACCGCCTGTGGATGCGCCCCCTCGACACCGAGGTCGAGACCGAGGTCGACGCCTATATAGAGCGTCAGGCCCGCTTCGACAGCGACCTCTGGGTGGTCGAGATCGAGGACCGCGAGGGCCGCCACTTCCTCACGGAAAAGGTCACCTGACCGCGTTCGGCTGGTCGTAAATGCTTAACCGCGTTCGGGAACGGAACCTCAAACGCTGCCCGCTAGGGTGATCACAACGGGGCAAACATGACCCCGGTGATGGTGGGTGTGCTTATGTTGTTTCTTCTCAACGACGTTGTCTTCGATCTGGACGAGGCCTCGCCGGTCACGCCCGCCGACGCGCGCCGGTTCGAGAAGCTGGGCTTTGACTATCTGCTGGAGCTGGGGTGCGAGCTGTTCGCCGAGGACCCGCTCCTGCATCGTAACGACCCGGCCCGCGCCCGGCGTCTGGCCTGGCTGATCCACGACCGCGGTCCGGACATCACCGCCGCCCTGTTCGCCGCCCCCTCTGCCGGCTGCGATCCGGCACTGGTCGAGCCGCAGTTCTGTGCCCTTCCGGACGAGGTCCTCGGTCAGCTTCACGCCCTTGCCCGTGGCGCAAAGCCCGATGCCGTGGCCGTCGACCGCGCCGTCTGGGGTCGCCTCGCCGCCTGAGGCGCACACACTCAAGCTTGCCTGCCCCCCGTTTTCCCCGCTAGCCTGAGGGTTCTGTTCGGGGGAGCACCAGATCATGGGCATCATCACACGTTTGGGCCTCGCCCTCTGCGCCGCGCTTTTGCTGGCGGTCGCTGCGGGCGCGACACCCGCCCGCGCCGACTGGCTGAAAGCCGAGACACCGAACTTCATCATCTATTCCGACGGCGGCGAGCGCCCCTTGCGCGAATACGCCACCAAGCTCGAGGTCTACGACCGCTTCCTGCGCATGCGGTTCGGGGTTCCGCTGGACAGGCCCGTCGCCCGCAAACTGCCCATCTATCTGGTGCGCCGTCAGCGTGACCTTGAGCAGGTGCGGCCCGGTCTGGGCAACACCGTCGCCGGCTTCTACTATCCGGGCGAAGAAGACATCTTCGCCGTAGCGGTGCGGGGCGACGGTGACTTCACCCTGCTGCACGAATATGCGCACCACTTCTTCTTCCAGCATTTCTCGACCTACTACCCCGGCTGGCTGGTCGAGGGTCTGGCCGAATATGTGATGACGGCGCGGGTCTGGCCCGACCGCATCCAGGTCGGCGCCCACAACGAGAACCGCGCGTCCTGGCTGATGAACTCGTCCTGGCTGCCGCTGGAAGAGTTGCTGACCAATCGCTTCGGCGAGATCGAGCACGGTCCGCATCGGCTGACCTACTATCCTGTCGCCTGGCTGATGACCCACTGGTTCATGAGCTCGCCCGAACGGGTCGTCCAACTGGAGGCCTACCTCGGCCTGATCCGCCGGGGCGTGGACCCCGTCACCGCCATGCAGCAGGCTACGGGCCTGTCGCTGGGCCAGCTCCGTGATGCGCTGCGCGCTCATATGTCCGGCCGGATCGAGCTGAACACCTATGATGTCGACCTCCCGAACCTGCAGGTCGAGATCAGCCGCATGTCCCCTTCCGCCGACGACCTGCTGCTGCTGGGCCAGCGCCTGAAGATGCCGATGTCCGAAGAGGACCGCGCCACTGCGCTAGAAGAGTCCCGCCGCATGGCTGCCCGGCACCCGGACGACCCGCTGGCGCTGCTGGTGCTGGGACATGCCGAACTGCATATGGGCGACCGGGCCGCGGGCGAGGCCGCCTTCACCCGGCTGCTGGAGCAACAGCCCGATCACATTGAGGCGCTGCAGTTCATGGCCATGGCGCGCATCGAGGACGCTGCTGACTTGCCCGACGAACGCGCTGACCTGATGAATCTGGCGCGCGGCTATCTGGCCACGGCCTATCGCGCAGATCCCGGCAACTATCTGACCCTGCTGCTGATCGCCCGCTCTCGCGACGGGGCGCCGGGCTATCCCAACGACAACGATCTGGCGACCTGGGAGATGGCCTTCATCGCTGCGCCCCAACTATCGGGCATCCGTCTGGGTGCGGGTCATGCCTTCCTGGCCGCCGGGGACAAGGCCACCGCCATCGCCCTGCTGGAACCGCTGGCCAACGCCCCCCACGGCGGCGAAGGGGCCGAGGCCGCGCAAGAGCTGATCGATCAGGCCAACGGCGTCGTCCGCGAGGACAGCGTCGAGGCCGAACCGGAGGCCGCAGCCGCGGCGCAATGATCCCCCTGGTCGCGTGACTTCACGGCCGGGACAGGCTAACCCCCCGCGCCATGTCGCAAGCCTCTCTCGCCCAGGAAGCGTCCCGCCGCCGGACCTTCGCCATCATCGCCCACCCCGATGCGGGCAAGACCACCCTGACCGAGCATATCCTGCTGGCGGGCGGCGCCATTCGCGCGGCCGGTGCCGTGCGGGCGCGGGGCGAGAACCGGCGGACCCGCTCGGACTGGATGAAGATCGAGAAGGAGCGCGGCATCTCCGTCTCGGCCTCGGTCATGACGTTCGAGCATGACGGCAAGCGCTTCAACCTGCTGGACACGCCGGGCCACGAGGACTTCTCGGAAGACACCTATCGCACCCTGACCGCCGCCGACTGCGCCATCATGGTGCTGGACGCCGCCAAGGGCATCGAGCCGCAGACGCTCAAACTGTTCGAGGTGTGCCGCCTGCGCGACATTCCGATCATCACCTTCATCAACAAGCTGGACCGCGAGGCCCAGGATCCCATGGCCCTGCTGGACGAGATCGCCAGCCGGCTGCAGCTGGACCCCGCCCCCATCTGGTGGCCGGCCGAGAGCGGCAATCGTCTGCGTGGCATGGTCGAGGTCGCGACCGGCACCTTCCAGCCCTATGCCCGCAAGGCCCCCGGCGCGGCCGACGAGCCCGATCACTCCGAGGCCCTGCCGCTGGATCAGGCCGACCGCTATTTCGAAGAGGGCGAACAGGCCAACCTGCAGGACGCCCTTGATCTGGTCCGCGAGGGCTATCCGACCTTTGACGTGAACGCCTTCCTCGAAGGCCATATGACGCCCGTGCTGTGGGGCTCGGCCCTCCGCCATTTCGGGATCGAGGCCCTGCTGCAGGCGATCGGCGACTGGGCCCCCTCGCCCAAGGTCATGAAGGCGAGGAAGGAAGCCCCGCCCGAGACACGCAACGCCCCCGCCCCCGAGGACATCACCATCCAGCCGGGCGAGGATCAGGTGACGGGCTTCGTCTTCAAGGTCCAGGCCAATATGGACCCTAACCACCGCGACCGGATCGCCATGTTCCGCATGGCTTCGGGCAGCTTCAAACGCGGCATGAAGCTGAAGGTGCAGAACACGGGCAAGTCGCTGTCGGTCAATGCGCCCATCATGTTCTTCGCCTCCGACCGGGAACTGGCGGAAGAGGCCCACGCCGGCGACGTCATGGGCATCCCCAACCACGGTGTGCTGCGGGTCGGCGACAGCCTGTCGGAAACCGGCCTGGTCCGCTTTGCCGGCCTGCCCAACTTCGCCCCCGAAATCCTGCAGCGCGTGCGGGTCAAGGATCCGCTCAAGGCCAAGCACCTTAAAAAGGCGCTGGACGGCTTGGCCGAGGAGGGCGTGACCCAGCTGTTCCGGCCCGAGATCGGCGCGGACTTCATCGTCGGCGCCGTCGGCCAGCTGCAGTTCGAGGTCATGGCCGACCGGCTGGGCGAGGAATACGGCCTGGATGTCATCTTCGAACCCAGCCCCTATGCCGAGGCCCGCTGGATCGCCCCCGCCGAAGGCGCGACGAAAGCCGACGTCGAGGACTTCATGAGCAAATACCGCCCCCAGATGGCCGGCGACCTCGACTCCGACCCCGTCTTCCTGGCCAAGACCAGCTGGGAAACCGGCTACGTCACCGAACGCTTCCCCAAGGTCCGCTTCCTGAAGACCAAGGAGCGGGGTTAGGGGCCTTAACTGGGGCGAATGTGAAGGGCGTCGGTGAAGAGTTGGCAGCCTGCTGCGATCACAGTTGCCGCGATGGCCATCAGCCAGAAAAATAGCGGGTCGCGAAGCCCGTCATCGCAGCCAAGGGCAACCCCCCGGTGGTTTTCCGGCAGGGCGAACGCAAAGATTCCCAGGAACAGAAAGAAGACAAGGCTGTAGGCGGGGCGCTTGCCGATTCCCACCCCCGCGGGGACTTCAGCAGCACCGGCGCGCCGTAATTTGGCAAGGTAGTAGATGACGCCCCCCGTCAATGAGAAGGCCGCCAGGCTCCTCGAAATCATCATGCCAGCCTGCTCGCTGTCAGGCGAACAGCTGGCCGTAAATCCCGGATAGAAGAACGCCATGCCGGGCAACACCCAGGACGGGGATGCTGCCAGCTGAGCCATGACGGACAGCGCGAACACGGTTCCCACGACGCAGAGGAACCCGGTCCACTGACCATCCGAGCGATAGGTCTGGCGAAGGGCGCGCCCCCTGTTGAAGGCATCTCTGTCGAACATTTCGGGACCACCGATGGAAGTCAGAGGGAGAGCACGACACTCGCAGCGATCCGTTCACTCAGCGGAAGTTTTCAGGGTTAATCGAACAGACCGGTGAAAGAGGGGTGCTGACACCGTCAGCCTTCGTCATCTGGTCAGACCCGGCTCGTTTTGCTTAAGCTGGGGGCAGATCAAGGGAGAGGGATCATCATGCGTTTTGTAATTGCCGCCATGCTTGCCGCCGTCAGTCTGGGGATGGCCGTTCCGGCCGAGGCCCAGAGCCGCCGGGGCTCTGAAGAGGTCTATTTCGCCCTCACCCATGCCGACCTTCAGGGTATTCTGGCCGCCCAGGGCTATGATGAGCTGAAGCAGACCGAGCCCGGCATTTTCAACATCACGCTCGAGAACGGCTTCAAGATGACCGTCGAGCAGCGGGTCTGCGACACGGAGGGCGAGCCCGAGGGGTGTCTCGGCCTGTCGATCATGGCCAGCTGGAGCTATTCCCCCGAACAGCGCCCGACGCTTGAGGAATTGGCGAACGACTTCAACGGCCGGTACAGCATCGCCAAGGTCATCGTGTTCGACGACGCCATTGCCATCGAGCGCTACGTCATCACCGATGGCGGCGTGACGCGGGAACATGTGTCCCGTGAGCTGAACGAGTTCCTGAACGTTTCCGACGTGCTGATCGAACAGATGATCGAGGCGCTGGGCCTCTGACGCGAGGGTCGCCGTCCGGTGCGAACCGGACGGGCGGCACCGCGTTTGCTTCGACAGGGTCTGCGGCGGGCGAAACGTCCCGCGTCGGGACGATCGGAGCGTGGCCCATGTTTGAGTTCGGGCGAGATCTCAGGCGGCTTTTTGACGGTCATCAGGCCGATCAGGATCTCGGCTGGCTGGAAGTCGTCGACGTCGATGGGCTGCGCGGCGAGGCCCGGCGCCAGACGATCGACGCCGGTCGGGCCACCTGTGCGCGTCCCGTTCAGGCCTGGCTGCTGGCGTCGGCCCTGTGGCGCGAGCACACCCGTCGATCCGGCGCGGCCGACAGCTTGCAGCACGCCCGCCTGACGGCACTGGATGGCCGCAAGGCCGCCCGCAGCAATGATGAGCGGGCCGAGGCCGTCATGGCCCTGGCCGAAACCATGGTGCTGAGCTTTGACCTGTACGGCGGGCCGGATTCCCTGAACCGGGCGCTGAGCCTGATCGACGGCCTGAAGGATCATGCCACGCGGCCCGGCCTCAAGAGTCGCCTGACCGCCCTGCATGCCCGGATCCGGGCGCGGCAGGTCCGTTCGCCGGCTGGGGACAGCCTGCAGGCCATGGCCTTCCTGGATCAGGCCGTCCACGAACTGTCGCGCCGGCCCGGCCTGCTGCTGGACACATTGAAACTGGACCGGGCGGCCCTGACCCTGACGTTCGGGATCGAGCGGCGCGATGCGCGTCTGCTGGATCAGGCCGGGCGCGAACTGCGCGATCTGGTCGACACCTGCCCGGCCGAGCGCAGGCCCCTGACCCGGGCCCGCGCCCTTGCCCTGTGCGGCGCGGGACTGGCTGCGCTGGCGGGTCTGGCCGACAATGCCGAGGCACTGGAACAGGGCCGGGCCCTGTTCGATGCTGCCGCCGACCAGTTCACCGCCGATCACAGCCCGATGGACTGGGCCGCCGTCACCCTCGCGCGGGCTGCCGCCCTGCCCGGCGCGGCCTGTCTCGTCGAGGGTGGTCCATCAGAGATTCTGGGTGGACTGACCCGGTCCCGCACTGTGCTGGGGCTGGCCCTGGCGGATGCCGTGGTTGAGGGCGGCGTGATGAAGGCCGAGACGCAGGGGGACATTCTGGCCCTCGATCGGCTGGCGGCGCGGCTGCGCTCGCGGCTGGCCATGGATCGCCCGCGCCCCGTGGCCTGGGCCGTCGATCAGATCGGTCTCGCCCGTATCGCCCTGGCCAAGGCGCGCCTGCTGGATAAATCCGCCGGCCCTGTTCGTCTGGTGCTGGTCGAGGCAGCGGCTGCGGCGCGGGATGAAGGCGCCGACCTGATCGCCGACCGGGCCGACCACCTGTTGCGTCAGGTCGCGGACTAGCGTCAGCTGCCCATGGCCACGAACGGGCCATTCATGAAGCCGGGCTTGCCATAGGCCAGCGGCTGGCTGTCCATATCGAGGACGCGACCGCCGGCGGCCTCCAGCACCGCCTGCCCGGCCGCCGTATCCCACTCCGAAGTCGGGCCGGTGCGCGGATAGACGTCGAACCGTCCCTCGGCGATCAGGCAGAATTTCAGCGAGGAATCCATGCCGGTCCAGCTGCCGCAGCCATAGCGGGCGGCCAGCTTGTCGGCCTCGTCATCCTTCAGACTGTGGCTCAGCAGGGCGAGGGCCGCATCCGGCCGGTCGCGGACCCGGATTGGCTGCCAGGTTTCGCCGAAACGACGGCGGCGCGCACCCGAGGAATCGCCGGCCCAGGTCAGGCCCGTGGCCGGAGCCGAGACGACGCCCGCCACCACCCGCCCCTGGTCGACGAGGGCGATGTTGACGCTGAAGCTCTCTCCGCCGCGCACAAACCCCTTGGTCCCGTCCAGCGGGTCGATCAGCCAGAAGCAGTCTGCAGCTTCGCCCGGTCGTCCATCCGCCTCGCAGGCCTCCTCGGCCACGGCAGGCACGGCAGGGTAAAGCTCGGCCAGCCGTTGGAGGATCAGCACCTCGGCCTCGCGATCGGCCAGGGTGACGGGGCTGTTGTCGGCCTTGGTGATGACCTCGGCCCCCGCCCGCCAGTAGGGCAGGATGACCGCAGAGGCCGCCTCGGCGAGGTCAGCCAGGGTTTCGACAAGCTGTCCGCTCTCGAAATCGGACGTCAGGGAATCGTGCATCCCGGCCTGATAGACGATCCCGACGGTTTCCCGAACCCGCAAATCAGGTCAGCCTTGTCGCACGCTGTTGCCGGAGTCCCGCCCCCATGATGTCCCAAGCCTTCGCCCCTCAATCCGACGACGCCACCGGGGCGACCACCGATCACGACGAGACCGAACTGGCCACCCAGATCGTCGCCAAGCTGTGCCACGACTTCATCAGCCCGGCCGGCGCCATGAGTTCGGCACTCGACCTGATGACCGACCCCGATTCGGCCGACATGCACGCCGACGCGCTGGACCTGATGCAGCAGAGCGCGGCGAAAATGATCGCCTTGGTCCGCTATGCCCGCATCGCCTACGGCGCCGCGACCTCGAACCAGAATTTCTCGGGCGACGAGTTGAAGACCACGGTCACCGACCTGCTGGCGGGCGGGCGGGCGTCCATCGACTGGCAGATCCCCGGCGGCGACTATGCCAAGCCCCACGCCCGCATCCTGGTCAATCTGGCCTATGTCGCTGTCGGCGCCCTGCCGACCGGCGGCACCGCCACCCTCGGCGCTGAGCGGGCGGAGGGCCATCTGATCCTGACGACCGTTTCGGAAGGGCCGCGCGCCCGCCTGAAGCCCGAAGCCGTTCAGGGCCTGTCGGGCGCCGAGCTTACGGACGGCCTGCCGGGCCAGTGGATCCAGCCCCACTGGCTGTGGCGCTCGGTGCGCGGCCAGGGCGGCACCCTGCAGGTCTCGACCGGCGAGAACCGGGTCGAGCTGGTCGCCCGCCTGCCCCTTTCCCCGAACGGTTAAGATGTCTTAACAGCCCTTCCCAACGCCTCGTTAACCGGCAGTTTGCGATCATGGAGACCCCGAGGCCCCCCGGCACCCAAACTGCCCCCGAACGGAATTCGACCTTGAGCTCCAGACTTTGTCTGATCGTCGATGACAGTCGCATCATCCGCAAGGTCTCGCGTCGTATCGTCGAGGCCCTGGGTTTTGACGTGGACGAAGCCGCAGACGGCGCCGAGGCTCTGACCTTTTGCACCGGCGCCATGCCGGATGTGATCCTTCTGGACTGGAACATGCCGGTCATGGACGGGCTGACGTTTCTGCGGCGGCTGCGGGCCATGCCGGACGGGGGGCGGCCCAAGGTGCTGTTCTGCACCATCGAGACCGCGGTCGACCGGATTACCGAGGCCCTGGCTGCCGGGGCCGATGACTATGTGATGAAACCTTTCGACGGAGAAATCCTTCACGCCAAATTCGCCGAGGTCGGCGCCGTCTGACGATGCCGACCCTTGACCTCCACCAGGCCACGCCATGAGCCCCGAAGACTTTGACAGACTGCAGGCCCTGGTCGCGACGCGCACAGGAAACCGGCTTCGGCGGGATCGGCTGAATCTGGCCGAGCACCGGCTGGGCCCGGTCGCGCGTCGCGCGGGCTTTGACAGCGTCGACGTCATGCTGGCCGCCCTGTGGAGCAAGCCGGTCGCCAGTCTGGCGTGGGAGATCATCGAGTCGCTGTTGAATGGCGAAACCTGGTTCCGCCGCGACCGCGCGGCCTTTCGGACCATGACCGAGGAGCTGCTGCCGGCCCTGTCGCAGGCACGCCCGGGGCGCACCCTCAAGATCTGGTCGGCCGGGTGTTCGACCGGTCAGGAAGCCTGGTCGCTGGCCATGGCGGCGCTGGACCTGAAGCTGGACGTCGAGGTGCTGGGCAGCGACCTGAACCGCATCGCCCTCGAGAAGGCGCATCAGGGGGCCTATACCGGTTTCGAGATCCAGCGGGGCCTGTCGGCCGCGACCATGGTGCGCTGGTTCCAGCCCCAGGGCGAACTGTGGACAGCGGCCGACCCGCTGAAACGGGTCGTTCGATTCGAGCGGGCCAACCTGGTTGACCCGCCCCGGGTCGATCCGGACGACCGCTTCGACGTCATCTTCTGCCGTCATGTGCTGACCGATATGGAGACAGCCGCCCGGGCGCTGGTGCTGGAAGGCCTGGAGCAGCGTCTGGTCGACGACGGCTGCCTGTTCCTCGGCGCGGACGAGAGCCTGAACGGCGACAGCCTGGCCTTCCGGCCTGTCAGCGGGCGCCGTGGCCTGCACGTCAAATCCCCGACCTTCCTGCAACGCGCCGCCTGATCCGCCTTACGCACCGCCACTGGCTGGGCTAGGGTCGGGGCATGGTCGGTAAGGGGGTGACAATGTCGGCAGCCAGTCCGAAGCCGCGCGCGCGGATCGTGAGGGGACGTCCGGCGCTGGGCATTCTGCTGCTGGTGTCCTTGCTGCTGGGGCTGGGTCTGGCCGCCCTGCTGACCCGCACGCCCGCGCCGCGACCCGCAGATGCCGACGCCGAAGTCTTCTCGGCTGGACGGGCCATGGTCGATGTGGAGCGGCTGGCCCGTGCGCCGCGCCCGCTGGGCACCCCCGAACACGCCGAGGCGCGAGCATACCTCATGGGCCGGATGCAGGCGCTGGGGCTGGAGCCGGTGGTCATGGAAGGCCCCCTGTCGCCCGGTTCGATCCGGCGGATGGAGCGCTGGGAGCTGTCGCCCGAGGCCGCCGGCTATCGCGTGCGCAATCTGGTCGGACACCTGCCGGGGCGCGATCCGACCGCTGCCCCCGTGGTGCTGATGGCCCACTATGACAGCGTGCCCGGCTCGCCCGGGGCGGCCGACGACGCGACCGGCGTCGCCGCCGTGCTGGAGGCCGTCCGGGCCATTCAGGCGCGGGGTCCGACCGAGCGCCCGCTGATCGTGCTGATCACCGACGCCGAGGAACTGGGGCTGGACGGCGCCCGTGTCTTCTTCGGTGACTGGCCCGAGCGGGCGCGGATCGGCTTTGTCGTCAATCTGGAGGCGCGCGGCGGCGGCGGTCGCGCCATGATGTTCGAGACCGGCCCCGGCAATGCCGGCGCCGTCGGCCTGCTGGCCGAAGCGGCCCCCGATATCGACGGCGGGGTGACCAGCAATTCGCTGGCGGTGGCCATCTACCGGATGATGTCGAACGACACGGACTTTTCCATCCCGCGCGACCGGGGGATGGCCGGGCTGAACTTTGCCTTCATCGGGCGGGCCGACCAGTACCACCGCCCGTCCTCGACGCCCGAGGCGCTGGACGAGGGCAGTCTGCAGCACATCGGCTCGCAGGCGCTCGAGGTTACCGACCGGCTGCTGCGCGTCGAGACCCTGCCGGAAGCCGGACCGGACCGCGTCTATGCCGATGCGTTCGGCGGAGCGATGATCGTCATGGCGGCACCCTGGGGCTGGGGACTGGTGGTCGTGTCGCTGGGCCTGCTGGCCTTTGCCACTTTCCGCAGCCGGACGGCGCTGGCCAGCCTGCTGCGGGGAGCGGTCGATGGCATCGCCTTCCTGGCGGGGGCCTTCGTTCTGGCGCAGGCGGTGAGGCTGGCGGCGGGGCCGATGCTGCGGCGGGTCGAGTCGGCCGATGTCTATTATCAGCTGCTGGAGCGGCTGCCGCTGATGGAGGTGGCCACTGGGCTGGCGCTGTTCGGGGCGGCGCTGGTGTTTCTGGCGGGGGCCCGTGACCGGATGCGTATGGCGTGGATGGGGGCCGTCGCGGTCCTCGGCCTGCTGGTCCAGCTGATCGGGGGCTGGGATCCGGTCAGCGCCGGCATGACCGCTCTGGCCCTCGTCGCCGCCATCCCGGTGCCGCCCGCTGCTGCCAGCCCCTGGCCGCGCTGGCTGGGACTGGTCGGGCTGGTGCTCGCCCTCGGCACCCTGGCCCAGGCGCTGCTGCCCGAAGCCGCATTCCTGTTCCTGTGGCCCGGGCTGGTCGCGGTCGCAGTGGCCGCCTGTGTCGCCGCGATCGACCCCGAGCTGACGCGGGTCCGCATCGGTCTGATCCCCGCCGCCGCGACCGTGGTGGTCGGAGGCTGGTTGCTGGCCATGGCCCACCCGGTCTTCCTCGGCATAGGCATGGACCTGCCGGGGATACTGGCCCTGATCGCCCTGCTCTGGCTGAGTCTGGCGGCGCCGCTGGCCCTGATGACGCCGAACAGTCCGGGCGCCGGGCCGTGGTCGGGGCTCAGGATCCTCGGACTGGTGCTGATCGTCGCGGCGGTGTCCGTCTCGGCCTCGGCCCTCGTCTTCATGCCCGGCTGAGCCGCCTCAGCCGCCGTCGGTCCAGACGGTCTTGTACAGATCAAAGCGGCGGTCGCGCAGGTTGCGGACCGTGCCCTGTGCCTTGGCCCAGGCGAGGTCGGAGAGGTCGAGGTCAGCGACCGTGATGGTCTCGACGTTTTCGGACGCCTCGGCCGCGATGCCGTCGCGCGCAAAGGGGAAGTCGCAGGGCGTCAGGATGCAGGACTGGGCGTACTGGACGTCCATGTTCTCGACATTGGGCAGATTGCCGACATTGCCCGACAGGGCGATGTAGCACTGGTTCTCGATGGCCCGCGCGGCCGAGCAGTAGCGCACCCGCAGATAGCCCTGACGGTTGTCGGTACAGAAGGGCACGAACAGCATGCGCGCCCCCTCGTCGACCAGCCGCCGGGCCAGTTCCGGGAATTCCGAGTCGTAGCAGATCAGCACGCCGATCGGGCCGCAGTCGGTGTCGATGGCGTGGACCATGTCGCCGCCCTTGATGTTCCACCAGTGGCGCTCGTTCGGGGTCGGGTGGATCTTCTCCTGGGCGTGGACCGAGCCGTCGCGCAGGAAGACATAGGCGACGTTCTGGATGTCGCCGTCATCCGTCTGGGTCGGGTGCGAGCCGCCGATGATGTTGATGTTGTATTCGACCGCCATCTTGCGCAGGGCCTCGACGAACCGGGGCGTATAGCGGGTCAGGGCCTCGATCGATTCCGCCGGCGTCAGCTTCTTCTTTTCCAGCGACAGCAGCTGCAGGGTGAACAGTTCGGGGAAGACGACAAAGTCCGTGCGATAGTCGGCGGTCACATCGACGAAATATTCGATGTTGGCGATGAACTCCTCAAAGCTGGAGACCTTGCGGGCCTGAAGCTGGACGGTAGCGATGCGGACATTCTCCTTGACCGCAAAGGCCGAGCCCTTGCCCCGCTCCTCGACGAAATAGGGGTTGCGCCACACCATGTGGGCGGCGTGGCCCATTGAGGCCGTGTCGGACGCCAGATACCCCTTCAGCACGCCGATCGGCTCAAACCCGGTGCGGAGGTGAAAGCCGATCACCGGGTCATTGGCCTTGCGCGCCGAGACGGCGTCCAGATAGGCTTCGGGCTCGGCATAAGTGGCCTTCTTGCGCGCCAGCCCGGGCATGCGGCCGCCAAAGACGATGCCCTTGAGGTTCTTGGCCTCGCAGAAGTCGCGCCGGGCGTCATACAGGCGCTGGCCGATGCGCAGCCGCCGGCGGTCGGGGTCGACGCACACCTCCATGCCATAGAACCATTCGCCGATCGGATCGTGACGCGAGGCATAGCCACCGCCGGTGATCTGCGACCAGGTGTGCTGGCTCATGGCCGTCTTTTCATCAATGCGGAACCCGGCCGCATAGCCGACGATGTCGCCTTCGTATTCGACCACGAACTGGCCGTCAGGGAAGGCCGAGATCTGGCCGCGCAGCATGCCGGTCGTATACGGCGGCATGGATTTGTAGACCTTGGAGACGAGGGCCGCGATGGACTCCACATCGGCGGCGCGGGCATTGCGAATGTTCAGGACGGCGGGTTTTTTGGATTCAGTCATGCCCCGACAACGCAAAGCTTGGCCATTGGATCACCGGTCGGGTGGATTTTTCTCGCAGCGCAACAGCGGCTTTCCGGAACGTCGCCGCGTCGGGTGACGTTCCGGGACGATATACACCCTCACAAGGAGCCACCCCCATGATCAAATGGGCCATCATCCTCGCCGTCATCGCCCTGATCCTGGGGGTGCTGGGCTTCACCGGTCTGGCCGGCGTCTTCGTCGACATCGCCGTCATCCTGTTCTGGATCGCCGTCATCATCGCGGTCGCCGTCTTCGTGCTGGGCATGACGGTCTATAAAAAGGTGAAGTGAGGGGTGCTCCCGCTTCACCTCTCCGCTTGCGGGGAGGTGGCGCGGCGCTTGCGCCGTGACGGAGGGGGC
>Ga0208179_1000376_pt1 | contig 30561 bp, 27 predicted proteins | sample Malvired_Geostar_FD_184238 | JGI IMG/M metagenome (GOLD analysis project Ga0208179, IMG submission 184238) | Marine viral communities from the Global Malaspina Expedition - Malaspina viral metaG DeepMed_Geostar (SPAdes) (version 2) | ecosystem: Environmental > Aquatic > Marine > Oceanic | place... | reverse complement strand
AGGGGAGGGACAGTAGGCAGTAGGCAGTAGGCAGTAGGCAGTGGGTGCGAGGGCGGAACAGCCCTTTCGCCCCTGCGTTCGGCCAAGGGGGTCAGAGGGAGAGACGACATGCGGTCCATTTTGATGATGACGACGGTGGCGGCCTGCGGGCTGATGCTGACGGGGTGTGCGACGACAGGGTATGGCGACTATGCCTCGGCGTGCGAGCGGGATTATGCGCGCAACCGCGAGCTGGCTACGGGCGCAGGTGCGGCGCTGGGCGCGGCCGTCGGCGCGGCGGTGGCCGGTGAGGGCAATCGCGAGGAAGGGGCCGCGATCGGCGCCATCGCCGGCGCCCTGATCGGTCGCGAACTGTCGGAGGAGGAGGACCCCTGCGGCTATGGCTTTGGCGGCTACAACGACGACTATCGCTATGGCCGCGAGCGGGTCTACTGGCGGGATGATAACCGGCGCTGGTGATGGAACGGGGAGCGGCGTGACCGGTTTAATTCCGGACAGGAGGTATCCATGAACAAGATCACGACGCTACTGACCGCCGCTGCCCTGGCCACCGGCCTTGCGGCCTGCGGTTCGGAGAGCGAGACCAACGACATCTCCGAGGCCATGCCCGAGACGCGCGACATCAGCGAGACGGCCGCCGATGAACAGGTCGTGCGCGAGGGCGCCCTGCCTTCGGAGAGCACGACCGAGACACCGCCCGCGCCCGAGACGATGCCGACCGAATAGGTTGGCGCCCGGCGGTTTCAGGTGAAGTGGCAGGCGTCGATCCGGGCTTCCCGAACACGGCCATTGAGGCCGAGCCACAATGTAATCCACCCGTCGCCGCTGGAAGTGGGGCGTGCACAGCCCTAACGACGATCACCGCCATTCGGGACGTACGGAGGACGCAACGGCCGACATTTCCAGTCGTCAAGACTCGTCCGAGGCATGCCGGGGCAAGCGTAATGAGCAAGATCCGGCTGGTCGACGTCCGTTTCAAGGCCGAGGTAAACGGCGTCGAAACCGTCGCCGATACAGGCCGGACCACAGTCGAAGCCGACAGGTCTGAAATCTACGACCACGTAGCCGCGGGCAAAAAGCTGACCCGCGGTCGGGGCGGCCTCGTCACGCACAGGTGCCAGCATGGGGTCGCCGCTGATCGTATGGCAGGAAGCGGCGAGCAACAGAAACGGGATGACAGCCCATTTCGACACCCCTCTACCCCGCCCGGCGCCGTTGCTCCGCGCTGCGGAGGGTGGAGCGGAGGAAGTCGGCGGGGGGGTCGGTTTCGGCGAGGACCTGTTCCTTGATGGCGCGCGGTTCGCCGAACAGATGGCCCTGTCCCATCGAGATATCGAGCTCGAGAATGTCGACGATCTGGCGTTCGCTTTCGCACTTTTCGGCGATCACCTCGATGCCGTAGCGGCGGGTGAGGGCAGCGAAGTCGGCGGCCTGGATGTCGCGCAGGGACGGCAGAGGCGAGCCGCCGTCGAGGTCCAGCAGTTGCTCGATCAACAGGTCGGCGGCCACCTTGACGAAGCGGACGTCCGAGCGCTGCAGGTCGGCGAAGTCGAGGTCCAGGGTCTGGACCTTGTCGATCGAGAAGCGGAAGCCGAGGTCGGCCAGCTTGGCCATGTTGCGGGCCTCGACCGCGCCACGCGCGTCGAAGGTGGCCTGACCCAGCTCGAAGATCAGCGACTGGTTGAGGTCGCGGTTCTCATTCAGGAAATGCAGGAACTGGGGGAAGAATGTCTCATCGCCCAGCGAGGACAGGGCGACGTTGCAGAAGACGCCGACCTTGCGGTCCTGGCGCGCGAGGCGGCGGACGATCTGGGCGCAGCGGAACAGCAGCAGATTGTCGATGGCGGGGACCAGCCCCTCACCCTCGGCGACCGACAGATATTCGGCCGGCATCATCACGCGGTCGGTGGAGTCGCGCAGGCGGGTGAAGCTTTCGTAGAAGACGGTGCGGCGCTGCGGCAGGGTGACGACCGGCTGGAGATACAGATCGACGCGGCCCTCGGTCAGGGCGTCGTGGACGGTGCGCAGCAGGGCGTGGGACTGAGCCTGACGGCGGCCCTCGAAGGTGTCGGCGGCGACGGGGGGCGGGGTGGACAGGCGCTCGTCGATGCTGGCGCTCATCTGCTGGATGAGGCCCTCGAGCATGCGGACCTCGCCCGTCAGCTCATCGGTGCGGTTGAGGGCGCCGGACTCGATCGCCTGGGCCAGTTCGGTCAGGGCGCCCTGGGTGGTTTCGAGCGCATCGGCCAGCAGGCGGTGGGCATCGCGGATCTGGGCGATCTCGGCCTTGAGCGCCCGCTCGCGGCCGTGGCCGGTGAGGTAGAGGTGGATGACACCGAGCACGCCCAGCGCCCCGAACGCGGCGGCGACACCGGCACCCGCGCCCAGCCCGCCACGCCAGATGAGCGCCCCGACCGTCATGGCCAGAAACAGGTAGCTGAAGATCAGGGCGGTACGAGTAAGCGTGCGCATCAGGGCCGTCTGTCCGGTGTTCCCGAAGGAATCGATCCAGTATCGGGCTATCGGCCCGTGGCGGCTAGGGTTATTCAGAAAGAATCGGTGGACAGCGATAACCTGAGGAGTGACGCGCAGATGGAATTGTTTGACCTGACCGGCAAGGTGGCGGTGATTACGGGCTCGTCGCGGGGGATCGGCAAGGCCATCGCCGAGCGGATGGCCGAGCATGGCGCCCATGTCGTCATCTCGTCGCGCAAGGCCGGGCCCTGCGATGAGGTGGCCGCCGAGATCAATCAGCGCTTTGGCGAAGGCCGGGCGATTGCCGTCCCCTGCAACATCGCCTCGAAGGAAGACCTGCAGTGGCTGGTCGACACGACCATCGGCACCTGGGGCAAGATCGATATCCTGGTCTGCAACGCCGCGTCCAACCCCTATGCCGGGCCGATGGCGGGCATTTCGGACGAGCAGTTCGACAAGATCCTGCAGAACAATGTGGTCTCGAACCACTGGCTGATCCAGATGGTCGCGCCGGGTATGCTGGAGCGCAAGGACGGCTCGGTGATCATCGTCTCGTCGATCGGCGGCCTGCGCGGCAATGCCCTGATCGGGGCATATAATGTGTCCAAGGCCGCCGACATGCAGCTGGCGCGCAATCTGGCGGTCGAGTGGGGGCCGTCGAATGTGCGGGTCAACTGTATCGCGCCGGGCCTGATCAAGACCGATTTCGCGCGGTATCTGTGGGAGAACCCCGAGATCCTGAAGGTGGCGACCGACCCGGCGCCGCTGCGCCGCATCGGCCAGCCGGACGAGATCGCCGGGGCCGCCGTCTATCTGGCCGCGCCCGCCTCGACCTATATGACCGGCCAGACCCTGGTGGTCGACGGTGGCATCACCATTGCCTGGTGAGACAGACAGGACGCGCTCAAGTAGCCCGACGGGCGATAGCGCCAAAAAGGTCAGTTTTCGCCAGGATTTGATCTGGCGGCTGGAGGCGGCGGGGTTTGCCGCCTTCGTCGCCCTGATGCGACTGCTGGGGGTCGAGCGGGCCTCGGCGCTGGGCGGCTGGCTGTTACGGACGCTGGGCCCGAAGACCGGGACGCAGAAGACGGTGATGCGCAATCTGCGGATCGCCTTTCCCGACATGCCGGAGGCCGAGCGCGAGGCGCTGGCGCTGGCGCAGTGGGAGCAGACCGGGCGGTCGTTCGCCGAGACGGCGGTCATGGATCTGCTGGTCAAGCAGGACCGGATCGAGGTGGTCGGGCTGGAGCGGCTGTACGCCATCCGGGACAGCGGAAAGCCCGTGGTGTTCGCCGGGGGCCATTTCGCCAATATCGAGACGCTGGCGGCGACGATCACGGGCTCGGGCGTGCCGTGCCAGATCACCTATCGCGCGGCCAACAACCCCTATGTCGATGCCCAGATCATCGCGGCGCGGGCGCGCTATGGCGTCAAGCTGTTTGCGCCCAAGGGCGGGGACGGGGCGCGCGAGCTGCTGGCCGGGATGGCGCGGGGCGAGTCCGTGGCGCTGATGAACGACCAGAAGTTTTCGGAGGGGCCGGAGGTGACCTTCTTTGGTCAGCCGGTCAATGCCGCGCCGGGGCCGAGCCGGCTGGCGCTGCGGTTCGGGACCGTGCTGCAGCCGATGTCGACGGTCAGGCTGCCGGGGGTGCGGTTCCGGGTGACCGTCTATGAGCCGATCGAGCTGGAGAAGACCGGCGACCGGCAGGCCGACATCGCGCGCGGGGTGCAGGCCATCACAAGCTTTGTCGAGGATCGGGTGCGCGAGAGCCCGGTCGACTGGTTCTGGGTGCACAAACGCTGGCCCGACCGGGTCTATGCGTCGCTGGAATCCCGGCCCGCATCGGTCGAGCGGCGGTAGGGGCCCTTGAAGGTCTTGAGCGCGTTCCGGCGGCGGTCGGGGCCGAAATAGCCGTCGGTCTTCACGAACGGGCGCGGCTTGTAGATCACCGCATTCATGCGCTCGAGGATGGCCTTGGCCGTGATCGGCTTGACCACGAATTCGGTGACGCCGGCGTCGCGCGCCTCGACCACGCGGCTCTTTTCCGAATGGCCGGTCATCATGATGATGGGCAGATAGGGGTTGGTGCTGTCGGGGCTGTTGCGGACCAGGCGGGTAAACTCCACGCCGTCCAGCGGGAACATGTTGAAGTCGACAATGGCGAGGTCGAAGACGTCGCTGCGCAGGGCCTCAAGCGCGGCCGAACCGTCGGCCACCTCGCGAATCTTGCGGATGCCGGCGGACTGCAGAATGGCCGAGGTGATCGCACGCATGTGCTGGTTGTCGTCCACGAGAAGGATGTGAATCGACTGAAGGGACGACATGAAGACACAGGAAGGCTGGGCCCGCGCGGGGGCGTTGATATGTTACATCCTAGTCATGAAAGCGGCGCGGGTCCACGGGGAGAAACCCGGGGTTCTGACTTAGCCGCGAAGCAGCAGCGACGGATCGAGATTGCGGTCGCGCCATTTCATCCGCCAGCACAGATGCGGCCCCGTGGCCCGGCCGCGCGCGCCGACCCGGCCGATCAACTGGCCGCGATAGACGGTCTGGCCGACAGAGACCTCGACCCGGGACTGGTGCAGATAGGCGGTGATCAACCCCTGACCGTGATCGATGAAGATCAGCCCGCCTTCATAGTGGAAATCGGACTCGGCCAGGGTGACCAGACCTGCGGCCGGAGCGGTGATCGGGGCCCCCGTCGGGGCGCCGAGGTCGACACCATAGTGGGGCTGGGCCGGGGTGCCGTTGAGAATCCGCTGGCTGCCCCAGGCGCTGGTGACGCGCATGGTCTCGAGCGGAGGGGAAAAGCCGTCGCGGAAATAGTCGGCGTCCAGGCGGCTGGCATAGGCCTCGGCCTTGATCGCGGCCTGTTCGCGGATTCGGGCCAGCAGCGCCGGGTCCTGCGGGGCGACGGTCGAGGGCGGCAGGCCGTTGATGCTGTGGCTGGGGAACTGGCCCGGCGCGAGGGTGACGTCGGTGCCGAGCTCGCGACCGTCCGATCGGGCGGTGATGCGGTGGCTGAGCGGAGCGTCGCGGTCGAAGCCGACGACGAACCAGCCATCGGCCGAGGCGGTGGTCAGCGCCTCGGCGTCCAGAAAGATCAGGGCACGGGGCCAGGTGCGGCCGATCAGATGCCCACCCTGAACGGCGCGGCCCTGAAGATTGAACGGGTCGCTTTGAGCCCGGGCGCCCGAGGCGATCATGCCGGAGACCGCCAGGCCAGACAGGAGGGCGCGGCGGTCGAGGGTCATTTCGGCGGGGCCAGGTTCTGGACGGCCTCTTCGGGGCCGAAATAGGCTTCCTGCCGGGCGACGCTCCAGTAACGGAGGGCCTGAAGCGGGATCGGACGGCCGCTGACAGCGCAGCGCACGAAGGACCCGCCGGTCATGATGACGAAATCGCCGTCGGCATAGCGCAGCCGCGCTTCCTGCCCCTCCACCCGGCTCTGGCCGGACCTGTCGCCCCTCACGTCCATGGCGGCAGTCTAGCGCGTGTCGAAAATTACGGAAGCGATCAGAACAGGTCGCCCTGATCGGGTGGCGGGGGTGCAACACGGCGCGGTTTGGGCGCCGGCGTGGGCGGAGGGGGCGGGGCCGTGTCGCCCTCGACGCGGACGGCCACGCGGCCGTCGGCGAACACGAGGCCGAGCGCCTGCCCCGCCGTGATCCGGGCCGCGGCCGTCAGCCACTGGCCATCTTCGGCCTCGACGCGGGCAAAGCCGGGCTTGGGCGTGCGCGGGTTGAGACTGTTGAGCGCCCGCGACAGGGTGATCAACGACTGGGTGCCGCGGTCGAGGGCGCGCGGCGGGACGGACAGCTTCTCGGACAGGGTGGCCAGCCGGGTGGCGCGGCGCTCCAGCCCCCGGTCCAGCAGGCCCCGGCCCAGACGCCCCTGAAGCACGGCCAGCCGGTGCTGGTGGACGGCGACATTCCTGCCCAGCGCCGAGCCGAGGCGGCTGGAGGCATGATCCAGCCGCTGACGGGCCAGCCCCAGCAGGTCCTCGGGCCGTTTGGGCAGGCCCCGGGCCGTGGCGCGCAGCCGGGTGCGGCGGTCCTCGATCAGGCGGGCGGCGCCCTGCAGGCGGCGGCGCTCCAGATCGGCAAGCGTGGCAACCAGCTCGGCCCGGACGGGGGTCAGGATCTCGGCCGCGCCTGTGGGCGTCGGCGCACGCCGGTCGGAAACAAAGTCGATCAGGGTGGTGTCGGTCTCGTGCCCCACGGCCGAGACCAGAGGAATGGAACAGGCGGCGACGGCGCGGGCCAGGTCCTCGTCGTTGAAGGGCCACAGATCCTCGACCGAGCCGCCGCCGCGGGCGACGACCAGCACATCGGGACGGGGGATGGGGCCGCGGGGCGTCAGGGCCTCGAACCCCCGGATGGCGGCGGCCACCTGGCGGGCGGCGACCTCGCCCTGGACGACCACGGGCCAGACCAGAACGTGGCAGGGCCAGCGCTCGCGGATGCGGTGCAGGATGTCGCGGATGACGGCGCCAGTGGGGCTGGTGATCACGCCGATCACGCGCGGATAGCGGGGCAGGGCGACCTTGCGCGCCGGTTCGAACAGACCCTCGTCGCGCAGTTTCGCCTTGAGCCGTTCCAGCTGGGCCAGCAGGGCGCCGGCGCCGGCCGCCTCCATGCTGTCGATGACGATCTGGTAGCTGGAGCGCGCCGGATAGCTGGTGATCTTGCCGGTGACGATGACCTCCAGCCCCGTCTCGGGCTGGATCGACAGGCCGCGCACCTGACCCTTCCAGACCACCCCGTCGAGCGAGGCCTTGTCGTCCTTGAGCGTCAGATAGACGTGGCCCGAGGCGTGGCGATTGACCTTGGAAATCTCGCCCCGCAACCGGACATGGCCGAACCGGTCCTCGAGCGTGCGCTTGAGGGCAAAGGCCAGCTCGGAGATCGAGACGGCCGGATTGTTGTCGCCGGGCGGCGGGGCGGCCGCAGCGGGCCCTTCGAAGGCGTAGGAATCGTCGGTCATGGGCGCAGACTAGCGAGGGGCGAGGGTGGGGGGAACCGCGCGGCGACGCCGTATCCATTCTGTTCCGGCTTGACTATGGCGGGCTTGGGTGACAAGTTTACTTTGCAATATGAAAAGAACGCTGTGCATCTTGACCGCGTGGCGTGATGCATCAGACGAAGGAGAAACCCTATGTCGTCGTCCACCGCAGCCCGATCGCGCATTCGCACGCTCGCTTTCGTCATGATCGTCCCGCCCCTAGCGTTCTTCGCTTCCATTCCGTGGCTGAGGCATCAACCCGACGGGCTGGTCTTTCTTCTGACCGGGATCGTCGCCGCGCTGACGGTGCTGGCAAGTATCGCGCTCGCCGTCATTAATGATCGCCATATCGATGAGTGGCAGAGAAGCAATGCGCGGTTCTCGAGCCAATGGGGCTGGACGATCGGCGCCGGCCTGGTGGCCCTGCTGCTCGCCCTGCCCCCGGTCCACGATCTGATCGTTTTCGGTGCCGAAATCTGGGGCGGGGTGCCGAATCCGGACTCACGCCTGGTGATTACGACATTCACCTTCGGCTTCATGGCAGTGGTGATCACGCAGGCCCTCTGCACCATACTGCTGAGTCTGGGCTGGCACATGTGGATGTCGCGGGACGCGCGCGATCCGTCGTGAAAAACAAGATCAGAGTTCTTCGGGCCGACCGCCGCTGGAGCCAGGCGGAATTGGCGACGCGGGTCGGGGTGTCGCGCAATTCGATCAACTCGATCGAGAACGGCCATTTCGATCCTTCGCTGCCGTTGGCGTTCGCCATCGCGGAGGCTTTCGAGTGCACAATCGAGGAGGTGTTCCAACGAGACCCGCCGCCTTCCTGATCGGAGGCCCCCCGCGCCCGATGTGATCCGTGACTTGACCGCCCGTGCAGTCGCGGTCATGTCGCGGGCATGAATATCCTCCTCGTCGGATCGGGTGGGCGCGAGCATGCGCTGGCCTGGAAAATCGCCACATCTCCCCTGTGCCGCCGGCTGGTCGTGGCGCCGGGCAATCCGGGCATGGCGAAGCTGGGCGAGATGCGCGCGGACGTGAAGGCCGACGATGCCGAGGCGCTGGCGGCGCTGGCGCGCGAGATCAAGGCCGATCTGGTGGTCGTGGGGCCGGAAATGGCGCTGGAAGCCGGACTGGCTGACCGGCTGGATGCGGTCGGCATCCCCTGTTTCGGGCCGACGGCGCGGGCGGCGCGACTGGAGACGTCCAAGGCCTTTGCCAAGGAATTCCTGGAGCGGCACGACATTCCGACGGCGGGTTACGGGGTCTACGAAACCCTGAAGGATGCGCGCGAGGCGCTGAAGGTCTTCAAGCCCCCCTATGTGATCAAGGCCGATGGTCTGGCGGCGGGCAAGGGCGTGGCAATCAGCCCTGACCGCAAGGATGCCGAGGCCGAGATCGAGCGGATGCTGGGCGGACGGTTCGGCAGCGCCGGGGCCCGGGTGGTCATCGAGGAGTTCATGGAGGGCGAGGAGGGCTCGCTGTTCGCCCTGTGCGACGGCAAGACCGCGCGCCTGTTCGGCGGGGCCCAGGACCACAAGCGCGCCTTTGACGGGGACATGGGGCCGAACACCGGGGGCATGGGCGCCTATTCGCCGGCGCCGGTGTTCACGCCTGAACTGGTCGAGGCGGCCGAAAGCCGGATCGTCAAACCGACCATGGCGGGCATGGCGGCCGAGGGAAATCCCTATCGCGGAGTGCTGTATGTCGGGCTGATGGCGACGGCCGAGGGACCGCGCGTCGTCGAGTTCAACGCCCGCTTCGGCGATCCGGAATGCCAGGTGCTGATGATGCGGCTGAAGGGCGATGTGGTGCCGCTGCTGCTGGCCTGCGCGCGGGGGGATGTGAGCCGCGTGCCGGAGCCCGAGTTCCACGACGGGGTGGTGATCAGTGTGGTGATGGCGGCCAAGGGCTATCCGGACAGTCCGCTGACCGGATCGGTGATCCGCGGCGCTGATCAGGATTTCGGCCCGCATGTGCAGGTGTTCCACGCCGGAACCAGGCGGCGGGAGGACGGCAGTCTGGTCGCGTCGGGCGGGCGGGTGCTGAACGTCTGCGCGCGCGGCGCCGATATCGCCGAGGCGCGCGAGCGAGCCTATGCCGCTGTGCGCAAGATCGACTGGCCGGGCGGGTTCTTCCGGTCCGACATCGGCTGGCGGGCGCTGGAGCCGCGCGACGCGTAGCTCAGGCCGCCTGGCGGAGCTGGTCGGGCAGGTGCAGGACGGTCTCGATCAGTTCGGCAGCGTCGAACGGCTTGGAGAGATGGAGGTCGGCGCCCGCAGCCCGGGCCGCCGCCACGTGTTCGGCCAAGGCATTGGCGGTCAGCATGACGACCGGGGTGCGCGAGCGGCCCTCGAGGGCTTCCACGGCCCGGATCTGACGTGTGGCGGTCAGACCGTCCATGACCGGCATCTGCATATCCATCAACACGATGTCGAAATGGTCGTCGTGCAGGGCGTCGAGGGCCTGCTGACCGTTTTCGACCAGCACCATACGGGCGTCGATCTGGGACAGGATCAGCTCGACCACCTTGCGGTTGGTCGGGTGGTCATCGGCGACAAGGACGCTGAGGCCGGAGCGGGTCTCGGTGTCGAGGACCTCGGTCGCCAGGGCGAGCGGCGCCGACGCCCGCTTCAGCGGAACCGTCAGCATGAAGCACGATCCGCCGCCGGGCTCGCTTTCGCAGTCCAGGGTGCCGTCCATCATTTCCGCCAGCTGGCGGCAGATGGCGAGACCAAGGCCAGATCCGCCGAACTGGCGCGTGATGCCGCCATCGGCCTGCTCGAACCGGCTGAACAGGCGGTCGCGTGTGGCCGCGTCGAAGCCGATGCCGCTGTCCGCGACGGCCAGCCGGAGCGTCTCGCGGCCGGTCGCGTCGCGGTCCACGCCGACGGTCAACTGGACCATGCCTTCGGTGGTGAATTTGACGGCATTGGAGACCAGATTGGTCAGAATCTGCTTCAGACGGACGACGTCGCCCTCAATCCACCGGGGGCAATCATCCGCGACCTCGACCATATATTGCAGGCCTTTTTCGCGCGCGGTCTCGGCATAGAGCTGGGTCGCTTCATGCACGGCCTGATGCAGGTCCATCGCTTCGCTGTTCAGCTGCAGGCGGCCGGACTCGACCCGGGCGAGGTCGAGAATGTCGCTGAGGAGAGTCTGCAGGGTACGTCCCGAGGCATCGATCAGCTTGAGCATGTCGCGCTGGTCTTCGCTGAGGTCGGTATGCGACAGGGCCTGGGCGACGCCGATCACCCCGTTCAGGGGCGTGCGAATCTCATGGCTCATATTGGCCAGGAACTGGCTCTTGGCAGCGTTGGCGGCCTCGGCGGCGTCGCGGGCCTCGGCCAGGGCCTGGGCATCACGCTTGAGATCGGTGATGTCGTTGACCACGGTGACGATGCCGCCGGCGGCTGTCATCCGGTCCTGCACGCGTAGCCAGCGTCCCCCGGCGATATATTGTTCGAGGGTGACCGACAGGGCGCGGCGGGCTTCCTGGCGCTCGGCGATCCATTCCTCCTCGCGACCTACGGCTTCTTTATAGAGACCCTCTGATATGCCGATCTCAAGGATCTGCCGGAACGTCATGCCGCGCTCAAGCTTTGTGGCAAGCTCGGGATTGACCTCGGAATAGCGGGCGTTCCACAGCACCAGACGGTCATCGGCATCGAAGAAGCCCAGGCCATCGGGCATGGCGTCGATGGCTTCGCGCAGTTGGCGAAGAGAACTGATGCGGGACCAGTAGGTCAGACCTGTCGAAAGGGCACCGGCCAGTACCAGCAAGCCCAGGGCGAAAGCGATCACCGCGAAAGCAGCCGTGCCGGGATAGGCATTCAGATCGATGGCAGCAGAGGGGTCGACGTCGAGCGTCAGCGCTCCGATGCTGATGAAATGCAGGCAAGCCATGGCGAGGGTCGCAAGGGTCGCGGCACCCAGGGTTCCCTTCCAACCACCCCGGGCGTGTACCCACCCGGCAAGAACAGCCAGGGCCGTCCCGCTCAAGGCAGCCGTTGCGATCAGGCTGGGGTCCCATGACAGGGTGCCCTGGAACCTCAGGGCGGACATGCTGACAAAATGCATGGCGGTCACGCCGGCCGCGCCGAAGACGCCGGCCAGCATGCGCGCCGGAACCGTACGTCCGACAAGACCGATCAGGGCGGTTCCGAGGCTGGTAAAGATAACGACCCCGAACGAGGCCATCGTCAGGCCCACGTCATAGGTCAGCGGGATGCCGGGGTCATAGCCAAGCACGCCGATGAAATAGCCGGTCCAGGCGGCCAGGCCTCCGGTCAGGGCGGCGCCGGCCCCGATAGCGAAGCGCAGGCGGCCCTCGGTCATGCGCGCCCGGTCGTACAGCGAGAGGGACGTGGCCAGACCGCCGAAACAGACCATGGCGGCCAGCGCCACCATCAGCCCGTTATGCTGGGTCGTCAGACTGAGCAGGACGGCATTCACGACGTCGGTATCCCCCAATTCGATATCGATGCTAGCGGGCACTGGTGAATATTCCGTGCCCTGGCCGCGTTCAGGCCGTCCCGGTCTGTCTTGCGGATTTCACAGTTCACGCGCATCAACAGGACATGCCCGACGCCTCGAATCCTTCGCCTGTTGCCCCGTCGCCCGGGTCGCGGCTGTGGACGGCGGGGGCATCGGGGGGGCTGGCCGTCCTGATCCTGCTGGCGCTGGCGGTCTATGACCCCGGCCACGCACCGGCACTGCTGGCAGGCGCGCTGCTCGTGGCGCTCAGCACCTGGATGGTGTCGCGTCAGCGATCCGAAACCGGACAGGCTTCGACCCCTGCCGTCGCCGACACCCGCCCGGACGCCCGGGCCGAGGGTCAGGCCATGCTGCTGGAAGAGGTGTTCGAGACCGTCACCGATCCGATGATGGTCGTGCGCGGCGGAGAGCCGGATGACATGGCCGGACGGCGCATCCTGCTGGCCAACCGGGCGGCCCGCGACCTGCTGCGTATCCCCCGCGAGGGGGCGATCCTGGTGTCGGCCCTGCGGGATCCCGGCCTGCTGGAGGCGGTCGACGAAGCCCTGTTCGGGGGCGTCAGCCGCGAGACCGATTTCGACTCGGGCGGGGTTCAGGCCCGTCACTGGCGGGCGGTGACCCGTCCGCTGCCGGGGTCGGAGGCGCAGACCCTGGCGCTGGTCATGCTGCGCGACGAGACCGATGTGCGGCGCATGGAACTGATGCGCGTCGACTTTCTGGCCAATGCCAGCCACGAGCTGCGAACACCGCTGGCCTCGCTGTCCGGCTTCATCGAGACGCTGAAGGGGCATGCGCGCGAGGATTCGGTGGCGCGCGACCGGTTCCTCGACATCATGGCGGCGCAGGCCGAGCGGATGACGCGGCTGGTCGCGGATCTGTTGTCGCTGAGCCGGATCGAGCTGAATGAACATGTGCCGCCGTCGGGACACCTCGATCTGGGCCGGGCCACCGCCGATGTAGTCGATGCGCTGAGCGTTCTGACCCGCGATCATGGGGTGAAGATCGTCGTCGACGCCCCCGACGCGGCGGTACGGATCAAGGGGGAGCGGGACGAGATCCTTCAGGTGATCCAGAACCTGATCGACAATGCGATCAAATATTCTCCGCGCGACGGACGGATCGAGGTCGAAATCCGCAGCGGCCTGACGCCCGCTGCCGCCGCCGCTGCCCGGATGCCGGGCGCGGCCCGCCTGCCGCTGCTGACGCCGGACCGCGACGACGGACTGGTCTATGCCGCGGTCACGGTGCGGGACCACGGGCCGGGCCTGTCGCGCGAGCATCTGCCGCGCCTGACGGAACGATTCTACCGCGTCGAGGGACAAAAGAGCGGGGATCGGCCCGGCACCGGACTGGGGCTGGCGATCGTCAAACACATCGTCAACCGGCATCGGGGAGGCCTGCTGGTCGAAAGTCTGCCGGGCGAAGGCGCGGCCTTTACCGCCTTCTTTCCCCTGTCGAAACGCTCCATCATGACAGAACCCCTGACCGTGTAACCGAACTGTCATGGAGCCGTCGTAATCCGCTGACCAATCACGGGCAGGGTCCGCGCACTCTTGATGACTGCAGGATTGCAGTCTGATTCTCCGTATCGCGGACCTTGATGACCCTGACCGTCCTTCTGATCGTGATCCTGCTGGCTGCGGCGGCCTTTGTGCTGGGCCAGCGCCGGGCCGCGCGTCGCGCTGCCCGAATGACCGGTCGGGAGCGCCCCCATTCGCGTCCCGCCCAGCACGGCGCCTATACCCTGATCTGGGTGGCCGCTCCGGCGATATTCGTGCTGGTGGCCCTGTCGCTGCTGTCGGGTCCGATCACGCAGCAGCTGGTCCAGACGGGCCAGCCCGAGGCCGTGTCCAGCCTTGAGCCCTTCCGCAAGAATGCCTTCGTCGCCGATGCCGCGCGGGTGGCGGATGGCCAACCCGCCCAGGCGATCTGGGAGCCGGAGCTGGCGCAGCATCTGGCCGCCGAGGGTGCCCGCAGGGACCGGATCGAGTCGACCCTGGACTGGGGCGGTGCGGTGGGGGCGATCCTGGTCGCCCTGATGGGGGGCATTATCGCCTTCCTGCGCATCCGGCCGGATTTCCGGGCGCGCAACCGCGTGGAGGGCTGGATCGTCGGCCTGCTGCTGGTCTGTTCGGCAATCGCCGTGCTGACGACCATCGGCATCATTGCCTCGCTGCTGATCGACGCGACGCGCTTCTTCTCGGCGGTGCCGCTGCCCGAGTTCCTGTTCGGCACCCAGTGGAGCCCGCAGACCGCCATCCGTGCGGACCAGGTCGGATCGACCGGGGCGTTCGGAGCCCTGCCGCTGTTCGCCGGGACCTTCCTGATCATGCTGATCGCCATGGCCGTGGCCGCGCCCGTCGGTCTGTTCGCGGCCATCTATCTGTCGGAATACGCCGGGTCCGCCAGCCGGGCGATCATCAAGCCGGTGCTCGAGATTCTGGCCGGGGTGCCGACCGTGGTCTACGGCTTCTTTGCTGCGCTGACGGTGGGACCGGCCTTCCGTGAGTTCTTCAACACCATCGGGAGCTGGCTGGTCGGCGGGCCGCTGGACGGGCTGGGACAGTATCTGATGCTGGTCCAGAACCAGATGGCGCTGGTGGCCGGGGCGGTCATGGGGATCATGTTGATCCCGTTCGTGAGTTCGCTGTCGGATGACATCCTGAATGCCGTGCCGCAGTCGTTGCGCGACGGGTCCTATGCCATGGGGGCGACCAAGTCCGAGACCGTCAGCCGTGTGCTGATGCCGGCGGCCCTGCCGGGTGTGGCGGGGGCGTTGCTGCTGGCCATGTCGCGGGCCATTGGCGAGACGATGATCGTGACCATGGCCGCGGGCCTTGCCGCGCGCCTGACCCTCAATCCGCTGGACACGGTGACCACGGTGACGGTGCAGATCGTGACCCTGCTGACCGGCGACCAGGAGTTCAACTCGACCAAGACGCTGGCGGCCTTCGGCCTGGGCCTGACCCTGTTCCTGGTCACCCTGGCGCTCAACATCGTGGCCCAGCGCATCGTGCAGACGTATCGGCAGCAGTATGACTGAGACCCGCGACGCGATGACGGCGACCCGTCTGGACCGGCTGAGGGGCGGGCTGAAGCGGCGCTACGCCCGCGAGGCCCGGTTCCGCCTGTACGGCATTCTGGCCATTGCCGTGGCCGTGGCCTTCCTGGCGCTGCTGCTGGGCCGGATCATCGATCAGGGGCATACGGCCTTCTATGCCCACGACGTCTCGGTGCCGGTCTATCTGGACCCGGAACGGATCGATCCCGCCTATCCGCAGGGCACCAATTTCGAGCAGATGGTCGCCCAGCAGCAGCTGGCCAGCCGGGGCCTCGAAGGGGATGCAGCCGGACCGCTGGCCGCCGAGATGCGTGGCCTGTTCTCATCCGAGCTGAAGTTCGAGATCGCCCGGCGGGTGGCCGAAGACCCCTCGCTGATCGGCCAGACCGTGACGTTCGACGTGCCCGTGTCGGACGAGGCGGACCTGTACTTCAAGGACGAGATCTCGATCGACACCCCCCCTGAGCAGCGCCGCCTGACGAACCAGCAGATCGGCTGGCTGGATGAGCTGGAGGACGACGGCAAGGTCCGCGCCCACTTCAACAGCCGCCTGTTCACGAGCGGCGACTCGACCGAGCCCGAGCTGGCCGGAGTGCTGGGCGCGGTGATCGGCTCGGCCCTGATGCTGATGGTCACGGCCTTCCTGGCCCTTCCGATCGGCGTGGCGGCGGCCGTCTATCTGGAAGAGTTCGCGCCGAGAAACCGGCTGAGCGCCCTGATCGAGGTCAATATCAACAACCTGGCCGCCGTGCCGTCGATCGTTTACGGCCTGCTGGGTCTGGCGCTGTTCATCAACTGGATGCACCTGCCGCGCTCGTCGCCGCTGGTGGGCGGTCTGGTGCTGGCGCTGATGGCCCTGCCGACCATCATCATCGCCACGCGCTCGTCGCTGAAGGCGGTGCCGCCGTCGATCCGCGAGGCGGCGCTGGCCATGGGCGCCAGCCGCACCCAGACGGTGTTCCAGCATGTGCTGCCGCTGGCCCTGCCCGGTGTGATGACCGGGGCGATCATCTCGCTGGCCCATGCCCTTGGCGAGACGGCGCCCCTGCTGCTGATCGGCATGGTCAGCTTCATTCCGGGTATCGCCAGCTCGATCACCGAGCCGACCGGTGCCCTGCCGTCCCTTATCTACATCTGGGAGAATGCCTCGGAGCGCGCGTTCCACGAACGGACCGCCGCGGCCATCATGGTTCTCCTGACCTTCATGATCGTGATGAACGCTGCCGCCATCCTGCTGCGGCGTCATTTCGAGCGCCGGTGGTAAACGCATGAAACAGACGATCTATCGCTCGCAGGACGGACTGGAAGGCGGCGCATCTGCGCCCGCCGCCGAAGTGCCTGCCGAACTGGCCGCCGCTGCCAAGGCCGCGACCGATCCCAAGGGTGCCGCCCCCGTGGGGCCGACCAAGATTTCCGCGCGCGACGTGTCGGTGTTCTATGGCGACAAGCAGGCGCTGTTCGACATCAGCCTGGACATCCCGGACAAGACGGTCACCTCGCTGATCGGACCGTCGGGCTGTGGCAAGTCGACCTTCCTGCGCACCATGAACCGGATGAATGACACCATCGCCGGGGCCAGGGTGACGGGCCGGATCGACATGGACGGCGAGGACATCAACGCCCGCTCGCTGGATCCGGTGCTGCTGCGCGCCCGGGTCGGGATGGTGTTCCAGAAGCCCAACCCCTTTCCCAAGTCGATCTTCGAGAATGTCGCCTATGGCCCGCGCATCCACGGCCTGACCCGCTCCAAGGCGGAGCTGGCCGAGGTGGTCGAGGAATCGCTGCGCCGCGCCGGTCTGTGGGAAGAGGTCGCCGACCGGCTGCACTCGCCGGGCACCGGCCTGTCGGGCGGTCAGCAGCAGCGTCTGGTCATCGCCCGCGCCATCGCCGTCAATCCCGAAGTGATCCTGATGGACGAGCCCTGCTCGGCGCTGGACCCGATCGCCACGGCCAAGATCGAGGAGCTGATCGATGAGCTGCGCGAACGCTATTGCATCGTGATCGTCACCCACTCGATGGCGCAGGCCGCCCGTGTCAGCCAGCGCACCGCCTTCTTCCACATGGGGCGGCTGATCGAGACCGGCGACACCGAAGAGATCTTCACCAATCCGCGCGAGCGACGCACCCTCGACTACATCACCGGCCGGTTCGGCTAGGATACCCTGAATGAACCAGCACACCGTCAAATCGTATGGAGACGAGCTGAACCAGCTGACGGCCATTGTCGCCCGCATGGGTGGGCTGGCCGAGGCGCAGGTGGCCGACGCCATCGAGTCGGTGGCGCGTCGTGACGTGGCGCTGGCCCGGGCCGTGGTCGAGCGGGATGCCCGCCTCGATACCCTGCACAGCGACATCGAGAAGAAGGCTATCCGCCTGATCGCCCTGCGCCAGCCGGTGGCGTCGGACCTGCGCAAGACGCTGTCGGCGATGAAGCTGGCGGTCGATCTGGAGCGGACCGGCGACCTGGCGCGCAACATTTCCAAGCGGGCGCTGATCCTGGCCGACGGCGAGCCCATGCTGCCCCTGACCCGGTCGATCGAGCGAATGGGCAAGCTGGTCTCGAACCGGCTGCGCGATGTGCTGGATGCCTATACAGCGTCAGACGTCGACCGGGCGATGGGCGTCTGGACCTCGGACGACGAAGTCGACGAGCACTACAACAGCCTGTTCCGCGAACTGCTGACCTATATGATGGGCGACCCGCGCACGATCACGGCCTGTACGCACCTGCTGTTCATGGCCAAGAATCTGGAGCGGATCGGCGACCACGCGACCAATATCGCCGAGACGATCCACTATGAGATCACCGGCGGCGACATGATCGGTGAGCGGCCGCGCTGGACGCCGACCCCGTCGGATTCCGACGTCATGGCGACAGACGACCCCCTGCGCCCGCTAGAGACCTGAGACCGGAGACCTGAATCGTGCAGCCTTATGTTCTTGTGATGGAAGACGAGGACGCGCTGGCGACCTTGCTTCAGTACAATCTGGAAAAGGAAGGCTATCGCGTCGTGGTCGCCGGCGACGGTGAGGAGGGGCTGGTCCAGATCGACGAGCGCCTGCCTGATCTGGTGCTGCTGGACTGGATGCTGCCCAAGGTGTCGGGCATTGAGGTCTGTCGCCGCATCCGCGGACGGCCCGAGACCCGCAACCTGCCGATTATCATGCTGACGGCGCGCGGCGAGGAGACGGACCGTGTGCGCGGGCTGGACACCGGCGCCGACGACTATCTGACCAAACCGTTCTCGATGACCGAGCTGATCGCCCGCATCCGGGCGGTGCTGCGCCGCATCCGTCCGGGTCTGGCCGACGACCGGATCAACCACGGCGACATCGTCATCGACCGGGTGGCCCACCGGGTGCGCCGGGCGGGCAAGGAAATCCACCTGGGCCCGACCGAATTCCGCCTGCTGGACCACTTCATGCAGCACCCGGGCCGGGTGTTCAGCCGCGAACAGCTGCTGGACGCGGTCTGGGGCTCCGACGTTTACGTCGAGGCGCGCACGGTCGATGTCCACGTCGGCCGTCTGAGGAAGGCCCTGAGCGTCGAGGGCACTGCCAACCCGATCCGCACGGTCCGCTCGGCGGGCTATTCGCTGGATCTGGACGGGTAGGGTTCAGGCGACCGAGCCCGCCTCCAGCGCATAGACTGTGGCGCAGTATTCGCAGGTGACGTGGATCTTGCCATCGGGTTCGACCATGTCGGCGCGCTCCTGATCGGTGAAGCTGTCGAGGACGGTGGCGATGCGGTCGGGCGAGCAGCGGCATACGGCATCGAGCGTCTGGGCGGCCTCAAGGCGCACGCCGTCCTCGTGGAACAGGCGGTAGAGCAGGGTCTCTGACGGGACCTGCGGGTCGATCAATTCGTCGGCGCTGATGGTGTTGAACAGGGCCCGGGCACGGGTCCAGGCGTCCTCGGTCTCGCCGCGCGCGGTGTCGGCGGCAAGGCGCTGGATCATCATGCCGCCGGCGCGCCAGCCGCTGCCCGTCTCGTCGGTCAGATGGCCGACGGCGAGGCGCACCTCGGTGGGAATCTGTTCGGACTGCTGGAAATAGTGTTCGGCGCACAGGGCCAGGCTGCCGCCCTCAATGGGGGTGATGCCCTGATGGCGGTCGAAGTCGGGGCCCTGGTCGAGGGTCATGACGAACACCCCCTTGCCCAGCAGGCGGTGGGCGCCGGGGCGGGCGTCATCGGCGGTAAGGGCGGCCAGTTCGTCCTCGTCAAAGCGGCAGTAGCCGCGGAGGGTGCCTTCGGTGCCATAGTCACAGACGACGTAGCGGACCGGGCCGTCGCCCTGCGCCTGAACGATCAGCCGCCCGTCGAACTTGAGCGCCGAGCCGATCAGGGCGGCCAGCGCGCAGGCCTCGCCCAGCAGTTCGGCGACCGGCGCCGGATAGGCATGGGCTGACAGCACGGCGTCGATGGCCGGACCCATGCCGACGATGCGGCCGCGCACGGGCTGACCGTCAATCTGGAAGGCGGCAACGCAGTCGTCGGGCAGGCGGGAGGCGTCGGTCAAGGGGCGTATCCTGTGGGGGTATCCTGTGAAAGGCGAGGGCGCACAGATAGGGGGTGGCGACGACCAATTTAAGCCCTTGCAAGCGTGGCCTTATGATAAGGGCGGAAACCACGCGGGGCCTGTGCCGTTGTTCTGTCGCCCCCCACTGTGAACGAAGGCGTCTGATGTCCAAGCCCCAGCTGAAACCCCTCAAGGATCAGGCGATCGTCATTACCGGCGCGACCTCGGGCGTCGGGCTGACCACGGCGCGGCGGGCCGCGCGGGCCGGAGCCTGCGTGTTCCTGATCGCGCGCGGCGAGCAGGATCTGAAGGCCCTGTGCGAGGATATCCAGGCCCAGGGCGGGCGGGTGGCCTGGGCAGCTGCTGATGTTGCGGACTATGACGCCCTGTCCGAGGCTGCTGACAAATGCCGGCGTCTGTTCGGCGGGTTCGACACCTGGGTGAACAATGCGGGTGTCTCGATCTTTGGCCCGATCCGGGAAACCACGCTGGAGGACCAGCGGCGCCTGTTCGAGACGAATTACTGGGGCGTGGTCAACGGTTCGCTGATCGCGGCCGAGCATCTGCGCGGGCGGCCGGGCGGCGGGGCCATCGTCAATGTCGGCTCGATCCTGTCCGATGTGCCGATCCCGCTGCAAGGCATCTTTTCCGCCTCGAAGCATGCGGTGAAAGGCTTCACCAATTCGCTGCGCATCGAACTGATGCGCGAGAAGGCGCCGGTGTCGCTGAGCCTGGTCAAGCCGGCGGCGATCGACACCCCCTATAACCGCCACGCCCGCAACCTGACGGGGCAGGCGGTGCAGAACCCGCAGCCCGTCTATGGCACCCATGTGGTGGCCGACACCGTGCTGTATTGCGCCAGCCATCCGATCCGCGAGATCACGGTCGGCGGGGGTGGGCGGCTGATCGCGTCCTTCTATTCAGCGCTGCCGGGGGTTGCAGAGCCGCTGTTCGCGCGCTTTGCTCCGTCCATGATGCGCGACAGGAGCCACGACTATCATCCCTGGGACGACGGGCTTTACGACCCGACCAATGACGGCCTGGCGGATGAGCTTCACTATCCGGTGGTGCGCCGGTTCAGCACCCTGGCCGAGGTGCGCAAGCATCCGGGTATCGCTGGCGCCGTGGTAGCGCTGCTGGTGTCGGTCGGGATCGGCTATGTGCTGCTGAACCAGAAGTCGGGACCGACCCGGTTCGAGCGCTGGAAGACGCAGGCCGACCCGCGCCGCTGGCGGATGCCGTCGATGCCCGCCATGCCGACCATGCCGTGGCTGTCGCGGTTCCGTTCTGACGGTGTGGACGGACGGCTGGAGGCGCTTCAGGCCGAGATGGACCGATACGGCGGGCGGGCGCGACGCGGGCTGGAGGACGCGGGCGGCCGCGCGCGGCGCTATGCTTCGGGTGCCGGAGACTATGCCCGGGATCATGCGAAGGAGGGCGGGGCCGTCGCGGCCACCGTCGCCCTGCTGGGGGTTCTGGCCGCAGTCGCGCTGAAGGCCCGGCAAAACGACGACTGAGCCGTTGCTGCAACTGCGAAGGTGGGCCAAGGTCGGGCCATGTCCTCCGCACCCACACTGATTTTCGACTTCGATTCGACTCTGGTCGGGTTTGAGACGCTGGAGGTGCTGGCCGAGCTGGCGCTGGAGGGGGCACCCGAGGCCGGGGCGGTCCGCGCCGAGATCGCGGCCCTGACCGATCAGGCCATGTCGGGCGTGCTGAGCTTTGACGAGGCCCTGACCCGTCGACTGACCCTGCTGCCGCTGACCCGCGTCCATGTGCAGGCGCTGGCCGAGCGGGCCGTGGCGCGATTGGCCCCGTCGGTGGCGCGCAATGTCGAGACGCTGCGCGCCCACGCGGACCGCCTGGTGATCGTGTCTGGCGGCTTTCGTGAGGTGATCGCGCCGGTCGCTCGGCATCTGGGTGTGCCGGATGAGCGGGTACTGGCCAACGACCTGACCTATGACGAGGCGGGCCGGGTGACCGGAGTGGACCGTGCCAACCCGCTGTCGGCCGATGGGGGCAAGGTCACGGCCATCCGCGCGCTGGGTCTGGCGGGACCGGTGGTGATGATCGGTGACGGCTGGACCGATGCCGAGGTGCGTCTGGCGGGGTTGGCCGACCGGTTCCACGCCTTTTGCGAAGTGGTGCGCCGCCCGCGCGTGGTCGAGGCGGCGGATTCCGTGGCGGTTTCGCTGGACGAGGTTCTGCACGCCGAGGGTCTGGCCGGGCGGTGGTCCTATCCGCGCAGCCGTATCAAGGTGCTGTTGCTGGAGTCGGTGCACCCGGCGGCGGTCGCGGCACTGGAAGACGCGGGATATTCGGTCGAGTGCGAGACCGGAGCCCTGGACGAGGACGCGCTGATCGAACGGCTGAAGGGCGTGCATGTGCTGGGGCTGCGGTCGAAGACGGCCGTGAGCGAGCGGGTGATCGACGCGGCGGACCGGCTGATGGCGGTCGGGGCCTTCTGTATCGGGACCAACCATATCGATCTCGACGCCGCCAGCCGCCGGGGCATTGCCGTTTTCAATGCGCCCTATTCCAACACCCGGTCGGTGGTCGAACTGGCCATCGGGCTGGTGATCACGCTGATGCGCGGGGTGGTCGACCGGTCTGCGGCGATGCATGCGGGCCGCTGGAACAAGAGCGCGCGGGGCTCGCGCGAGCTGCGCGGCAAGACGTTGGGCATCGTGGGTTATGGCGCCATCGGCTCGCAGCTGTCGGTGCTGGCCGAGGGGCTGGGCATGCGGGTCATCTATCATGACCTGTCCGAGCGGCTGGCGCTGGGCAATGCGCGGCCTGTGATCACGCTGGACGACCTGCTGGCCGAGTCCGATGTGGTGAGTCTGCATGTTGACGGGCGCGCGGGGAATCACCGGCTGATCGGGGCGGGCGAACTGGCGCGGCTGAAGCCCGGTGCGGTGCTGATCAATCTGTCACGCGGGCATGTCGTCGATATCGATGCGCTGGCTGAGGTCATGCGGGCCGGGCGACTGGGCGGCGCGGCCATCGATGTCTTTCCCGAAGAGCCCCGGACCAATCAGGATCCGTTCGACAGTCCCCTGCGCGGTCTGGCCAATGTCATCCTGACCCCACACGTCGGCGGCTCGACGGAGGAGGCGCAGGAGGCCATCGGGGCGTTCGCGGCCTCACGCCTGCTGGGGTATCTGAACCGGGGGGACACTACGTTCTGCGTCAATCTGCCGAACGTGCAGCTGTCAGACGTGCAGGGGGCGCACCGCCTGCTGCATATCCACCAGAACCAGCCGGGTGTTCTGGCTGCGCTGAACCAGGCCCTGTCCGACGCAGGGCTGAATATCTTGGGCCAGCATCTGAAGACCGATGGTCGCACCGGCTATGTCATCACGGATGTGGATCGCGACTATCAGGCGGGCGCACTGGACGCACTGAAGAGTGTGCCCGGAACGCTTCGGTTTCGATCCCTCTACTGAAGGTTTCCCTTGCGGCATCTTGCGCCCGGGCAGGAGCCGGGCGCAGACTGTTGCCAACAGTCGCGACTGACGACTGAGGGAGGATTACATCATGTCACGTTTCATGCGCACCGCCGCAACTGCGGCCCTGACCCTTGCTGCGGGCGTCGCCTTCGCGGGTGCCGCCAATGCCCAGAGCTATGACCGCCTGGTCGTGTTCGGCGACAGCCTGAGCGACAACGGTAACCTGTTCCTGCTGTCCGGTGGCACCCAGCCGCCCGCGCCTTTCTATTTCCAGGGCCGTTTCTCGACCGGGCCGGTGTTTGTCGAACTTCTGGGCTTTAACCTCGGTCGCTTTGCCGCCGGAGACTCCAACGCCGGCAGTATCAACTACGCCTTTGGCGGCGCGCGCACCGACCTGTCGGGCTTTCCGCCGGGAATGCGGACCCAGCTGAATGCCTATCTGGGGGGCGGCGGGACGTTTGATTCCAACGACCTGGTGAGTATTCTGGGCGGTGCCAACAACATCTTCCAGGGCCTGCCCGCGGCCGGTGCCTCGTCCAATCCGGCGGGCGCCATTCAGCCCGTGGCGCTGTCCGCAGCTGCCGACATCAACCTGCTGGTCGACAGTGTTGCCGCCGCCGGCGCCGGGACGATCCTGGTCAGCAACCTGCCGAAGCTCAGCCTGACGCCGCAGTTCGGTGGGACGGCCGCTGCGCCGCTGGCCGACTATGCCGTGACGACGTTCAATGGTGCCATCTACAACGGCCTGAGCACGGTCGCGGCCAACCGGCCGGGGACCAACATCATCCTGATGGACCTGTTCAAGATCGGCGACACCATCGCCGGCAACCCGACGGCGTTCGGCGTGACCAATGTCACCCAGCCCTGCTTCAATCAGGTGGCCTTGACCCTGTGCTCGAACCCCGACGACTACTTCTACCTCGACGGGGTTCACCCGACGGCGGCCGGCCATCGCGCGATCGCCAGCCTGGCCAATGACTATCTCTATTACGGCGACCGGGGTGCCGCCACGGCCCACCAGGGCGAACTGTCGATGCGCCAGCGCGAGGACTCGCTGGACATGGGTTCGGATGCCCTGTCGGGTTGGGCTGCCTGGGAGCCGGGTCACACCACCCTTGACGTCACTCTGACGGGCGACACGACGGACGTCGACGCCCGCGGTGTCGTGCCGGATGCCAAGGTTGAGGGTCAGGGCATCCGCCTGGCCATCGACCACAGCATTTCCGAAGGCTGGCGCATGGGCTTTGCTGGCAGCTTCCGCCAGGCCGAGACCGTCGCCGGACCGACCCGGTTCGACAGCCAGAACTTCTCGTTCGACGCCTTCGTCGGCTGGCGTTCGGGCCCGCTGTTTGCCAACGTCACGGCAGGCGCGGCGCGCGACACCTATGATGACATCCAGCGCGGCACGGGCGTCGGTCCGGTGGTCCACACCGGCGAGACCGAGGGCTATAGCCGCGGTGTGCGGGTACAGGGCGGAACCTGGTTCGACATGGGCGGTATCGCCCTGTCGCCCCGCGTCGCCGTGACCTGGGCCTCGACCGATGTCAGTGGCTATATCGAACAGGGCGTCGCGGCCCAGTATGTCTATCAAGACCGCACCGTCGAGGGCGTCACCGGCGAGGTCACCCTGCGCGCCGAAAGCGCCATCGAGGGCGTGACCTTCTACGTCGAAGGCGGGTATCGCGACAGCCTGGACGACAGCTCGGATCCGGTCGGAACCGGCATCCTCGGCAGCCCCTCTCAGGTGCTGTATCGTGAGATCGAGGACCCGATGGGCGGCCAGCTGCTGGCCCAGATGGGCCTTGAGGTCGGCTGGGGCCCGGCCATGGTCGGACTGGGCCTGAAGGGCCGCTACGGCGATCATGCCGACAGCTTCGTCGGCGGAATCACCCTGCGGATGCCCCTGAACTAGGCGACGCGTTCGAGAGATGGTGAAGGGCGGGGCCATGCGGCTCCGCCCTTTTTTCGTGTGCGATCGGAAAGTTCCCCGGTGCGACGTCCTGACGCGCCGGGTGCCTCATTCTCGTCCAAGGGGAACGGCACAAGGCGCCCTCATTCGACAGTGACCGGTCTCGTCCCTCGGGGGGCTGCCGTTCCACCCGCTGCATGATCCAGAACGGAGACGCCGCCTGATGCGACGCCTTGACGACCGCCTGCGCACCCTCGCCACCCAATCCGGCCAGTCCCTCGGCCTTGTCGCCATGGCCGTGCTGGCGATGGCTGCGGCGCCGATCTCGGTGCCCACCGGCGACGATCCGGTCGGTGTGACGGACAAGGGGCCCGTGGCGCCCCCGGTGGTGGCCGTGGCCGAGCCCGCAGGCCCCGTGACCCGCGCGATCCGGTTCGAAGCCCCGCTGAAGGGCTATCCGATCAATTCGCGCTTTGGCATGCGCCGTCTGGGCGGCGAGGGTGCTGCCCGCCCGCACAACGGTGTCGACATGGCCGCGCCGACCGGCACGGGCGTCTTCACGGCCGCGGAGGGCGTGGTGATCCGCACCGGCTATCAGCCCGAGGGCTATGGTCGCTTCGTCGAGGTGGCCCACCCGAACGGCATGACCACGATGTATGCCCATATGAGCCGCGTGGACGTGGCGACCGGCATGGCGGTCGGCGGCGGTGACCGGCTGGGGCTGGTCGGGTCGACCGGCTATTCGACCGGTCCCCACCTGCATTTCGAAGTCCGCCGCGGTGGCACGCCGATCAACCCGGCGCGCGTCCTGGACCGCAGCTTTGAAGTGGTGGTGATCGAGGCGTCCTGAGCCTCGTCCACAGGATCATGACACGGAATTCATGAAAACCGGCGGTGAGCCGGCACAACCGAGGTTGTCAAACACCCTTTACATACCCTAGGACTCCTCCCGAGCAAGAGTTTCCAAGGGGGGCGCATATGGACGCCGCACTGAGTCTGACGGACATCAGCAAACGCTATGGCGCGTTTCAGGCCGTCAAGGATCTGAGTTTCTCCGTGCCGAAAGGCAGTATCTGCGGCTTTCTGGGGCCGAACGGGGCGGGCAAGACCTCGACCCTGCGGATGATTCTGGGCCTGCAGCCGCAGACGTCGGGCACGATCAGCATTCTGGGGGCCGGCGATGGCCGCAGCGTCCGGGACCGGATCGGCTTCCTGCCCGAAGAGCGCGGGCTCTATAAAAAGATGACGCCGGTCGATGCGATCGCCTTTTTCGGGGCGCTGAAGGGCCTGCCGACGGGCGAGGGCCGCAAGCGCGCCCGGGTCATGCTGAAGCAACAGGGGCTGGAACACGCCCAGACCAAGAAGATGAAAGAGCTGTCGAAGGGCATGGCCCAGAAGGTGCAGCTGATCGCCTCGGTCGTGCACAAGCCGGAGTTCGTGATCCTGGACGAGCCGTTCTCCGGCCTCGATCCGGTCAACCAGCAGGGTCTGGAAGAAATGATCCGCGGTCTGGCCGCCGATGGCGCCACGGTGCTGTTCTCGACCCACGTCATGCAGCACGCCGAGCGGCTGTGCGACAAGGTGGTGCTGCTGGCCCGGGGCCAGAAGGCGTTCGAGGGCACGGTCGAGGAGGCGAAGGCCACCACACGGCGGTTCCTCGAGCTGGAGGGGGCAATCCCGACCGAAGCCGCAAAGGCCCTGCCGGGCGTGGTCGCGGTCGAAACCGTACGCAGCGATGGCGCCGTCCATGTGCTGAAGGCCGAGCTGGCCCCGGGCGGCCGGGGGCAGGAGGCGCTCAAGGCGGCCTTCCTGAACGGGCTGGACGTGCGGCGCTTCGAGTTGCGCGAGCCGACCCTGCACGATGCCTTCATCGGCCTGACCGGGGATGACCCCAACCAGGACCAGACGGTCCACCGCGAGAACCTGGAGGCCGCCCGATGAGCCGCACTCTTCTGATCGCGCGGCGCGAGTTCGCCGCCTATGCCATGACCGTCGGCTTCTGGCTGTCACTGCTGGCGTTTCCACTCTTCGGCCTTCTGGGCGGCGGCTTTGCCTATCTGGTCAAGAACTCCGAGCCGGAGCGTGAGGTGGTCCTGATTGAAGAAGGTGCAGAGGCCACTGGCCTCGCGGCCATCGTTCGGGACGCGTTGGCCGAGGATGCCGAGCGGCAGGCCGCGGAGGCCCGGGAAGTCGTGGAAGCGGCGGAGAAGGCGACCGGCACCCCGGTGCAGCCCGCGGTGGCAGAGGCGGCAGCATCCGCCACCCGGTCCTCAATCCGCTTCGTCGAGGCTCCCGCTGACCTCGCAGCCTCAACGCCCGGCGAGGCGCAGGATGAGTTGCTTCGCCAGTATCTCGGTAAGGACATTCCCAAGTCGGAGCGTCTTGATGCGGTCGTCTTTCTGACTCGCGTTGACGGCAAGCCCACGGCCCGGGTCTGGAGCGCCAACGCCACCGATGGAGCGGTTCGACGGTTCGTGGGCGATGCTCTGAAATCCGCCAATCGGCGAGAGGTCTTCGCAGCTGCCGGGATCAATCCTGATGTGGTGATCGAAACCGAGACCTACGATCCGGATGTGCAGAGCTTCTCGCCCCAGTCGCTGAGTGGAGGGGCGGTAACCGAACGGGACAGGATCCCGCTAATGATCGGCCTGGCGAGCAGTTTTCTGCTGTGGTCGCTGGTGATAACCGGTGCCTCCATCCTGCTGAACAGTGTGATGGAGGAGAAGTCGAACAAGATCCTTGAGGTGCTGCTGTCGTCAGCGTCGGCGACTGAAATTCTGGCCGGTAAGGTTCTCGGGGTGGCGTTGCTCACGGTGACGGTCCTTCTGGCCTGGGGCGGTCTGGGCGCGATCGGACTGATCACGGCTGCTCCGAGCTGGGCTGCGGATGTGGGCGCGGCGCTGCTGGATGGCGGGCTGATCTTCTACTTCCTCGCCTACACTGTGGGCGGCTATCTGATGTATGCGGTGCTGTTCGCGGCCATCGGGGCCTTCTGCGAGACTCCGCGCGACGCCCAGACGCTGATGGGGCCGATCATGATGGTGCTGGTGGTGCCGTTACTGGTCGTGCAACTGACACTGAACACGCCGGACTCGCCGATTGTTCGTATCTTGTCGTGGGTGCCGTTCTTTACGCCCTTCCTGATGCCCGCCCGGGTGCCGTCCGAGCCACCGATGATCGAGGTGATCGGCACCATGGCCGGTATGTTCGCCTTCGCCCTGCTGATGGTGTGGATCGCCGGGCGTGCGTTCCGTGCGGGGGCCCTGTCGGATGTCAAGCTGAGCTGGAAGAGCTTTGCCGGCGCGATCAAGGGCGGGGGGCGGTAGGTCCCCGCTTCACCTCCCCGTCGGTGACGGGGAGGTGACCTGCGCAGCAAAAAGGCCGCCCCGGTTTCCCGGGGCGGCCTTTGTGTATTCAGCGAAGTGCCGGGTCTTACCGGGGGCGCGGTTTGGGCATCGGCAGCAGGCCTTCGCGCTGGGCGCGCTTGCGGGCCAGCTTGCGGGCGCGACGGACAGCCTCGGCCTTTTGACGGGCGCGCTTTTCCGACGGCTTTTCGTAATGCACGTGGCGCTTCATTTCACGGAAGCTGCCTTCGCGTTGCATCTTCTTCTTCAGGGCCTTGAGCGCCTGATCGACGTTGTTGTCGCGGACAAAAATCTGAACCAGGGGTATCTCTCCTTTTGACTGCCCGCCGCGTCCTTTCTGAAGGGAGACGGGCAGACAAAAACACAGTGTCCCGCAAACCGGAGGGTCTTCGGGTGAAGGCGAGCCGGATACACGATGCGGCCCGCGCTGTCCAGAACGGTGTCGCAGATCGTCGCGGGGTTTTACGGGGGCTCGTCACCCCGAAGCGGCGGGCCTAGTATAGCGCATATGGCACCCTCAGACGAGACCGATCCCGACCGCTGGGCCCGCGAGACCGAACAGGCCGTACTGGACCATGCGGTGGCGCTGGCGCCGCGTCTGGGCTGGAATGCCACCATGGCCCGGGCGGCGTGTGCTGCGGCGGGTCTGTCGGAAGGCGATCAGGACCTGCTGCTGCCCCACGGGGCACGCGATCTGGCGGCCCTGCTGTCGCGTCGGCACGATGACCGGGCCTTTGCCAGCTTGGCCGAGGTCGATCCGGCGACGCTGAAGATTCGCGAGCGCATCGCCCGCGGCGTTTCTGCCCGTATGGAGGCGGGGGCCGAGGACCTTGAAGCCTGTCGCAAATGCGCGGGCTTTCTGGCCCTGCCGCACAATGCCGAGCCCGGGCTGAAACTGGCGTGGGAGACGGCCGACCGGCTGTGGACCTGGGCCGGGGACACGGCCACCGACTGGAACCACTATTCCAAGCGGGCGATTCTGTCGGGCATTCTGGTGCCCGCCCTGACGATGCGCTGGTTCGACGGGCGCGAGGCGGCCGAGGCCTTTGTCGCCGACCGGATCGACAACGTCATGGCCTTCGAGAAGTGGAAGGCCGGCAAGGATTTCGAGGCCCCGCTGCGCAAGGTCACCGAGGTGCTGAGCCGGATGCGGTACGGGCCGAAGGCTGAGGCCTAGAGCGGGGGCCTAGAGCGGGCGCACGCGGTTGACGTGGGCCATCTTGCGGCCGGGGCGGGCCTCGCCCTTGCCGTAGAGGTGCAGGCGCGTGTCGGACTTGCCGGCCAGCTTTTCCCACCGGTCGATGTCTTCGCCGAGCAGATTGGTCATTTCGACGTGGGCGTGGGCAGCAGTGGGGCCCAGCGGCCAGCCGGTGATGGCGCGGATGTGCTGTTCAAACTGGTCGCAGACGCAGCCGTCCTGGGTCCAGTGGCCGGTGTTGTGGACGCGGGGGGCGATCTCATTGACCAGCAGTCGGCTCTCGCCGAGGTCGAACAGTTCGATGCCCAGCACACCGACATAGTCCAGCTGTTCCAGCACCGCGCGGGCGATAGCGCGGGCGCGACGCTCGGTCTTTGAGTCGACCTCGGCCGGGGCGATGGTGGTCTTGAGCACGCCGCCCTTGTGGGTGTTCCAGCCCAGCGGATAGACGGCGGTCTTTCCGTCCCAGCCCCGGGCGCAGATGATCGACAGCTCGCGCACGAACAGGGCCCGGGCCTCGAGCACCGCCGGGCGCTCGCCGATGGCGCTCCAGGCGGCCGCCGCCTGTCTCGCGGACTTGATCCAGACCTGCCCCTTGCCGTCATAGCCCTCACGCCGGGTTTTCAGCAGGGCGGGGAGGGGGATGACCTGCAGCGCCACATCCAGCGCGGCCAGGTCGTCGACCATGGCGAATTCGACGGTCGGGGCGCCCGCTTCGTTCAGGAAGGTCTTTTCCAGAATGCGGTCCTGGGCGACGGCGAGGGCGCGGGGGCCGGGGGCGACACGGGCCCCGGCCTCGGCCAGCAGCTCGACCGACCGGGCGGGGACATTCTCGAACTCGAAGGTGACCACGTCACAGACGCGGCCGAAGACATTCAGCGCCGTGGGGTCATCATAGGCGGCGACGATCTGGCCGCGCGAGACGCGTCCGGCGGGGCTGTTTTCCTCGGGATCGAGAATGACGACGTCGAAGCCGAGACGCGAGGCGGCCTGGGACAGCATCCGCCCCAGCTGGCCACCACCCAGGATGCCGACGGTCGAACCGGGGGCGAGGGCGGGGGGAACCGGGGCAGGGG